>MDTG01342069.1_pt1 | contig 14471 bp, 13 predicted proteins | sample 811421 | NCBI WGS metagenome assembly MDTG01 (sample SAMN05326645, study PRJNA326480) | marine metagenome | isolation source: seawater | place: Pacific Ocean: South East | collected 2011
GGCATTTGAAAATTTAAAAAAACGACTAGATTTAAAATCTTTAGATAAAATTGAGGCTTTTGATATTAGTCATATTTCAGGGAGTAATGTAACTGCCTCTTGCATTGTCTTTTCCGATAAAGGACCAGAAAAAAAAGAATATAGAAGTATGAATATAAAAATAAATAAAAATGACGACTATCTCGCTTTAGCCGAAGCGATTTCGAGAAGAATAAGTAGTTTGAAAAAAAGATCTTTGCCGTTTCCTAGTCTTTTTTTAATTGACGGTGGAAAGGGACAATTAAATAAAGTTAGAAAAGAATTAGAAAATAAAAAAATAAAAAAAATTAAATTAATTTCGGTATCAAAAGGCGAAAATAGAAAAGAAAAATATGATAAGTTGCATATAGATTTTCCTAAGAAAGAGATTGAACTTGAAGATTGGAAGGATATTTCTAGATTAATTCAATTTATGAGAAATGAATCTCATAGATTTGCTCTTATTAAACATAAGGCAAGAAGAACCAAAACATTTATTAGCTCAGATTTAGATCAAATACCTCTTGTTGGAGAAAGTTTAAAAAAGAAATTAATAAGGCACTTCGGTGGTATGAAACGTTTAAAGGATGCAGGAATAAATGATCTTAAAAAAGTGGAAGGAGTAGGAACTAAAAAAGCAATCTTAATTCAAAAACATTTGAATTAATCCTAGGTTTATAATGATTATATGATTCCTAATCTTCTTTCAGCGTTTAGAATGATCGCTTTCTTGCCAGTTATTATTTTATTTTCTTCTGAATATTATTTAATTTCCTTTTTTTTATTTGCTGCAGCAGCTTGGTCGGATTTTTTAGATGGATTTTTGGCGAGAAGATATAACATTACTTCAAATCTGGGATCTCTTTTGGATTTGCTTGCTGATAAGATTTTAGTTTCATCTATTCTTATTTATTTAGTTTTTTTCACTGGAAATATTTACTTATTAATTTTGACCATGATAATAATTGTGCGCGAAATTTCGATTAGCTCCTTAAGACTTTTTTTAATTTCTAGCGGAGTGGAAATTTCAAATATAACTCCTGATAAGTATGGAAAATTAAAAACTTTTTTACAAATGCTTTCAATTTCACTTTTGCTTATTTATCCATTATTTGGAAATCTCTTTTTTATAAGCATCTTAATCCTCTTAATGATTTCAACTTTTTTATCGATCATATCTTTTTTAAATTATTTAAAAATTTGGAGTTCTTTAGAAGAAAAATAACCAAGCTTTGTTCAACTTAATTAGTATTAAACATCCTAAAAGGCTACAATTTTCTCTTTTGGCTGAGTGGCAGAGTGGTCATGCAGCGGACTGCAAATCCGTTTACGCCGGTTCGATTCCGACCTCAGCCTCCATTAATTTTCCGATGTTTTGATAAATAAAGTAAAATAATTATTAATCAGCCCGGGTGGTGGAATTGGTAGACACAAGGGACTTAAAATCCCTCGAAGGCAACTTCGTGCCGGTTCAAGTCCGGCCCCGGGTACCACTTTGGAGAAATTTATAAATGGAAGAAGAGATTAAATTAAGTGAGATTTTTCAGTTATTCAAAAAGAAAATCAGACTCTTAACATACTTATCGTTAACATTTCTATGCATTGTAGTAATTTGGTTATCTTTATCGCAAGACCAATATACTTCTAAGGCGATTGTATCCTTGAACTCAAATAATCCTTCATTGCAAAATAGCGAAGGCGGCTTGCAAGGAATTTCTAGGTTTTCCTCTTTAATAGGCATAAATACAAACTCCAATGAAGTAGCTTCAGACTATCAAATCGCTTATAAAAAAATACAATCTAGATTTTTTATTGAACAATTTCTCAATTCTAAAGATATAAAAATAAAACTCCTTGGAGGAGAAATATGGAGCGATAAGAGTGATGATTTTATAATAAATAAAGAGGCATATGATCAAGAAAAACAAGAATGGAAAATCAGAGTTCCAGATAATTATAAATTATACAAGGAGTTCATTAAGAAATTTAAAATTTCTAAAGACGGAAATTCAGGATTCATAGAGATTTCATTTAAAAGTGAATCACCACAATTATCAAAATATATTACAGAAGAAATTATATTTTTTCTCAACACTACCATGAGTGACGAGTCTTTAGAGTCTGCTAACTCAAATTTAAAATTCTTAAAAAATGAGATAGCTAAAGAAAGATTCATTGAAACAAAATTAACTTTATCAAATTTGATAGAAGTTCAATTGAAAAAAAAGATGTTCTCTTTAAATTCCGATGAATTTATTTTTAGAGTGATTGATCCTCCTTTAGTACCATTAGAAAAGACTTCTCCTAAAAGAATATTAATTTTTATTTCTAGTCTTTTTATTTTCTTTTTTCTATTTTCATTCTTTTTAGTTGTTTCATATATTTTTAAAAGAAAAAAACTATAAAAACCACTTAAAAAAATGAAAACCAAAAAAAAAGCTTTAATTTTTGGAATTACTGGTCAGGACGGAGCATATTTAGCAAAGTTTCTTTGTGATAAAGAATATAAGGTTTACGGTACCTCAAGAAATCTAGACAAATCAAATCTTAAAAATCTAATTTTTCTAAATCTACAAGAAAAGGTGAAACTCTATAAAGTAACTTTAAAAAATTTTAATCAGATTAAAAACTTAATTAAAGAAATTCAACCAGACGAGATTTATAATTTAGCTGGCCAATCTTCAGTATATAAGTCTTTTTTGTATCCATTTGATACTTATAATAGTAATACTTTTCCTGTAATTTCAATTTTAGAAAGCATTAAAAGACTTAAAATTCCATCTAAATTCTATAACTCTTCTTCAGGAGAAATCTTTGGCAATTCAGAACAAGTTGTTGATGAAGAAGTTAGTCATAATCCTTTAAGTCCTTACGGATTTTCTAAATCTGCGTCTATGAATATAATTTCCTCTTACAGAGCAACTTCAGACATCTTTGCATGTTCGGGTATTGCATTTAATCATGAATCAGTTTTAAGAAAAGAAACATTTGTTACAAAAAAAATTATAAGCAGAGCGCTTGAAATCTCACTTAATAAAGAAAAGATTCTAAAATTAGGTAATATTAATATTTATAGAGATTGGGGATGGGCCCCAGAGTATGTTGAGCCTATGTGGCTACTATTGCAAAAAGATTTTCCACATGACGTTATAATAGCTACTGGAAAAACAATTTCTTTGAAATATTTTTTAAAAGAGGTTTTTTTAAGATTTAATCTAAATTGGAAAGAATATGTTCAATTTGATGCTGAACTTAAAAGACCTTCTGAGTTAATGAAAATAAAAACAAATCCCAAAAAAGCAAAAAAAATATTAGGATGGGAAGCTAAAACCTATTCTAAAAAACTTATAGATAAGTTAGTAGAGGAGGAAGTTAAAATTAAATGTTAGATAATAAATCAATCTTGGTAACCGGAGGGACTGGATCTTTCGGGCATGAATTTGTTTCACTTACCTTAAATAAATTTAATCCGAAAAAGATAGTTATATATTCTAGAGACGAGATGAAGCAATGGGAAATGGGAAAAATTTACCAAGATGATGAAAGAGTGAGATTTTTTATTGGAGACATTAGAGATAAAGATAGACTCTATAGAGCCTTGGATGGAATTGATTATGTCGTTCATGCTGCTGCAACCAAAATAGTAACTACCGCTGAATATAATCCTTTTGAATGTGTGAAAACAAATATTTTAGGTGCTATGAACCTAATCGATGCTTGCATAGACAACAACATAAAAAAAGTTATTGCGTTATCAACAGATAAAGCAAGCAGTCCAATTAACATTTATGGAGCCTCTAAGCTCGTTTCTGATAAAGTTTTTGTAGCAGGAAATTCCTATACTGGCGACAAAGAAACTTCTTTTTCTGTAGTGAGGTATGGGAATGTAATGGGTTCGAGAGGCTCAGTAATTCCTTTTTTTAAATCTATCAAAGATAATAAATTCCCAATTACTGACAAAAGAATGACAAGGTTTATGATTACTTTAGAACAAGGAGTTAATTTAGTTTGGACTGCACTAAACGAAATGAAAGGAGGAGAAATATTTGTTAAAAAGATTCCTTCAATGAAAGTTACTGATATTGCTAAGGCAATAAACAATAATGCTAAGTTTATTGATATAGGAATAAGACCAGGTGAAAAATTACATGAACAAATGATAGGGATAGAAGACGCACCAAATACTTATGAATATGATGATTATTATAAAATTTTACCTTCTATTCATAATTGGTCTGCAGACATTCAAAGAATAGGAAATGGAAAAAAAGTTGAAGAAAACTTTTCTTACAACTCTAAAGACAATTCTGAATGGATGACACAACAATACTTAAAAGATTGGCTTAAAATAAATTAGAATAATGATTCCATATGGCAAACAAAATATTTCTAAGTCGGATATTATTGCAGTCGAAAAAGTTTTAAAATCAGACTTTATTACTCAAGGCCCGATTGTTCCTAAATTCGAAAAAAAAATTTCTGAAATTGTAGGATCAAAATTTGCCTTTGCTTCTAATTCAGCCACAAGTTCATTGCATACAGCCTGCTTGGCCTTAGGACTTGGAAAAGGAGATTATTTATGGACTTCCCCAAATAGCTTTGTTGCCTCATCAAATTGCGCCCTTTATTGTGGCGCAAAAGTTGATTTTGTAGATATTGAAGCAAAAAGTTTCAATATGGATATGGGTTTATTAAAAAAAAAATTAGAGGTAGCAAAAAAAAATAAAACTCTTCCAAAAATTATTGTACCAGTACATATGGCTGGCCAATCTTGTGATATGAAAACTCTTAAAGAGCTTAGTAATAAATACAATTTTAAAATAATTGAAGATGCATCCCATTGCATTGGTGCCAAGTACAAAGGTAAAAACGTTGGAAGTTGCTTATATAGCGATATCGCAGTCTTCAGTTTTCACCCTGTAAAAATTATTACAACTGGTGAGGGAGGAGTTGCAACGACTAATGATGCAGGTATTGCAAAAAAACTAAATATCCTTAGAACGCACGGAGTTACAAAAAATCACAATGAAATGGTTTCCGTTTCTCATGGCCAATGGTACTTTGAGCAAATTGATCTTGGATATAACTACCGAATGACAGATTTACATGCTGCGTTAGGTTTAAACCAACTTAAAAGATTAAAAAGCTTTGTTTCTAAAAGAAATAAAATAGCAAAGAAATATGATTTTCTTCTTAAAGATCTACCTTTGAGAACTCCAAAATGTTTTAAAGATAGCTATTCCTCTTTTCATTTATATATCATTAGAATTAATTTAGATGATTTAAATATTTCGAAGAATATAATTTTTAATTATCTAAGAAAGAAAGGTATAGGTGTGAATGTTCACTATATCCCAATTCACTATCATCCTTTTTATCAAAATTTAAATTTTAAAAAAGGAGATTTTCCTCAGACTGAACTTTATTACAAAGAAGCAATGAGCTTACCTATTTTTCCTGATTTAAAATCTGAAGATCAAAAATATGTAGTTAATAGTTTAAAAGAAATTTTACTGAAATGAATAAGATTGCTCTGGGAACTGCTCAGCTGGGCAGTGATTATGGGATTACGAATAAAGATCCTGATTTAGGTATAGAAAATTCTAAAAGAATAATAGAGTATGCAAAAAAAAGAGGGGTAGATACTCTTGATACAGCCATGGATTATGCTTTTGAATCCCAGTCAAATTCTTTCAAACTTTCGGATTTTAAAATTAATACTAAATTACCAAAAGTTCCAGAAAATATAAAAAATATTCCTTATTGGATAGAACAAAAAGTTGAGCAATCTTTAGAAAATTTATCTATTACAGAAATTAATTCTTTACTTTTACACAATCCTGAACAACTTTTCAAAAATAAGGGGGAGCAAATATGGAAAACTTTAAATTATTTAAAGCAAAAGAAACTTGTTAAAAAGATTGGTATATCAATATATGATCCAAAAAAAGTAGAAAAAATATTCTTATCATTTCAGCCCGATGTAATTCAAACGCCTTTTAACATAATAGATAGAAGAATCATAAAATCTAGCTGGCTTAAAAAAGCAAAAAAAAATGGGATAGAAATACAAGTTAGATCTATTTTTTTACAAGGCTTACTTTTGCTAGATGAAAATGATCTACCCATTGAGTTCAAAAAATGGAAATATCTATGGAGAGAAATGAATGTATTTTTAGAAAGGAAAAATTACACAAAGCTACAGTTATTAATAAGTTTTGTCCTCTCTTTTAAGGATATTGATACCGTCATTGTTGGAGTAGATAATTTGAGTCAGCTAAAAGAGATTCTCAACTCTGAGTTTCAAAACATAAAACTTTTTCCTGATGTATCATCTAATGACAAAAAATTAATTAACCCTCTAAATTGGTCCCTTTACAGAAAAAATAAAAAAGAGTTTTTTGAAATATGAAAGTTGTTGCAATCGTTCAGGCTAGGATGAACTCTACAAGATTACCCAAAAAGGTAATGTTGAAGGTAAATGGGATTTCTATGATTGAGCTTATTGCAAAAAGACTTAAGTTTTCTAAAGAAATTGATGAAATAATCATTGCAACCACTAAAAATAAATCAGATAAAATTTTAATTAAACATTTAGAAAATCTTGATGTAAAAATTTATAAAGGAAGCGAAGCTAATGTTCTAGAAAGATTTTATAAAGCAGCAAAAGAAACAAAAGCCGAGATAATTATTAGAATTACTGGAGATTGTCCTTTTATAGATCCTTTTATCATCGATGAAATGCTTCAAAATTTTTACAAAAGTGGATTAGATTATTTATCTAATTGTTTCCCTCCATCTTTTCCTGATGGATTAGATGCAGAAATTTTTACTTTTGATGCTTTGGAGAAATCGTGGAAAGAAGCCAGTTCCCCTCACGAATTAGAGCATGTCACTCCTTATATGTATGAAACATCTAAATTTAAAATACAAACTTTTAAATCAAGTACTGATTACAGCGAACATAGATGGACTTTAGATGAGAAAGAAGACTACGAACTAATAAAAAGCATTATGAGTAAGCTTCTCCCAAAAATAGACTTTTCTTGGAAAGATATATTAAAAGTAATTAAAAAAAATCCCGAGATAAAAAAAATAAATGAACATATTTCTAGAAACTCAGGATCTAAACTTAGCTCGGGAGAAAAATTATGGTCAAGGGCAAAAAGAGTAATACCAGGAGGAAATATGTTGTTTTCGAAGAGACCAGACTTATTCTTACAAAATGGATGGCCAAGTTATTTTTCTAAAGCAAAAGGTATAAATGTTTGGGATCTCGATGGGAAAAAGTATAGAGATTTTTCTTTAATGGGAGTTGGAACTAATATTTTAGGATATGCAAATGAAAATGTTGATGAAGCAGTTAAGAAAAATATTCTTAACGGAAACATGTCAACTTTAAATTGTCCAGAGGAAGTAATTCTTGCTGAAAAGCTCATTGAAATTAATCCATGGGCAGATATGGTTAGATTCGCTCGCTCTGGAGGAGAAGCGAATGCTATAGCAATTAGGATTGCAAGAGCAGCTTCATCTAAAGATAAAGTTGCTGTATGTGGTTATCATGGATGGCACGATTGGTATTTATCTGCCAATTTAGACAGTAAGGGAAACTTGTCGGAGCATCTCTTGCCGGGGTTAATACCAGCTGGAGTGCCCAAGGCTTTAGAAGGAACAACTATTCCATTTTTATATAATGATTATGATTCTCTAGAAGAGATTGTCCTTACTCAAGATGTAGGAGTTGTAAAGATGGAGGTTTTTAGAACTCAAGAACCAAAACAAAATTTTCTTAAAAAAGTTAGAAAGCTATGTGATGAAAATCAAGTAATTTTAATTTTTGACGAATGTACTTCTGGCTTTAGAAAAACCTTTGGAGGACTGCATTCAGATTATGGAGTTGAGCCAGATATAGCTATGTATGGAAAGGCTTTAGGAAATGGTTATGCAATTACTGCCGTAGTTGGAAGAAAAGAAATTATGAATCACGCTCAATCTACCTTTATAAGTAGCACCTTTTGGACAGAAAGAATAGGGCCAACAGCTGCTTTGACCTGTCTTGAAGAGATGGAAAAAATTCAATCTTGGAATAAAATAACTAAGGTTGGTTCAGAAATTAAAAATAAGTGGATAGATTTGTCAAGAAAATACGATCTTAAAATAGAAACTTTTGGTTTAGATGCTCTTGCTGGATTTTCATTTCTTCATAAAGATCACTTAAAGTATAAAACTCTAATTACTCAGGAAATGCTCAAGAAAGGTTTTTTAGCAAACAATCTTGTATATTGCTCTATTTGTCACTCGAAAAGAGACATCGATGATTATTTTGAGTCTATTGAGCAAATTTTTGAAGTCATAAGAAAGTGTCAAGATGGACTTGATATTGATAAAATCCTGGATTCAGGACCAAGCACTTCTGATTTTAAGCGATTAAATTAGCATGAGAAAGGTAGTTATAAGAGCTGATTCTTCCATAGATATTGGCTCAGGTCATATTGTCAGATGCATAAATTTAGCTAATGAATTAAATAATATCGGCTGGGAAGTTCATTTTTTAACAAATTCTTTGAAAGGGAACTTGAACTATTTAATAAAAAAAAATGGTTTTAATTTACATCAGTTACCTTTTTTAAAAAGTGATTTAAATGATTATGAATTAAAAGATGCGAAGAATTCGAAAAAGTTAATAGATAGTATAAAACCAAGTTTGATTATTATAGATCATTATTCTTTAGGAGAACTTTGGGAAAATTTTATTAAGTCGGATTCATATAAAATTGCCGTAATCGATGACTTTACAAATAGAAAGCATATTTGTGATTTTTTCATAAATCAGAATTTCTTTACCAACACAAACGAATTAGAAGAAAAGTTACAAAAAAGAAATATTAAACCTCTAATAGGACCTAAATTTTCTTTGCTTGATGGGAATTTTTCAAAAACAAAAAAACTTTGCAAAAATAAAACAGAATCAGTAAAAAATATATTTATATTTTTTGGAGGAATTGACCCCGATGATGTAACTTCCAAAGTTTTAAAATCGCTTGATGACGAAATCTTTAATATTTATCATTTTGAAGTAGTTATAGGCTCGAATAATCCTAATAAAGATAAACTATTTAAAATTCTAAAGGAAAAACGTAATTTTACTCTTCATATTCAACTTGAAAATTTAGCTAATGTGATGGCGAGAAGTGATATTGCTATTTGTGCAGGAGGATCAAATACTTGGGAAAGAGCATGTTTAGGCCTCCCTTCGTTAGTGATAACCCTTGCTGAAAATCAAGTCTCTTATTCTAAAAATTTACATGAATCTGGCTATATAGATTGGCTTGGAAATTTCAGAGATTTACATAAAAAAGATATTTATTCCAAAACTCTATCTTTGATTAAAAATTTCAAAAAAAGGAAGCAAATGAGCGAACTTTTGATGGGAATGGTTGATGGGTTTGGTGCAAAAAGAGTTGCAGCAGTGTTAACGGACAATCTCTTGGATAAAGATAATTCTTTAAATAAATTGTCTAACTTAAAAAATAAAAAACTAAACGTTACATTTCTTTCTGATCAAAACTCATGGCTCAATACTAAAATATCATCCTTTATATATGAATTAAATTCTAGAGGTATAGTCACAAATTGGTGTCATGATTTAAAAGATATTAATCCTTCAGATATTTGTTTTATTTTGAGTTTTTCTAAAATAATTCCGAAAGATATATTGTCAAAAAGTAAAAATAATTTAGTAGTTCATGAAAGTGATTTGCCTAAAGGGAAAGGCATGTCTCCAATGACTTGGCAGATATTGGAAGGACAAGATAAAATTTCTGTGTCTCTTATAGAGGCTAGTGAAGAAGTGGATAAGGGACAAATTTATTCAAAGAGAATAATAGAACTTGAAGGACATGAGTTGGTTCAAGAATGGCGAGATTTGCAAGCTCAAACCACTTTTCAATTATGCTTAGATTTTTTAATAAATTATCCAAAAATTCTTAATGAAAGAAAACTGCAAGTCGGCGAAGAAACTTTTTATAAAAAAAGAAACTCAAAAGACAGTGAATTGGACCTATCTAAATCCCTTGACGATTTATTTCCTAAATTAAGAGTTGTAGATAATAATAAATATCCCGCTTTCTTCAAAAAGGGCAATTATACTTATTATTTAAAAATAAAAAAAATGGAGTAAAAGAATGAAATATTTAGTGGTTGCTGCTCACCCCGATGATGAAATTTTAGGTTGTGGAGGTAGTTTATCTCGATGGGCTAATGAGGGGCATGAAGTTCATATTCTTATTATGTCTGAGGGAGCCACTTCAAGAGATAAAAAAAGAGATGTTTCTTTGAGAAAAAAAGAATTAAGTAATTTAAAAAAAGCAGGAATTAAAGCTTCTAAAGTGGTTGGCGCAATTAGCATTGAATTTCTTGATTTTCCAGATAACAGAATGGACTCTATAGATTTATTGGAAGTTGTGAAGGCAGTAGAAAAAAAAGTTGCAGACATTAAGCCTTCTATAGTTTTAACTCATCATATAGGCGATCTTAATATTGACCATTCAATAATTCATAGGGCTGTCTTAACTGCTTGTAGACCTGAAACCGGCAATCCTGTTAAGAAAATTCTTTCCTTTGAAGTTAATTCAAGTACAGAGTGGAATAATCCTGGAAATTTATTTTTTAAACCAAACCTTTTTATTGATATATCTAAATTTATTAAGAAAAAATATAAAGCTCTAAATTTTTATGAATCCGAAATGAAAGATAAACCTCATCCAAGATCTATTGAAGGGATAAATACTCTTGCTAGACTCAGAGGGCAAACTATAGGATGTGAATTTGCAGAATCCTTCATGATAATCAGAGAAATAAATTGAAAAAAATAATGTTTACCGGCGGGGGAGGTGCTGGAAATGAGTTAATATTTAGATTACTCAAAGATAAATATAATTTATCTTTTTGTGACGCAAATATAAATAGCATAGATCCCTCAATTCCAGATAATAGAAAAGAACACATTCCGTTAGCAAATTCTCCAGATTTTGTAGAAGAAATAAAAAAAATATGTAAAGAAAGATCAGTAGATTTGTTGGTGCCTTCGGTTGATGAAGAACTTTTGCAACTAAAAAAAATTAAAATAAATACTCTTCTTCCAGATAATAATTATATAGAGATGATGATTGATAAATTCGATATGATAAAGGCTTTTGAAACTAAAGGCCTTAACGTTCCTAGAGTTTGGAAGTCAAATGAAATTGAAAAAATAGACTCAACAAATTTCCCTCTTATTGTTAAACCAAGGCACGGTAGAGGGTCTAAACATGTAGAACTATTAAATTCTAAAAAACATTTTGAAAGTTACTTATCTTTCAATAATCTAGACAAAAATGAAGTTTTCTTAGAACAATTTATAGACGGGATTGAATACACCATCTTAATGGCGGCTAATAAAGAAAATGAGCTTAAAGCTATAGTGCCCGTAAAAGTCTTATCAAAAAAAGGTATAACAATTAGTGCAATCACAGAAAAAGAAACAAAGGTTATAGAATTTTGTGAAAAAATGCATAGTCTTCGCCCTACAAAAGGTTGTTATAATATACAGCTTAAACTTAGTAGTAATGGAAATCCCTACCCATTTGAAATAAATCCAAGAATTTCGACAACATTTGGCCTTGGTCTTGCTTCAGGCGTTGATCCGATCTCCATTTATTTGGAAGGTGAGGATAAGACTTATAATTCTAAAGGAATAGGAGATTTCAAAGAAGGAGTAACTATCAATAGACATTGGCATAACTATGTAAATTAAAATGGAAAAATTTTTAAATATTGGCGATAAAAAAGTAGGAGAAGGGCATCCTTGTTTTTTCATAGCAGAAATTGGTTCTAATCACGACCATGATTATGAAAAGGCGATTAAACTTATAGATTTAGCTGCGGAGGCGAAAGTGGATGCTGTAAAGTTTCAAACTTTTAAAGCAGACGAGCATTATTCAAAACTTGCTCCTAAATTCGAATATCTCAAAGGAAAAGATACCTATAGCTTAATTGAATCTCTAGAAATTAATAGAGATTGGCATGCTCCGTTAAAAGAATATTGTGAGTCAGTAGGGTTGATATTTATTTCCTCACCTTGCGACTACGAAGCTGTTGATCAGTTAGCAGAAATAGACATGCAAGCTTATAAAGTCGCATCATTTGATTTGCCAGATACTTTGTTAATTAAAAAAATTGCACAAAAATCAAAACCTATAATTCTTTCAACAGGGATGGCAAACATGGAGGATATTAGATTAGCAGTAAATACTTCCTTAGAAGCAGGCAACTCGGATATAGCTTTACTTCAGTGTACCTCTATATATCCTGCTCCATCAAAATTGAGTAATTTAAATGCTATCAAAAATATGAAAGATGAATTTAACCTTGTAACCGGCTATTCAGATCATACTATGGGAAATCATATATGTTTATCCGCAGTTTCAATGGGTGCTTCTATAATAGAGAAACATTACACTTTAAGCAGAAATTCCGAAGGACCTGATCATGGGTTTGCAATTGAGCCTGATGAATTAAAATTATTAATGATTCAATTAAGAGAAGTAGAAGAGGCAATGGGAGATGGAATTAAAGATGGGCCTAGAGAAGAAGAACTTGATATGTTTAAAAAGGGGAGAAGAAGCATTCACGCTGCTAAATTTATAAAAAATGGTGAAAAAATTTATAAAGAAATGTTAGTGATTAAGAGACCTGGCTTGGGACTTCATCCAAAGCATTTAGATGAAATCATTGGCAAAAAAACTAAAAGAGACATAAAAGAGGATGAGTGGATTACGCTTGATGCGCTGGATTTATGATTCTTTTAACTGGAGCCGATGGTTTTCTCGGATCTAAATTAAAAAAAGTTTTAAATTTAAATTCAAATAATGCCTACTTACTATCCTCTAAAAAGAAAGATGGATATCTTAAATGTGACCTTGCTAGTTTAAGCGAAACCCAATCCATAGCTGAACAAATAAATCCTAAAATCATAATACATTGTGCAGCATTAGTTCCTCGAAATCAGAGTGAATACGAAGAAAGCTTAATTAATAATAAATCATTTTTAATAAATCAAAACGTTGAGAAATGTTTTAAAACCAAAATGATTTTTATATCATCAATGACCGTTTATAAAAACCATATTGTTTCTGAAAAATCTTATTCAGAAAATTTGACTGATATTTCATTGCTTAATGGCTATGCAAAAGTAAAACTTGAATCCGAATATCTTTTTAATAATTCTAAAAATATTGATGTTATCAATCTTAGGTTGCCTGGTTTATTTTCTGAAGAAAGAAGAAATGGATTAATCTATAATTTAGTCAAGGCTTTCATAAATAATGAGAATTTTGAACCTAACAAAACTCTACCCTTTTGGTCCACCATGCATTTGAATGACGCTGCGAGAGTAATAAAATATTTTGTAGATAATTTTTCTAAAATCTCACATAAAACTATTAACGTAGGATATCCAGGAAAATCAAGCATTCCTTTAATGATAAAAATGATTTCAAGTCTTTTTGACAAAAGCTTTGATATTGAAAAGTACGAAACACCTGAATTCGAAATGGATTTAAAATTATTAAATAAATATTTAAAATTTCATGAGGGAATACTAGAAGAAAGAATTTTAAATTTTGTTAACCATCATAAAAAAATTAATTATGAAAGATGAAATAATTAGAATTCTTAAAACGATTGGGTTAAAAATTAAAACTGAAAAGCTCTCATTAACAAAAAACAGCACTAAAGAAGGAGCTCAATTAAAAACTTATGCAGATAAATTAGCTCATGATTTTTTAATTAAAGAATTAAAAAAAATTAAAGATATACCGATAGTTAGTGAGGAAGATAAGGCTTCTCACCAAACTAATAAAAATTTGTTTTGGCTGATTGACCCAATTGATGGCACTTCCAGTTTAGCCGAAGGATATCCGGGATGGGTAATACAAGTAGCTTTAATAGAAAATAATAATATTTGTTTTTCAGCAGTCCATTCTCCAGAGCTTGATTTAACTTATTATGCAATCCTGAATGAAGGCTCATTTTTAAACGAAAAAAGGATATTTGTTTCCGAGTCTTTAAATGAGAGAATTCTTATTGATAATTATCCAAGTCCTAGAGGAATTGCCAAAGAAATATATAGTTCTCTCGAATGTACAAAATATATTGAGTCAGGAAGTATCGGCTTAAAAATATGTAGAGTAGCCGAAGGAGTTGCTAATTTATTTATTAAAGATGTAGCGGTAAGAGATTGGGATGTTTTGCCACCACTATTGATTCTAAAAGAAGCAGGAGGGTCATTAACAAAGCTAGACGGCTCTCCATATAATTTATCTGGAAACATTGAAAAAAATGGAATTATCGCTGCATCAAACTATAATTATATTAAAGAGATTATTAATCTTCGATCAATCAATTAGTTAAAA
>MDTG01362556.1_pt1 | contig 14471 bp, 10 predicted proteins | sample 811421 | NCBI WGS metagenome assembly MDTG01 (sample SAMN05326645, study PRJNA326480) | marine metagenome | isolation source: seawater | place: Pacific Ocean: South East | collected 2011
GCACGCGCACGACGCGGAGCACGCGCACGAGCACGCGCACGACGCGGAGCACGCGCACGAGCACGCGCACGACGCGGAGCATGCCGACGCGGTGAGCGGGCACGGGCACGGGCACGGGCACGATCTGGTTGGTTCGGGGCATTCGCACAGCCATGCCCACATGACCGAGGAGGAGCACGCGCTGGCTCATGCGCGCGATGCGGCCTCGATCACCTCCTTCCGCGACCTGCTGGTGCTCGGCGTCAGCGGAGGGTTGGTGCCTTGTCCGGCGGGGGTGACCCTCGTGATCTTCTCGCTCAGCTTCCAGGGCCAGAACACGCTCAAGTGCTTCATCTATCTGACGGCCTTCTCGATCGGCCTGGCGGGGGTGCTGGTCGCGATCGCGACGGGCATGGTCCTGACGCGGCGCTACCTGGTGCCGAAGGACTCCGAGCGGGCCGAGCGCGTGCTCGATTGGCTGCCGCTGCTCAGCTGCGTGGCGATCGCGCTCGTGGGGGCCTTCCTCTGCGTGCGGGCCTTCGTGCCCGAGCTGGGCGAGGTCCAGACCCGCTTCTTGGGAGAGTTCTGACGTGACGTCCAAGGACCTCTTGGCGTTGGCCTGGGTGGGGCTGGCGCGCAATCGACTGCGGAGCGGGTTGACCGCGCTGGGCGTGTGCGTCGGCGTCTACGCCCTGACGGCGATCGTGGCCATCGGCGGCGGCCTCGAGGCCTCGATCATGAAGGAGCTCACGGACGGCGAGAACCCGCGCCGGATCGTGATCCGGCCTGGCTTCGGGAAGCGCGAGAAGAAGGACGCCGAGGTCGTGGGGATCAGCGACCCGGTCAAGGCCGATCGGATCAAGAAGTCGATCGCGAAGCGGACCCGCGGCGGGCCCGGGCAGCGCAAGCGCAAGCAGCTGACCCTGCCGGCGCTGGCGGCGATCAGCAGCCGGGCGCACGTCGCCTCGGTCCGGCCCCTCGCGATCGACCGCTTCAAGGCGCGCAGCGGCGAGGACGAGCTGGACGGCGCGATCAGCTACGGGGTCGCGCCGAGCTCCGAGCGCTGGCAGCGGCGGGTGATCCTCGGCGACGCGCTGAGCGACCGGGACGCGGTGTGGGTCCACGAATACCTGCTCTACCGCTGGGGCTATCGCAGCGACGCCGAGCAGCAGCAGGTCGTGGGGCGCGAGATCGTGCTCAGCCGGCCGGAGGAGGCGACGGGGATCCAGGCCATGCTGAGCGCGGCGCAGGCCTACGGCTACGACGTGCCGGTCGACCCCAAGATGGCCGAGAAGATGCTCCAGGCCTTCTCGGGGGGCGCGCTGGGCCTGGGCGGCAAGTCGCCTGAGGAGGCGCGGGAGCTGACGGTGCGCGTCCCGATCGCGGGGGTGATCCGGGAGCGGATCGAGGAGGACGGCTTCGACGTGTTCGAGGACAGCTTCTCGATGCAGGCCGACATCTTCCTGCCGCAGTCCTTCGCCGAGAAGCTCTTCGCGCAGGTGCCCAGCAACGTGACCCGCGGCTACAACGCCGCCGCGCTGCTCGTCGACTCGGTCGAGAACGTGCGCGTCGTCGAGTCGCAGCTGCGCGAGGACGGCTACCGGGTCGTCTCGATCGACACGATCCTGGAGCGGGTCGGGCAGGTGACCGCGATGCTGACCGCCTTCGTGTTCGGCCTGAGCGCGATCGCGCTCGTGGTCGCGATGCTCGGGATCGTGAACACCATGATCATGAACGTCAGCGAGCGGACCCGCGAGATCGGCGTGTTCAAGGCGCTGGGCGCGACCGACTCCCAGGTGCGCGGGCTCTTCCTCTTCGAGAGCGCGCTGATCGGGCTCGGCGGCGGCCTGGTCGGGGTCGCGCTGGCCCTCTTGTCCTCGATCCCGGGCGACGCCTACGTCCGCCACGCGATCCACGAGTTCAGCCAGTATCGCTTCGACGGCAGCCTGTTCGCCTTCACGCCCGAGCTGATCGCGCTGGCGCTGGTGTTCGCGGTCGGGCTGAGCGTGCTCGCGGCCCTGGGCCCCTCGACCCGGGCGAGCAAGATCGACCCGGTCCTGGCTCTGCGCGACGAGTAGGGAGCGCTCGCTCGCTGCGGGGCCTCTGTCCATGACTCGGGCCGCTCGTTATGGTCTCGCCCTTCGCAGAACAGGCGCCGCGGCGTCCGCTGCGCCAGGGAGGACCCATGACCCGCTCGATCCTGACGGCGCTGCTCGCGCTCTGCCCGGCTCTGCTTTGGGCGCAAGACGCGACGCCGGCTCCAGGCGCGAGCCCAGCTCCGCTCGAGGCCGAGGCCAGCCCGACGCCGGGAGAGACGGCGGGCGCCAAGGAGCGCGCGGCCGTCAGGCAGGCCAGCGACGAGGCGAGCCAGGGGATCGCGGCGGCCCAGGCGCGGGTCGCCGAGGCGCAGGGCAAGCTGGCGGACGTGCAGACCCTGCGCGCTCAGGCCGACAAGGCGCTGGCCGCGGCGATCGCCGAGGTCAAGAGCCAGCAGGCGGCGCTGACGGCGGCCGAGGCGGCTGTGAAGGGGGCCCGCGCCAAGCTGGAGCAGCTGACGGAGAAGGCCGCCGAGGCCGCCAAGGGGGCCGAAGGCAAGGAGCCGGACGCCACCGAGCAGGTCGTGGCCAAGAAGGCTCAGGAGGCCCAGGAGGCCAGCGCGGCGCAGCTGAAGGCCAGCGAGGAGGCCCTCGCCCAGGCCAAGGCCGGCCTGGCCGCCAAGGAGGAGCTGGTCGAGGCGGCCAGCAAGACCTTGGCGACGCGGAAGCAAGCCGTGCAGGAGGCGACCAGCGCGCTCGCCAAGGCCCGGGAAGGGCTCGAGGCGGCGCAAGCCAGCGTGGCGGCGGCCGCCGCGGCCGAGCGCGCCATGGAGCGGGTCAAGAACACCCCGCGCGGCCCCGAGATGCCCCTCGACGAGCTCAAGCTGCGGCTCAAGCCCTTGACCAAGGAGGAGCTCGAGGCCGAGGCCGAGGCCTGGCTGCAGGTGCTCAAGGCCAAGGCCACGGGGATCACCTACGCCACGATCGCGGCCAAGGATGCCCAGGAGGCCGAGAGGGCGGTGATCCTCGACGCGCTCAACGAGCTGCGCGACGAGCGGACCGCGACGATCGACCTGCTCGATGCGGTGCTGACGGCGCTCGAGGCCAAGGGCGGTGACCCCAAGCCCTACCTGAAATACAAGGCCGCGGTCACCGGGATCGCGATCGACACGGGCGACGTCAGCGCGACCTACGCGGCGGTCAAGGGCTGGCTGCTCTCGCCCCAGGGCGGGATCCGCTGGGTCCTGAACCTGATCAAGTTCATCGTGACCCTGATCGTGTTCAAGGTGATCGGGTTCGTGGTCGGCAAGGTCCTCGAGCAGGCGCTGCGCTCCCGCCGGCTGCGGACCTCCGAGCTCTTGAAGGACTTCTTCGTCAACGTGACCCGCAAGGCGATCTCCTTCCTGGGGATCGTGATGGCCCTCTCGATGCTCGAGATCAGCGTGGCCCCCTTCCTGGCGGCCATGGGCGGCGGGGCGCTGGTGATCGGTCTCGCGCTGCAGGGGACGCTCAGCAACTTCGCCTCGGGCGTGATGATCCTCATGTATCGGCCCTACGACATCGGGGACTTCGTGCAGGTCGCGGGGGTCAACGGGACGGTCACCGCCATGAGCCTGGTCTCGACCACGCTCATGACCCCCGACAACCAAATGGTGGTCGTCCCCAACGCCTCGATCTGGGGCGGGATCATCACCAACGTCACGGGCTCCACGCGGCGCCGGATCGACCTCGTGTTCGGGATCGGCTACGACGACGACATGGCGCAGGCCGAGGCGCTGATGCGCGAGGTCGTGACCGCCCACCCGGCGGTCCTGAGCGACCCCGCCCCGGTGATCAAGGTCAGCGAGCTGGGCGACTCCTCGGTCAACTTCATCTGCCGGCCCTGGGTCAAGACCGCCGACTACTGGGACACCAAGTGGGACCTGACTCGCCAGGTCAAGGAGCGCTTCGACGCGGAGGGCGTCTCGATCCCCTTCCCGCAGCGCGACGTGCACTTCTATCCCGCCAGCCCAGCGGCCGCCGAGGTCGCGAGCGCTGCGAGCGCGAGCCCCCTCAGCGGGCCGAGCCTGGACGGACCCCAGGACGTGGCCGCGGCCGAGGCGCGCGGAGAAGAGGGCGAGGACGGCGTGGGCGTGGACGACGAGGACGGGGGCGAGGGCGGCGAGCGCGGCTAGCGAGCCCGGCTTTGGCTCGAGAGGGAGGGCCCGCGCCGGGGTTATGCTGCCGGAGTGAGCACCACGCCTGCGCCGCCTGCGCCGCCGGGGCTCTTGCGCAGCGTCACGATCCTCGGGGTCGGACGGGTCGCGGGGCTGCTGCTGAGCTTCGCCACCATGGCCCTGCTGCTGCGCCAGCTCGGGCCCGAGCCCTTCGGGGTCGTGGCCATGGCGGCGGGGCTGATGGCGATCGTGAGCGTCATGGGCGACGCCGGCGTCGGGGACTCGCTCGTGACCGACCCCGAGCTCGACGAGCGCCGCTTGGGCGCGGCGCTCGTGCTCACGGGCGGGATCGCCGCGCTCTTGAGCGCCTGCGCGCTGCTCGCCACCCCCCTCGTCGTGCGCTTCTACGACCAGCCAGCCGTCGCCTGGCCCTGGGTCGTGAGCGCCGGGAGCGTGGCCTGTCACCTGTTGGCCGTCGTGCCCCAGGGCCTGGCCCGCCGCCAGGAGCGCTTCTCGCTGCTGGCCTGGACGCGCCTGTGCAGCATGATCCTGGCGGCGCTGGTCGCGATTCCCCTGGCCTTCTCCCGCGCCGACGTGTGGCCGATCCTGGCCTGGCAAGGAGTGTCGCCGCTCTGCGCCCTGGTCGTGCTGTGGCTGGCCGTCCGCCCCGGGCTGGCCCGGCCCACCCGCCACAGCCTGAGCGAGCTGTGGCGCTTCTCCCGCGGGGTGGCCGGCTTCACCGCCTTGAACGTCCTCAGCCGCAACGCCGACGACGTGATCGTGGGTCGCTTCCTGGGAGAGAAGGCGCTCGGCTACTACGCGCTCTGCTACCGGATCCTGACCCTGCCCCTCGGCCTGATCGGCGACTCCTTCGCGACCGTCGCCCAGCCCCGGCTGACCCGCTTGCTCGGCGACCCCTCCGCCCTGGGCCGAGCCCTGGGAGACCTGATCCGCGCCGTCACGCTGCTCACGACCCCGATCTGCCTCGGCGCAGCGCTGGCGGCTCCCGAGCTGATCGAGGTCGTGTTCGGCGCCGCGTGGCTCCCGGCCCTGCGGCCCTTCCAGCTCCTGGCGATCTGCGGCGCGATCAGCGCGCCGGGGCGCCTGCTCGGGCTCTGCTACACCGTCTCGCGCAACACCCAGGCCCTGGCGCGCTGGGCCCTGGTGACCACGCCCATCATCTTGTTTGGCTTCTTCGCCGGGCTGCCCTGGGGGGTCACCGGCGTCGCCGCCTCGGTCACGATCGTGTTCGGCGCCCTGGCGCCGATCAGCGCCGCGGTCGGGGCGCGCGTCCTCGGCGTCGAGGCGCGCGTCCTCCTGCGCAGCAACGCGGCCGGCCTCGGCTGGGGGGCGCTGGCCTCGCTCCCCCTGGGCGGCGCCTATCTGCTCACACGCCAGCTCGGGCTCTCAGCGCCCGCGGTGCTGGCGGCCACGATCGCGGTCGGCGCCCTGTGCGAGCTCGGCCTGCTGCGCCACACCTGGCGGCTGCTCAAGGGCGCGGACCAGCCGGAGCGCAGCCTGTGACCAGGGTGCTCGTGCTGGCCCGCTGGTATCCGACCCGCGCCGAGCCGACCCGAGACGTGTTCGTGCGCGAGCACGCGCGCGCGGCGGCCCTCGAGCACGAGGTCGGCGTGCTGCACTGGGACCCCGTCCTGGAGCCGAGCTGCGCGACGGGGTCGAGGCCGGTTCCGCTGGAGGACCCGCGCGAGACGGGGGGCCTGCGCACCTGGCGGATCCGGCAGCGCGTGACCCGGCTCCCGCTGAGCATGCTCGCGCAGGGCGCGTGGGCCCTGCGTCGGGCCCTGCCCAACCTGTGGCCCGACGGGCGTCCGCCCGACCTGATCCACGCCCACGTGTTTCAGGCGGGCGCGCTGGCGGCGCTGGCGACGCTCGGGCTGCGCTTGCCCTGGGTCGTGACCGAGCACTACTCGGCGGTGGCGCTGGGGCGGCTCGGGCGGCGGGACCGGCTCCAGGCGCGGCTGGCCTACCAGGGGGCGGGCATGGTGTTGCCCGTGTCCGCCGCGCTGCGGGCGGGCGTCGAGCGCTGCGCGCCGGGCGCGCGCTGCCGCGTCGTGCCGAATCCGGTCGACCTGGAGCGCTTCCGCTACGTCCCGCGGCCCCCCAACGAGCCGCGACGCCTGCTCTTCGTCGGGCGCCTGGCGGAGATCAAGGACCTCCCCCTCCTGCTGCGCGGCCTGGCGCGGCTGCGCCAGCGCCGGGACGACTGGCGGCTGGAGCTGGTGGGGGACGGGCCCGAGCGGGCCCGGGTCGAGGGGCTGGTCGCCGAGCTCGCGCTGGGCGGGCTCGTCCGCGTCCGGGGAGCCCTCCCCCACGCCGAGGTCGGCGCCGAGCTCGCGCGCGCGGACCTGCTCGTCTTGACCAGCCAGTGGGAGAACCTGCCCTGCGTGATCGCCGAGGCCCACGTGGCGGGCGTCCCCGTCGTCGCGCGCGAGGTGGGCGGGGTGGGCGAAATGCTCACGCCCGCCACGGGCGTGCTCTTCCGCGAGCGGGACCCGGGCGCGCTGGCGGACGCGCTGGACGCGGCGCTCGACGCGCCCTTCGAGCGAGGCGAGATCGCGGCGCAGGCGGCGGCGCGCTACAGCCTGGCCGCGGTGGGGCGCGCCCTCGGCGAAGTCTACGCCGAGGTCCTCGCGCGCCAGCCTGGCTGAGGGCAGACTGCCCTCATGAGTGATCACCACCACCCCTTGCCCGAGGTGCCCCTGGTGCGCGGGCGAATGCACTGGGTGCTGGAGCGCTGCCGCGGCGAGCGCGTGCTCCACCTCGGCTGCGCGGACGAGGGGCTCACGGCGGATCGCCTGGCTCGCGGAGAGCACCTCCACGCTCAGCTGAGCGAGGTCGCCCAGGAGCTGTGGGGGGTCGACCGCAGCGAGGTCGGGCTGGCCCTGATCGAGCGCCACCTGCCGGGCGCCCGCCTGATCCGGGCCGACCTCGAGCAGCTCGACGAGCAGCCGGACCTGCTCGCGGCCGGCTTCACACGGATCGTGCTGACCGAGGTCGTGGAGCACCTCGACAACCCAGGGCGCGTGCTCGACTCGGTGCGGGCGCTCTGCCGGCCAGAGACGCGCCTGCTGCTCTCCGTCCCCAACGGGCTGAGCCTGCTCCGCCTGCTCGACGGGCTGCATCGCCAGGAGGTCGTGCACCCCGACCACGTCGCTTGGTTCTCCTATCGCACCTTGCGGACCCTGCTCGAGCGTCACGGCTTCGTGATCGACGAGCTGGCGGCCTACCACTTCTTCGCCCCGGCCAGCGGCCTCTACCCCAAGCTGCGGCAGCTGCCGCGCCGCCTGCTGCGGGCCTTCGCTCGCCAGCGGAGCCCGCTCCTCGTCGCGGACGGGATCCTGGTCCAGGCCAGGGTCGGAGGCTGACCCCTTCGCTTCGCGCTAGCTCGGGAGCCCGCTCAGGCGCTCGAGCAGCTCGTCGGTGAGCGCGCTCCAGCGGTAGCGGCGCAGCACGTCCTCCCGCGCGGCCCGGGCGCGGGCCGCGGCGGCGGCGGGGTCGGCCAGGACCTGGGCCAGGCCCTCGGCGAAGCCCGAGGGGTCGCAGCCGGCCAGCCACAGGTGTCGGCCGAGGTCGGTCCGGGCCACGATCGGGCCCTCGCTGCGCACGACGGGGCGCCCCGAGGCCAGGGCCTGGGCGACCTTGAGCTCCCAGGTGATCTCGAGCACGTAGTCGTCGGCGTAGGGCAGGGCCCACAGGTCGACCTCGCGGGCGAAGTCGGCGTAGCCGGCGTAGCGGACTCCCTCGCGCACCTCGACGCGCGGGTAGCAGGCGCGTGCTCGCGCGGCGTGCTCGCTGACGCCCTGTCCGCCGAGCAGGAGCACCACGTCCTCTCGCCCGAGCCGAGCCAGCGAGCGGGCCAGGAGCGAGAAGCTCACGTCGAGAGGCGAGCCGAGGTAGCCCACGCGCCAGGGCTGGCCCGGGGCGGGAGGCGACCAGGCCGGGATCGGCTCGCAGAGCGCGGGGGCGACTCCGCTCCAGAACACGGCCAGCCGGCGCGGGTCGACCCCGCAGCGCGCCGCGATCAGCTCGCACATCACCGGGCTGACGGCGGTCACGAAGGAGGCCTGCGGGAGGAGCAGGCGCTGCTCGGCCGCCCCCAGGCGGGCCTTGCGGCGGGCCAGCGCGCGCTCGCGCGGAGAGACGACGTCCGCGCGCTCGAGCATCCGCAGCTCGTGCTCGGGGCTGAGGTCGTGGACCGCGGCCCAGGTCTCGGCCCCGAGCCGGCGGGCCAGCGGGATCAGCAGCCCGCCGGGGTGGCTGGGGGCCGGGAACCAGCCTCCCTTGAGCACCAGACCCGCGGGGAACTTGGCGTAGTAGCAGAGCCGCTCGCCGGCGGCGCGGGCCGCGCGGGCCTCGCTGCGGAGGAGCGCCGCCATGACCGCCAGGCGAGCCGCCAGGCCGCTGACCCCGCGGCGCTGAACCGGGAGGGGGGCGACCTCGAGCAGGCCCGCGCGACGGGGGGCGCCCCCGCGGTGCTCGGTCTCGAACACCCGCACCCGGTGCCCGCGCTCGGCGCAGCGGCTGAACACCTCGTGGGGCCGGATCTGGGTGCCTCCGACCAGCTCGCCTGGGGGCGGTAGCCGGGGGAGGAAGGCCAGGAAGCGCCAGGACATGCCCGCAATAGTAGCGACCGCGGGAGCGGACGCTGGGCGGGCGGCGAGATAGATTCTCCAGCCATGAACGTGTTGATCATTCAGCCAGGGTTCCCGGTCGAGATCCCCTACTTCGTGCGCGGTCTCTCCCAGGCCGGGGCGCGGGTGCTCGGGGTCGGGGACACACCGCAGCGCTCGCTCCCGCGGGTGGCGAAGCAGGGCCTCTCGGCCTACCTCCAGGTGGGGAACCTCTGGAACGCGGGGAAGCTGATCGACGCGCTCCGGCGCTGGGACCTGCCGCTCAAGCTGCACCGGGTCGAGTGCCTGTGGGAGGCGGCCATGGAGCTGACCGCCGAGGTGCGGGTCGCCTTCGGCCTGCCGGGGCTCGACCCGGACCAGACGCAGCTCTTCCGCGACAAGGACGCGATGCGCAACGCGCTGGACCGGGCCGGGATCCGCAACCCGCGTCACGCGCGGGCCGCGAGCGACGGCGAGATCCTGGCCGCGGCGGCGAAGGTCGGCTTCCCGCTCATCGTCAAGCCGGTCGCGGGGGCCGGCTCGGCCAACACCTACAAGCTCGGCGACGAGCGCGAGCTGCGGAGCCTCCTCCCGCGCCTGCGCGGGGTCGCCGAGGTCGTGGTCGAGGAGTTCATCTCGGGGACCGAATACACCTTCGACACGGTGTGCGCGGGGGGCGAGATCCTGTTCCACAACGTCGAGCTCTATCGGCCCGACATGCTCAGCGCACGCTCGCGCGAGGACGTGAGCCCTCAGACGATCTCGCTGCGCGACCTGAGCGCGAGCCACTTCCAGCGCGCCCGCGCCATGAGCGAGCAGGTGATCGCGGCCCTCGGCTACCGGACCGGCTACACCCACATGGAGTGGTTCCACACCCCCGACGACGAGGTGGTGTTCGGCGAGATCGCGGCGCGACCGCCCGGCGGCTGCTCGGGGGAGCTGGCCAACCGGACCTGCGACTTCGACGTCTACCGGGCCTGGGGCAACGCCCTGGTGCGGGGGCACCTGCGCCAGCAGGTCGAGCGCCGATACAACGTCGCGATGGTGTTCAAGCGCGCCCAGGGACATGGCCGGATCCAGCGGATCGAGGGCCTGCGCGCCATCGAGCGCCGGCTCGGGCCCAGCCTGCTGCGTCACGAGCTCTTGCCCATCGGCGCGCGCCGACGCAACTGGAAGCAGACCCTGATCTCGGACGGCTACGTGATGCTGCGCCACCCGCAGCTCGACAAGACCCTCGCCCTCGCCGACGAGGTCGCCGACACCCTCCAGTTGTACGCGGGCTAACTCCGCCTCCGACGGCAGAGCGGCTTGCAGTCGCCCTGCAGGGGGACTCCCCGTGGCTCTCTCGCCCTCGCTGTCACGCCGACGTGACGCCCGCCTCCGGGCGCTTCACGCGGGTGTGACGTGGGCGTAGTGGTTGAGCACGAAATCCCGCGGGAACGGGCTTTGCGGTGGTGACGCTCAGATCACCCCCAAGGAGCCTTCAAGTGACCAACGATCCCTGGCGCAACACCGTCCTGACCATGTTTGCCGTCGTCGCCTTCACCCTGGTCATGGTCCTCAGCCTGACCTGCTACGTGATCCCGACGCAGTCGCGCGCTGCCCGCGCCGCCGACATCGAGCGCACGCTCAACCCGGCTCCCGCGGCGGCTCCCAAGCTCCAGGGATAGAGCTCCCACCCAAACCTGCCTCTCACCCGCGGTCGTCGGTTCGCCACACCGCGGGTGAGTTTTTTGGTTTCGATCGCGGCGATCACCTCTCCGGTAGACTCCAGTCGTGGTGGAACTTCAGATTGGCCTGCGCGAGCGCGGTTCGGCCCGCTGCCCCTTCTGTCGGGACGACATTCACGAGACCGACGACACGGTGTCGTGCAAGGGCTGCAAGGCCGTGCTCCACCGCGAGTGCGCAGACGAGCTCCCGCGCTGCCCGATCCACGGCTGCCGCAAGCAGCTGATCGTTCAGGCGCCGCAGCGCACTCGGCGGCGGCTCTCCAACGCCCCGGCCAACCAGCCTGGGCTGCTCGAGGTGCTCGGGATCGGCGGGGACGACGCGCGCCGTCACGCCCTCGTCGCGGTCGGGATCGTGGTGCCGATGCTCATGATCGGCGGCTGCTTCTCGGTCTTCGATCAGGCCGCCTCCCGGCGCAAGCGCGCCGAGCTGGCGCGAGCCCGCAGGGCCGCCGATCAGCTCCGCCAGCGTCAGGAGCAGCTGCAGCGCCGCATGGCCGAGGAGCGCGCGCGCGAAGCGGAGCGCGCCGCCGCCTCCCGGCGCGTCGAGCCCGCGCGCTCCCGCGTGCGCTCGACGGGCGACTTCAGCTTCGCGACCGAGACGGAGGGGACGCCCGGCCTGCTCTTCCTGCGCGGGATCCAGGTCGCCGAGCCCGTCGAGCTCGAGGTCGCCCCCGGCGTGATCGCTCCCATCGGTCCGCAGCGCTTCGTGATTCGTGAGGAGGCGAGCTTCCGCCTCGACCCCGGCCAGGAAGGGACCGTCCAGCTCGCGGCGCTCTCGCTCGACCTCGAGCGCTGGCGGACGGGCAGCAGCCTGAAGGGCAGCGAGCTCCGCCCCCCCGATCGCAACGACGTGACCGAGCAGCGCGCCCTGGCCTTCGTGCGCGGGCTCGCCCAGCGCGTGCCCCGCACCAGCTGGCTGCCGGCGCAGGTGGCGCTCCTGATCGTCGTCCACGACCCGACCCCCGACGAGCTCTTCGGGCCCTCGACGGAGGCCATGCGCCGCGCTGCGCTCAACGGGGCCAAGGCGCTCCTGTCGGCGCTCGGGCGGCCGCCGAGCGACTTCCAGGTCTACAGCGAGGTCCACGTCCCGGCGCGGGTGCTGGCGCCCTTCACCCCGGCGAAGGTGCGCTACGCCCAGCTGCCGCGCAGCGGGGCCTTCGCCGCGCTCGCGCCCTATCGCCGCGCCAAGGACGTCCGCCGCCTGCTCGGCAGCTACGCCGCGCTCCCGCTCTGGCCCGGGCAGCTGGCCGAGGTGGCCGAGCTGCTGCGAGGCGGGGGCGGGTTGCCCGAGCCCGCCGCCGCGCTGCGCCGACGCCTGAGCGTGACGCGCAGCCTGGGCGAGGCCTGGGTCCTGCTCGACTCCTTGATCCTGGCCAAGGACGAGCACGGGATCGCGGGCGCGCTGGAGTGGGCCGAGGACAGCCTGGCCGGGCCGCTGCTCGAGCTCCTACGCTCCCGGCTGGGGGCGGCGGGGGCGGGGCTGACTCCGACTCAGCTCGTGCGCGCCGCCCGGCGCGCGCGGCTCGTCCGGGGCGACTCACCCCTCGTGATCCAGCAGCGCGCCTTTCGGTCCGGGCGGCGGAGCGAGCTGATCAAGGACCTGCGACCCTGGCGCGCGTCCCGCGGCTCGCGCAAGGGCTCCGCCTACTCGCTGGAGCTGCTCGCCTTCCACTTCCCGCGGGACCGCGAGACCCACACGGCGCTGGTCGAGCTCGCCCGAAGTCCCGACTCCGACGCCGCCACCGCCGCCGCCCGCGGGTTGGCCCACCTGCTCGCGGGCGGGAGCGGGCTCGAGGTCTCGGCCCGGGACCTCCTCGGCGGCCAGCGCCCTGCCTCGGCCGAGTTCCGGGTCGAGTTCCTGCGCGCCCTCAGCGAGGAGGCGCCCAAGCAGCTCGCGGCCTGGATCGGCCCCGTCCTCGACGCGGGCGTCTCGAAGTCGATCGCCCGCGGCCTGACCAGCGCCCTGGTCAAGCGACCCCAGGACGTGAGCGTCCTCTCGCGCGCTCAGCTGGTCGGCTTGCTCGCGGCCGACCCCGTCACCGTTCGCCTCCTCCGTCACGTCCCGGCCAAGCAAGCCGCCGCGGCGCTGCTGCAGCCCGAGGTGCGCCCCTTGAGGAAGGCGACCCTCAGCCGGCTGGCCTACGAGAACCCCCTGGCGCTGAGCCTGCTCTGGGGGGAGGAGCTGGGCGAGCGCGAGCGGCTGGAGAGCCTCGAGGCCATCGAGCGCCACGGGCCCCGCAGCTCCGCCTTCGCGCAGCTGATCGAGCACCTGGCCCGGCGCTGGAAGACCAGCTCCGAGCAGTGCGAGCAGCGCCGCCTGGAGCTCCTCGCCGCCTGGAGCTGGCGCGTGGAGGGCGAGTCGGCGCCGCTGAGCGAGGCGATCAGCGACGCGCTGGCGGACCCCTCCCCCGAGCGGCGTCGGCTGGCTGCGCGGCTGAACCTCTCGAAGGCCACCCTGAAGCGGCTGCTGCCGCTCCTGCGCCGACGCCTCGAGTTCGACCCCGAGCCTCAGGTCCGGCGGCAGCTGCTGCTGACCCTCTCGATGAACCGGGTCAGGGGCTGCGACCGGGTCGCCCAGCGCTGGCTCGAAGGCAGCGACAAGGAGCTGCGGCGCGCCGCGGCCTGGGCGATGTCCCTCTACCCCTGGCTGGGAGCGGAGCGCTTCCTGCCCAAGCTCCTCGCGGACCCAGACCCCGAGGTCCGCCGCTCGGCCGAGCTCTACAAGACCCGCAGCGGGGGCGGCAGCTGACCCGGGCCCAGGCAGCCCTGCTCCTGAGCGCCCTGGCCGCGCCCGCCTTGGCCTGGCTGCTCTACACCCGCTACCGCGACGATCCGCGCGGGGTCGCGCTCAGCAAGACCCTCAGCTCGCTGCTCTTCCTCGGGGCCGCCCTGCTCTGGCCCGCGGCGGATCCCGGCTACGGCGCCTGGATCCTGGCCGGCCTCGTCCTGTCCCTGGCCGGAGACGTGTTCCTGCTGGGCGAGAGCAAGCGGGCGGTGGGGGCAGGGATCGGCGCCTTCCTGAGCGCGCACGTGTGCTACCTGGGCGCCCTGGCGCCGCGGGCCGACCTCAGCGGGCTGCGGCCCGCCCTCGGCGCGCTCCTGGCCCTGCCCCTCCTGGCGGCGGGCGGGGTCGCGCTGCGGGCCTCCTGGCCCAAGCTCGGGCGCCTCGCGGCCCCCGCCGCGCTCTACTTCCTGCTCCTGAGCGCGCTGGCCTGGCTGGCGCTGGCCCACTGGGCCAGCCACCCGCGCGACCCCGGCGCGGCCCTGATCGGGCTGGGCCTCGGCCTGTTCTTCGTGAGCGACCTCGCCGTGGCGCGCCATCGCTTCGTCGCCAAGAGCTTCAGCAACAAGCTCTGGGGGCTGCCGGCCTACTACGTGGCGCAGCACCTGCTGGCGGCGTCGCGCGCCTGGGTCTAGCCAACCCAATCGAGCCCGTCTGACCAGCCCACACGACTCGGGCCACGCGCTCGCGAGGCGAGGGCGTCCTGAGGTGGCGCTGCAAGAAGGAAAGCAGGAAATGAGGAAGGACAGGAAGGCTGCGGCTGTCGGGGCAGGCGAAAGCAGTCACTCGAGAAGCGCTGGCTAGGCTTCGCACCTCGAGGTCGAGATCGCTGATCTTGCCGATCTCCTCCCTTCCTCATTTCTTGCTTTCTTTCCTATAGCGCCACGTCAAGCCGCCTCCGGCTGTCGCGAAACTTCGGGATCGACAGCTCCGGAATGCAAAGGAGCTGTCGCCAGAGCGACAGTGTCGGTTCTCAGCTGCTTGGACCCCCCTTTCTCAGAAGCATGGACCCCCTTGGGCCTCGACGTCGCGGTTCACATCTTGCCTACTTTGACCGTTTCCGCGACCGCCGCTTCGGCTTGGTCGCCTTGGCCGCCTCCGCCCCGGCCCGCAGGCCCTCGACGCTCGGCTTGAGCCGGCTGCGATAGGACTCGCCC
>MDTG01419081.1_pt1 | contig 14471 bp, 12 predicted proteins | sample 811421 | NCBI WGS metagenome assembly MDTG01 (sample SAMN05326645, study PRJNA326480) | marine metagenome | isolation source: seawater | place: Pacific Ocean: South East | collected 2011
AACAGGCGTGGATGAAATAGCGAAAGCAACTTTAAAATTTAATAATAATATTACTGCAGAAGTATCGACAGCAATCCTAAAAAATATGAAAAACAATGCAATAATTGAAGGCAGTAAAGGTTATATTGAATTGGATCAACCTTGGACACCTGGTAGAGATGGAGGCCCTTACAATAGTAAAATAAAAATTAACGTTAATGGAAAAGAGGAGATATTAGAATTTAAAGGGCCTGAACACCTTTTCTTTTTTGAAGCAGAATTATCTAGTCAAACAATATTAAAACAAAGACTAGAGATGCCTCACCCAGGTATGACTTGGGAAGATACATTAGGTAATTTAAATGTTATAGATGAATGGCGAAAAAAAATAGGTTACTTTTTACCCCAAGATAGCAAATAGTATGAAATACGATTCAATTCAGGGACTAGATAAAAAAATATCAAAACTTATTATGGGTAATGATAATCAAACAGATTATGATGAAGCAGCAAAATTATGGGATCATTGGATAGAAGTAGGGGGAAACGCATTTGACAATGCTCATATTTATGGTGGAGGTTCAATGGAAGCTCTTTTAGGAAAATGGCACAGAAAAAGAGAAAACTTAAATGAATTGGTTATTATAGCAAAAGGAGCACATACACCAAATTGTGATCCAAAAGGTTTGTCACATCAATTAACAGAATCTCTTGATAGATTACAAATAGAGTCTGCAGATATTTATATTATGCATCGTGATAATATTGATATACCAGTGGACGAATTTGTGGATGCTCTTAATGCAGAAAAGCAAAAAGGAAGAATAAAGATTTTTGGAGGTTCGAATTGGACTTTAGAGAGATTTAAAAAAGCAAATGAGTGGGCTCAAAAAAAAAATAAATCACCATTTAGTATACTAAACAATAACCTAGCATTATGCAAAATGATTAATCCTCTCTGGTCAGGCTGTATTTCTTCTAATGATGAGAATGTTTTAAAATATTTAGAAGAAACTCAAACTGCACATTTATCCTGGTCTAGTCAAGGAAGAGGATATTTTTTACCTAAAGAAATTTGTCAGGCCATAGAAGATAAAATTACTAAAGATGAAGCTTCTTGGAGAAAGCCAGGTGAAAATAGCAGCGGCCCATTAAGTTGTTTTGATAGTAAAGATAATAGAGAGAGACTTAACAGAGCAATTGTTTTTGCAAAAGAACTAAAAGTTTCTTCTCAAAATATTGCAGGCGCATGGGCACTTAATCATTCTTTTCCTTCATTTGCTCTAATAGGCCCAAGAAAAATTGAAGAAATAGACACTAGCCTTCCAAGTCTTGATATTTCAATTACTAAAGAAAAATCTGAATGGTTGAATTTAACATAGGATATTAAATGAATAAAAATCAAATATCTATACAAGTTTACTCTGCTAGAAATTTTAAACCTTACGAAAAAATATTTAAATTTTTATCAGAAAATGGAGTTCAGAATGTAGAATTATTTGAAGTAGAAGCATTTGATGAAACTAAAGATTTATTAGAAAAATATAATTTAACTGCAAAATCATCTCATATAGGCTTTGATACACTCAAAGATACAAAAGATATTATTTCAAGTTTACAAAAACTAAATGTAAAACATGCAATTGTACCATGTCCAGTTGGAAAACCTGGCGAAAAATTTGAAGATATTTTCAATAAAAATGAAGAAGAATGGAATGATTTCGGAAAAAAACTTTCTTCTTATGTGAATGTTTTTGAAGATAATGGAATAACTTTAGGATACCATAATCACGCATTTGAATTTAATAAACTGCCAAGCGGCAAAATGCCTATAGAGTGTGTTTTAGATCATAATGAGAAATTAAAATTTGAAATAGATATTGGTTGGACTTACGCAGGAAATTCTGATCCATTTTTTTGGATAAATAAATATTCTGAGAAAATCATTGCTTGTCATTTAAAGGATTTTTATTCTCAAGATGTTGATTTTCAAGATCATGATAAACAATCTGCAATTGGAGATGGCTTTATTGATTGGAAAAAAATTTTGATAGAAATTAAAAAAACTAACTGTAAAGTAATAGCAATTGAACATGACAACCCTAAAGACTATAAAGAATATGTAACTAAATCATTAGATTATTTAAAATCTATTTAACAGATCATTTTAATAATAAATTTTAGTTTATTAATTTATTGAAGCTTAATTCATTTTGTTTTTTTAAAACATCAATAAATTTTTCAAGACTATTGTCAACCTTTTTTATCATTGAATTAAATTCAGAACGTTTAGTAACAATTAAAGAAATATCAGCAACTAGAAGATCTATAACATAATATTTTTCTTTTGATTTTTTAAGTCTCCAAGTTACAACTAAACTTCCTGTATCACTTATTATTTCCATATCAATCAAATTAACTTTATTTTTGTCATCAAATACTGATTTGGTAAAAATATAATCCTGGTCAGAGTATCCTTGCATCATTGAGGCTATATTTAATGCTAAGTGTTTTTTAAAAATTTTAACATATGATTTCCTGGTATCCTTATTTGCAGAGCCCCAGGATTTTCCAGCTACAAATTTAGCTATTCCCGCACCAGCAAAATTATTATTAATTGTTTCTTCTATTAAAGCAAATCTCTCAACTTTAGAGATTTGGGTATTTTTATATGCATCAAGAATAGAATCAATTTCATTTCCTAACCAATCAGTAGCTTCGTCAGCCTTTACTGAGGTAATTAATAAAAAAAAAATAAAAATTACTTTTAATAATGCATTCATTTATTCAAACTCCACACTAATTAGAGGTAGCGGTGTTAATTCAGTATCATCTATATTCTGAATAGCTGCCTTTCTATTTTGATAATATGAACTTCTTACTGTTGCATAATAATCTACAGAATTATCTCTCATAGCATTAACCTCATCAATAATTTTCGATCTTTGATCAACGGCATTTGTTGCAACTCTTAATGGCACAAGCCAAGCTTCACCTTCTCTTACTGCATAGAGATTTATAGGATCTGTAGAGTAAGTTAAGATCATTCCAGCTGAGTCACGAAGATTTGATGGACCAAATATTGGTAAGACTAAATAAAAACCATCTCCAACCCCCCAAGTTCCAAGAGTTTGTCCAAAATCTTCTTCTTTTTCTTCAAGCCCAACTTTTTCTGCTACATCTATTATGCCTAAAACACCTGCAGTTGTATTAACTGCGAATCGACCAACTGATTCCGCGGCATTTTTTCCTTGTCCTTGTAATAATTGATTTACTGCAACTAAAGGTGTTCTTAAATTACTTAAAAAATTACTTATTCCGGATTGTACCGGTGAGGGTAATTTTCTATAACCTTTTGCTACTGGTTCTAATATTATTCGATCGGCAACATTGTTAAATCCAAAAATTGCACGGTTTATCGGCTCAATTGGGTCGTAAATTTCATCTTCAAATTTAGTTGTTTCGTAATCATCAGCACCTGTCTTAACTTTATCTGCTTCATCGCCTGCAACAGCAAAACTAGAAACTAGAAATAAAAAAATAAATAAAAGTGATTTTATGTTTATAGTCATATAACAGCTGATTTGTTGTAAGTTTATATTATTATATAGGAATTAATATAGCAAAAAAATGACCCAAAATAATAAAAATTATCTTGATTTTTTAAATAATGAGCAATTTAATGCAGTGACTGAAACAGAAGGATCTTTATTAATTTTAGCCGGAGCGGGTAGTGGTAAAACAAGAGTTTTAACATACAAAATCCTTCATCTTTTAGTTAATAACAAAGCTCTACCGAGTGAAATTTTAGCAGTTACCTTTACGAATAAGGCTGCATCAGAAATGAAAAATAGAGTTTCTAAATTGCTTAACAGACCTATTGACCAAATGTGGGTAGGCACATTCCATTCTTTATCAGCAAAAATATTGCGATTACATTGTGGATTAATTGGACTTAAATCAAACTTTATAATTATTGATAGTGACGATCAATTAAAATTGATTAAACAAATTTGTGAACGTGAAAAAATAGATACTAAAGAAAAAAGTCCTAGATTTTATCAAAATTCAATAAACAATTTAAAGAACAAAAATATAGAATACAATTACGTCAAAAATTTAAATTATAAGAAAAATCAAAAAGATATTTTTAAAATATACAAAATTTATCAAGAAGAATTGCTTAGATTGAATTGCGTTGATTTTGGAGATTTGATTTTACATTGTATAAAAGTTTTCAAAATTTCTAAAAATGATTTTAATTTAAAAAAACAATTTAAATACATTCTTGTCGATGAGTATCAAGATATAAACAAGGTTCAACAAATTTGGTTAGAATATTTATATAAGCATAACAAAAATATCTGTTGTGTGGGAGATGATGATCAGTCTATTTATTCATGGCGTGGAGCAGATGTTACTAATTTATTGAATTTTGAAAAAAATTTTTCCAAACCAAAAATTTTAAGATTAGAACAAAACTATCGCTCTACTCAGAATATTCTAAAATGCGCTTCATCCCTTATAAAAAGAAATAAAGGAAGATATGGAAAAGAATTATGGAGCAAAAATGATTTAGGAGATAAAACAATTATTAACGGATTTTGGGAAACAAAAGAAGAAGCTATGTTTGTAAGTGATGAAATTGAAAAATTAATTTCTAACAGAATCCCTTTAAATGAAATTTCTATACTTTTTAGAGTTGCTGCACATACCAGATCCTTTGAAGATAGATTTATTAATTTGGGCCTACCTTATAAAATTATTGGAGGATTAAGATTTTATGAAAGAAAAGAAATCAAAGATATTATTGCTTATCTACGTTTAGTTAATAATTTAGATGATAACTTAGCTTTTGAAAGAATAATAAATGTTCCAAAAAGAGGAATAGGAAAAACAACAATTAATAAAATTTACGATATTTCAAGAATAAACAAAATTTCGATGTTTAATGCTGCAAAACTTTATATTGATAAAAACTCAAATAAATCAAAAATTGAGTTATTAAATTTTATAAATAAAGTTATAAAATGGAAAAAAGTTCAAACTACTACAAATCATATTGATCTTGCACAATTGATATTAGATGATTCAAACTATATTTCATATTTAGAAAATGAAGAAAAAAATTTAAAAAATCCTCAAAACTTAAATAGAATAGAAAATATTAAAGAATTTATAGTGAGTTTAAAAGATTTCGAAAACTTAGAAGGTTTTTTAGAGCATGTTAGTTTGGTTATGGAAAATATTAGTAATACAAGCTCCCAAACAATAAGCTTGATGACAATGCATAGCGCTAAAGGCTTAGAATTTGACTACGTTTTTTTAGCAGGTTGGGAAGAGGGAGTTTTTCCCAGTTTAAAATCAATTGATGAATTAGGTCAAGCAGGATTAGAAGAAGAGCGTAGGTTGGCTTATGTTGCATTAACTAGAGCTAGAAAAAAGATTAATATTACATATGTTAATCAAAATAGATATTCTTATGCTTCTCATGATTATAATGTTCCTTCAAGATTTATTGATGAATTACCAAAAGAGTTAATTGAAATAAATAATTCAAGTTATTTTAATCAAAAAGATTTTTTAGAAGATATGTATGACTCTGATGATCATTTTTCAAATGAACTATCTCCCGGAAGAAAAAGAATTATGTCTAATTATAAAGAAAATGATATCGATTGGGATTTTAATCAAGATACAACAAATTCTTTTCAACTAAGAGAAGGAGTAAAAGTTTTCCATCAAAAATTTGGATATGGCACAATACTAGAAATTGATGGAGATAAAGCTGAAGTAAAATTTAGTAAATCATCTCAAAAAAAAGTTTTTATGAAATATCTTCAAAAAGCTAGCTAGTCTCTTTAATTAATTCCTCTTCATGAATTAATTTTACACCTAATTCTTTAGCTTTTTTTGCTTTACTTCCAGGATTATTTCCAATTATAACGAAATCAGTTTTTTTAGTTACAGAACTCGAAATTTTTGCACCTAATTGAACTGCTAAATGTTTAGCCTCTTCTCTTGATAATTTTACTAATGTGCCAGTAAATACTATATTTTTATTATTAAAAATACTATTTGAAACTACAATCTTATAATCCAATATACTTAATAAATTTTTTAATTTTTCCAAAATTATGAAATTATTATGATTTTTAAAATAATTGCAAAGAGAGTTTATTGCTTTAGGGCCTAAACCATCAATATTATTTAATCTATCCTTATTTTTTGAGTTTTCAAAAAAATTAGAAATATTTAGAAATTCTTTAGCTAGTAAATTAGATAATGTTTCTCCCACAAATCTTATACCTAAAGCAAATATAAATTTATTAAGATTAATTTTTTTAGAATTATTTATTGATCTTATAAGATTATTAAATGATAATTCTCCCCATCCCTCTAATTCCAATATTTTTTTTTTATGTTTTTCTATATAAAAGATATCAACAAAATTTTTTATCATGCCATTATTATAAAATTGTATTATTTGTTTTTCTCCTAAACCTTCTATATTTAAACTTTTTTTACTAACAAAATGAATTAAAGAACCTAAAATTTGAGCACTACAATTATTGTTTTCACATCTAATTACTGCCTCACCATCTTCTTTAACAGTTTTAGATTTGCATATAGGGCAAAGTTTAGGAGGTTTGATTATATTTTTTCGACTTTTATCTTTTTTTACTACTTTCATAACTTGAGGTATTACATCTCCAGCTCTTTGAATCTCAACCAGATCACCCTCACGTATATCTTTTTTTTGAATTTCATCAAAATTATGCAAAGTTGCATTTGAAACAATTACTCCACCAATATTAACCTCTAATAATCTTGCTACAGGGGTTATTGCTCCAGTTCTGCCAATTTGGAAATCTATTTTTTTAATTTTAGTTATAGATTTTTCTGCTGAAAATTTTTGTGCTATTGCCCATCTTGGATTTTTTCCTACAAAACCTAATCTTTTTTGAAGATGTACATCATTTAATTTAAAAACTATTCCATCAACATCATATTCAATCTTATTTCTAATTTTTTCAATTTCATTAAAATATCTATCTAAAGATTTTAAACCACTATTCATTTCTTTAAGTTTATTTGAAGGAATATTCCATTTTTTTAGATCTTCATAAAATTCTAAGTAAGTATTATATTTTTTAGTAGAATAGCCTAAGCCGTGAGCAATAAAATTAAGTGGTCTCTTCTTAGTAATATTTGCATCTAGTTGTCTTAAACTTCCTGCAGCTGCATTTCTTGGATTAGAAAATTTATTTTTTTCATTTAGGCTTTTATTTAATTTAATAAAATCTTTCTTATTTAAAAACACCTCTCCTCTAATTTCTATTTCATTTGGTAAATTTTTTCCAATTAATTTTTTTGGGATATCTTTTATATTAATAATATTATTAGTTACATTTTCTCCAACTTTACCATCACCTCTTGTTGACGCACTTATTAAATTACCTTTCTCATAATTAAGATTTAAAGATAGGCCATCTATTTTAGGTTCACATATAAAATCAATATTTTGGAAGTCATCTAAATATAAAAATTTTTTAATTCTTTTAATAAATTCTTCTAAATCATCTTTATTAAAGGCATTAGAAAGTGATAACATTTGTTGTTTATGAATGGATTTTTCAAATTTTTTAGAAACTGGCCCACCAATAATTTTGTTTGGACTATTGTCTAATATCAAATGAGGATAATCTTTTTCTAATTTATTATTTTCTTTAATTATATTATCAAATTCACCATCTGATATAATTGGCTTATCTTTTTGATGGTAAAGAATATTATGTTTATTTATAAGAGAAGATAGCTTTTTAAGGCGCTCTAAAGCTTTTTCTTCTTTTTCCGATAATATTTTAATTATTTTTTTCATCCTTATTTAATAATTTACTAAAAAAAGATTTTTTTTCTTTTTTTTCATCATCATCACCAACTAAATCATAACTATATTCATACCATTTTGAGTCTGGATAGTTATAACCAATAACAGAAGCTGTTTTTTTTGCATCATCTATTATTCCTAAAGAATAGTAGATTTCAACAAGCCTAAATAAAGCCTCAGGGACAAATTTAGACTTTGGATGTTCATCAATTATTCTTTTGTATCTTTTCATCGCTGCTAAATATTTTTTTTGATTAATATAAAATTTGGCAACATTCATGTGTTTAGCAGCTATATTTTCTTTCACAAATATAATTTTTTGTTGACTGTCTTTCGAATATTTAGAGTTTGGAAATCTATTAATTACTTGATTAAAATTTTCTAATGCTTTTATATTATTTTCTCCATCAAGATATTCACTATCTATCTGTTCATAGTAACACATAGCTTTCATATAAAAAACATAGTCAATATTTTTATGAGAAGGGTATTTTTTAGTTATTTTATTAAACTTAAATATTGATTCTTCATAATTCATTTTAAGGTAATCTATAAAAGCATCCATAATTTGAGATTGTATCGCTTCATTTGATAATGGAAATTTATATTCTATATCTTTAAATTTACTTTGAGCTATATCGTATTTCTTATTATCTAATTCAATCATTGCTAATTTATATAAATATTCTGGAGTTTCATTATTTTTAATATCTGTATTTTTTTGACTTGAGCAAGATAATACAAATAAAATAACTAGACAAAATAATGATAATTTGAATATTTTAATCATATAAAAGTTCTATATATTGATTATAGCGTTATTTAAATGATATTTATAAATAAATACAAATCTCCCAATTTTAATAATAGAAAAAAAGGGTCTTCTATAGATTATATAATAATACATTATACAGCTCTCGAAACTGATAATAGTGCTATATCATATTTAACTGATAAAAAAAACAAAGTCAGTTGTCACTTTTTAATAAGTAAATCAGGAAAAGTTTATAATTTAGTCAACGAATCCAAAAGAGCTTGGCATGCTGGAAAATCTCGATGGAACAATCTTACCGATATAAATTCTTATTCAATTGGAATTGAATTAGATTATTTGGGTCTAAATAAAAAAAATAATAATTATTCAACAATACAAATACAATCTTTGATTAAATTATTAAAATTTCTAATAAATAAATATAAAATTGATAAAAGTAATATATTAGGACACTCAGATATAGCCCCATATAGAAAAATTGATCCCGGATCAAAATTTCCATGGCATAAAATTTCAAATGAAAATTTATCTTTCTTTCCAAAAAAATCTAAAAAAATAGAAATCAATAAATTAGAAAAAAATTTCAAAATTAATTTATTAAAAACAAAAAAACTTAAAGCAATATTTATGTTAAAAAAAATTGGTTATGATATAAATCTTGTATCTCAAAATAGAAAAAGATATCAATTATTAATAAAGGCATATCAAGCTAGATTCAGGCAAAATTTAGTTTCAGGTAGATTAGATAATGAAACTTATAGTATAATTTTATGCCATTATAATCAGCTATTGACCTAAGGCTTATTTTCTAATAACTAACCAAATGATGGTGCGATGATCGCTTGAGAAATCAAGAGGAAAGTCCGGGCTCCTCTGGAAAATAAAACCAGGTAACACCTGGCAGACGAGAGTCTAGGGAAAGTGCAACAGAAAATAAACCGCCCGTAAGGGTAAGGGTGAAAAGGTAGGGTAAGAGCTTACCGCATGATTGGTAACAATTATGGCAATGTAAACCCTTTTAGGAGCAAGGCCAAATAGGAATAACGTTATAATTCCAGTAAAGTTATTCGGGTAGGCTGCTTGAAGCAAATGGCAACATTTGTTCTAGATTAATGATCATCAAATTTTTTTAAATTTACAGAACCCGGCTTATGCACCATCATAATATAAGAACATAATAAGAACATTAAATTTATTTTTTTTATACACATTGACGCCCATATTATCCCATGATATCCCAAAATATATTAAAAAAGGTTATGAATTTATTTTTGTCACAATTTATAAATAATATAGATAAAAAAGGAAGAGTAAGTTTACCCTCCTTATTTAGAAGCGCACTTCCAAAAAATAGTAAGAGTGAAATAATTTTATTTAAATCCTTTAAGTACAATTCGATAGAAGGCTGCAGCTCAGAAAGAATTAAAAAAATAGCAAGTAGGATAGATGAACTTGATTTTTTCTCGGATGATCAAGATGATTTTGCAACATCTATTTTTTCTGAAATTATACCTACAAAAATTGACAAAGAAGGAAGATTTTTAATACCTGAAAATTTAAAAAAATATTCTAATATCACAAATGAAGTTAAATTTATAGGCCAAGGACATTATTTTCAAATATGGGAACCTGAGGCAGCATTAAGTAGACAAAAAAAATCTAGAGATAGATTATTTAATGAAAAAAAGACTCTTAGTTCTTTAATTAAAAAAGAGACATAATAATGATAACAACTAATAAACATGTTCCAGTATTATTTGACGAAATAAAAAAATTTATTCCAAAATCCAAAAAAATTAATGTGATTGATGCAACATTTGGTGCAGGAGGGTATTCTAGGGAAATATTAGAAAATTATGATATTGATAACTTGTTTGCAATTGATAGAGATCCTTATACTAAAAATTTTGCTAATCCTCTTACTAGAAAATTTAATAATTTTAGTTTTATAAATGGTTGTTTCAGTGAAATTGATATTTTGTTAAATCAACAAAAAAAAATTAAAAATAAAAATTTCGATATTATCTTATTTGACTTAGGAATTTCTTCTAATCAACTAGAAGATGCGGAAAGAGGATTTTCATTTAATTTAAATGGCCCCTTAAATATGAGAATGGGTAATTCTGATATTGACGCAAAATATATAATTAATACATTTTCAGAAGAAAAATTAACTAAAATTTTCTTTGAATTTGGAGAAGAAAAATTTTCAAAAAAAATAGCTAGAAATATAGTGAAATTTAGAAAAATCAAAATTATTGACACTACTTCAGAATTATCTGAGTTAATAAAAAAATCTATACCTAAATTTAAAAATAAAAAAAGTAAGATTAATCCTGCAACTAAAACTTTCCAAGCTTTAAGAATATATGTGAATGATGAACTAAATGAGATTAAAAAAGCCCTAAATAAATCTTTAAATTTACTAAAAAAAGATGGGAAAATAATTGTAGTTTCTTTCCAAAGTCTAGAAGATAGAATTGTGAAAGATTTTTTTAACCACATAAGTGGTAAACGATGGCGTTCCTCCCGCCACTATCCGGAGCTAGCTGAAGAAGGTCCAATCACCTTTAAATTAATCACCAAAAAGCCAATTAGACCAAATGAACAGGAATTGAAACTAAATCCCCGTTCAAGATCAGCTAAGCTCCGTATAGCGCAAAAGATAAATTAATGAAATACTATACGGCAATTATAACATTAAGTTTTTTCAATATTGTTGCAATAGTTTCACTTTTGTATTTTGGCAATGGATCTAGTTTGATTAAAGAAAAAAATAAAAAAATATTGATTGAAATTAATAATGAAAAGGAACGTTTAAAAATTAATGAGTTAGAATATTCTTTATATACAAATTATAATTATCTTGAAAAAATTCACAAAATTTATTTTGATAATAACAAATCGTCTTTAATAATAGAAAATAGAGTTTCAATAAATGATTTAAAAAATAGAAAAAACTTCAACATATTTAAAGTTAGCTCAAATAAGTAATTAATTATGAAAAGTAAATTTTATTTTTTTGATAGTGATGCTCTTAAAAATTTTCATAAAAGAATTTTCTTTTCAATAACTATTTTTTTCTTTGTTTATCTTATTGCATTTTATCGAATATTTGATGTTATGATTCTAGACTCGGAAATTATAGAAAAACAAAATTCAAGTCAAATAATAGAAAGAGGTAAAATTTATGATAGGAATGGAAATTTACTTTCAAGCACTATTAGATCATATGCATTGTCAGTAAATCCTAAAAAAATAAAAAATAAATTAATATTATCAAAAAACCTTTCTCAAATAATCTCTGTTCCAGCAGACGAATTAATAAAACTATTTAGTAAAAAAGATGAATTTGTATGGATAAAAAAAAATATTTCTCCTAAAGAACATCAATCAATTATTGATCTAGGTGAAGTAGCTCTACAAACACAACACAAGTATGAAGAAGAATTAAAAAGAATATACCCTTATGGTCAAACAGGATCTCACATTTTAGGATTTGTTAATGATTCAGGAAATGGTCAATCTGGAGTTGAAAGAGGATTAAATGTTTTTCTAGCTAATGGTAAGGATATTAATTTAAGTATTGATATCAATTTACAAGAAACAATAAGAAAAGAATTAAAATTAGTAATTGAAAAATATTCTGCAGATGCAGGCTTTGCATTAGTAATGGATATTAATAATGGAGAGTTGCTTTCTATGAGCAGTCTACCAGACTTTGATCCTAATAAAAGATCCTCTTTGATAGAAAAAAATATTTTTAATAGAATCATATCAGGAAATTATGAAATGGGATCAGTTATTAAGCCTATAACAATAACTACGGGCATTTATAAAAAAATAATAAAACCAGAAATGACTTTTGATGTTTCAAAATCTATAAGTGGAATAAATGATTTTCACCCTTATAATGGATTTTATAACGTTAAGGAGATTGTTGTAAATTCTTCTAATATAGGTACTGCTCAAATTGCAAGCTTAATAGGTAAAAAAAATCAAAAAGATTTTTTCAAAAAAATAGGATTTAATAAGAAAATTGATTTTGAAATAAAAGAATCAGCTAAACCATTAGGTAATATTTATAATTGGGGAAATCATGAAACAATGAGAATAGGTTATGGATATTCATTTTCAATTACGCCATTACATTTAGTCAAAGCTTATGCTTCTCTAGCTAATGATGGTTTTCAAGTTAATCCAACTATATTGAAAAAAATCACTGAAGAAAAAGAAATTAAAATTATAGATAGTAAAACTTCGCAATATTTTACATCACTATTGAGATCAGTTGTAACAGATACAAAATTTACAGGAAAAAAAGTACAAATTGATGGTTATCAAATAGGAGGAAAAACTGGTACAGCAAACTTATTAGATGAAAAAGGCAATTATCAAGAAGGCCATAATTTAACTTCATTTATAGCAGTTTTCCCTACATCAAAACCTAAATATGTAGTTTTATCATCTATAGAAAATCCAAAAAAATATAAAGATATTAAATACAAATTAACTGGAGCTACAGTTGCTGCTCCTTTAGTCAAAAATATTATATTAAGAATGATAGAAATTTTAAATGTATTGCCAACAAATTATGATGAAATTCTTAAAGCTGACATAAGTAGTATTTATCAAAAACAGAATAATGCTTCTTTCTGAAATACCTAAGCTAATAAATTGTAAAAAAATTACAAACTTTAAAAAAGATTTAAGCTTTAATTTTTTATCAACAAATTCTAAATATATAAAAAAAAATTCAATTTTAATTGCTGTAAAAAAAAATAATTTTAAAGAAAAGTACGTTAAAGATGCCATCAAAAAAGGAACTATAGCAATAATTTCTGATTTTCATTTTAAAAATATTGATATTCCTCAATTTGTAGTAAACGATATTTCTAAAAGTTTAAGCAAGCTACTTTTTCAATTAAAAAAATATCCCCCAAGAAATCTTGTAGGAATAACAGGAACAAATGGCAAAACTTCAGTAGTATCTAATATAAAACAAATTGTAAGTATTGTTGGAAAAAAAATAAAAACTTATGGTACTTTAGGGTATTATAAAAATTTAAAAAAAATTGAAGACTCTATATTAACAACTCCTGAATATGATTTTTTATATCAAAAAATATTTAGTAGAAAAAAAAATAATTATGAATTTGTTTTTGAGATATCCAGTCATTCTATTTCAAAAAAAAGAATAAAAAACTTGCCTATAAATATTGCTGCTTTAACAAATATTTCACATGATCATTTAGATTTTCATAAAACTTTGGCGAATTATAAAAAAACTAAGCTAAAATTATTTTTTAAATATCTAAACAAAAATGGAATTGCAGTATTAAATGATGAAATAAAGAATATTAATAATGTTAAAAAAAGAATATCAAATAGACAAATCAGAATATTAACATTTGGATCAAACAAAAGCGATGTTTTTGTTTATACTAACAATAAAAATACAAATCTAAAAATTTATAATAAAAATTATAAAATAAAAAAGATTAATTATAATAAATTTGAATTAAGTAATCTTAGTTGCTCTATAGCTTGTTGTGTCGCTATGGGAATGAATATTAATAGTATTATTAAATCTATCGTTTTTATTAAAAAGCCTGAAGGCAGACTTCAAAAAGTTAATTTAAATAAGAATATACCAAAAATTTATATAGATTACGCGCATACTCCTGATGCTCTAAAAAATATTTTGATTTCAAACACATCTAAAAAAAATAATAAACCTAATGTTCTTTTTGGATGTGGCGGTGACAGAGATAAATCTAAGAGAAAAAAAATGGGTATTATTGCTAATAGATATGCTAACAAAGT
>MDTG01414555.1_pt1 | contig 14469 bp, 14 predicted proteins | sample 811421 | NCBI WGS metagenome assembly MDTG01 (sample SAMN05326645, study PRJNA326480) | marine metagenome | isolation source: seawater | place: Pacific Ocean: South East | collected 2011
TAAATTCCTAATTTCTCAATAAATTTACCATCTCTAGGAGATCTCTGGTCTGCTATAACAATGTTATATACTGGTTTCCCTTTTCTACCGTGTCTTTGTAATCTAATTCTTGTTGCCATTTTTTTTAATTTTGGTTAAACCATCACTGTGATTAATCCTCTATTATGAGGGTTTGCAAAATTAATAATCTTTTTTAAAATACATGTAATATAGTGCTATAATTATTTTGATTATTATAAAAGCATATGTTTTGATAAATATTAATTATTTTTGCAGACTAAAATTATCAATAATGACAGACATGGCTAATGCTAAAATAACTAGAGATGAGTTTAAAAATACAATTCTTTCCGATTACAGAATAATATGTGAAGTGAGACATTCGGGTTCTTTAGGAAGAAGAGATGTTCTTTCAGGTAAAGGTAGTTTTGGGATTTTTGGTGATGGAAAGGAATTAGCGCAAATTGCATTAGCAAAAACATTTAGAGATGGAGATTTTAGAGCAGGTTATTATCGTGATCAGACTTTTATGACTGCTATTGGGCAATATTCCCCAAAACACATGTTTTCTGCTCTTTATGGAGATCCTGAATTAGAAAGAGAACCTTCATCAGGTTCTAGACAGATGATGAATCATTTTGGTAGTCGTTTTCTTAATAATGATGGGAGTTGGAAAAATTTAATGAGTCAGAAAAACTCTACATCTGATATGGCTTGTTTAGCGTCACAATTTCCTAGATTAGTAGGTTTAGCTCAAGCATCTCAAATATATAGAAATAATAAAGATTTAGCTGACAGAAATCCTAACTTCACAAATAATGGTTCTGAGATTGCTTTTGCTACTATTGGAAACTCTTCTTGTGCTGAAGGTCATTTTTGGGAAGCAGTAAATGCTATTGGTGTTTTACAAGTTCCAGCTATAATATCAATTTGGGATGATGGGTATGGTATCTCTGTATCTAATGAAGTTCAAATGACTAAATCTGATGTTTCAGAAGTGTTGTCAGGATTTCAAAGAGATAAAAAAAGTGATGGTTTTGAGATTATTAAAGTTAAGGGATGGGATTATCCTGGACTTATAGAAGCATATGAAAAAGCGGAAAAATTAGCAAGAGATAAACATATTCCTTCAATTATTCATGTTATAGAGATGACCCAGCCAACAGGACATTCTACTTCTGGTTCACATGAACGATATAAAAGTAAAGAAAGACTAAAGTGGGAAAATGATTTTGATTGTATTAAGAAATTTAAAGAATGGATTATAGAAAATAATATTGCAACTTCAGAAGAAATTGAAATTATTGATAAAGAATCTTTGGATTCTGTTAAGCAACAAAGAAAAGAGGCATGGAATGAATATCAGAAACCAATAAAAGAAGAATTAAAAGAATTAGTTGGTATTTTTGATTCTATTTCTTCTAAATTAGGTATTTCTGAAGTAGATAACTGGATTAAAGATTTAAATCAATCTGCATTATATGGTTTATTTAGAAGAGATTTTTTATCAAAAGCAAGAAACCTTTTGTCAATGATTGTAAAACATGATCTTCCAGAAAAAGATATGCTTGTATCTTTTATAAATAGAATAAATAATGAGAATCATCAAAGATATAACACAAAATTATATAATAATTCAGATAAATCAGCACGAAAAGTTTTAGAAATAAAACCTACTTACGATACAAATGCAGAGGAAGTTGATGGTAGAATAATTTTAAGAGATAATTTTCACCATATGTTTGAAGCAATACCTGAAGCTATGATTTTTGGAGAAGATGTTGGAAAGATAGGAGGTGTTAATCAAGGTTGTGAAGGTTTACAAGAAAAATTTGGTGAAGAGAGAGTAGCAGATACAGGAATTCGTGAGGCAACTATTATTGGTCAAGGAATTGGTCTCTCTCTTAGAGGACTTCGTCCAATTGCAGAAATGCAATATTTAGATTATGTTATATATGGTTTTCAACCTATGGTAGATGATATATCTTCTTTACATTATAGAACTCATGGAGGTCAGATTTCACCATTAATTATCAGAACAAGGGGGCACAGACTAGAAGGTATTTGGCATTCAGGATCTCCTATAGGTATGATTATTCACGGAACTAGAGGTATAAATCTTTGTGTTCCGAGAGACATGACTAGAGCAGCTGGTTTTTATAATACTTTAATGCAAGCTGAAGAGCCTGCTATGGTTATTGAATGTCTTAATGGTTATAGGGTAAAAGAAAAAATGCCAAATAATATAGGTGATTTTCGTACTCCATTAGGTGTTGTTGAAAAGACAAATACTGGTAAAGATATTACATTAGTTACTTATGGTAGCACATGGAGAATTGTTATGGAATCTGTTGTTTTATTAGAAAAAGTTGGTATTTATTGTGATGTCATAGATGTACAAACACTAATCCCATTTGATATTAATCATGATATCGTAAATAGTGTAAAAAATACTAATAGATTATTGGTTATAGATGAAGATGTTCCTGGAGGAGCCAGCTCTTATATTTTACAAAATATAATTGAAGAACAGGGAGGTTATGAATATTTAGATTCTAAACCTTCTACTTTAACAGCAAAAGAACATAGGCCTCCTTATGGTAAGGATGGGGATTATTTTACTAAACCTTCAAAAGAAGATATTTTTGAAAAAGTTTATTCTATGATGAATGAGGTAGACCCTAATAAATACCCTGACCTATATTAAATGAAAAAAACTACTGAATCGGATTCTCATTATGATAATTTAGAGAAGATGAGTGTTAAAGATATTCTGAGCAATATCAATAATGAAGATCAAAAGGTAGCTAAGATTATTACAAATCATATTTCAGATCTTGAAATTATTATTAAGGTTATTTCTTCTAAGCTTCATAATAATGGTCGATTATTTTATATCGGAGCAGGAACATCTGGTCGTTTAGGTATAGTAGATGCTTCTGAATGTCCTCCAACTTTTGGTGTTTCTCCTGGAATCGTAAACGGATTAATTGCTGGAGGTGATCAAGCAATAAGGAAAGCTGTTGAATTTGCTGAGGATAATGATATGTTAGGATGGGAAGATTTGAAAAATCATAAAATTAACATTAATGATATTGTCATTGGAATTGCGGCATCAGGAACAACTCCATATGTAGTAGGAGCATTGAATATGTGTCAAAAACATAATATTACTACAGGATGTATTGTGTGTAATCAAAATTCTCCTCTTGCTAAATATGCAGATTTTCCAATTGAAGTAGTAGTTGGGCCCGAATTTATAACTGGAAGTACTAGAATGAAGGCAGGAACAGCGCAGAAGTTAATACTAAATATGATATCTACAACAGTGATGATAAATTTAGGTAAGGTTAAGGGTAATAAAATGGTAGATATGCAGCTTTCTAATAATAAATTAATTGATAGAGGAGTTACTATGCTGATGAAGGAGTTAAATGTAGATATACATACTGCCAAGCTATTGTTAGAGAAACATGGTTCAGTTAGAAATGCAATAACTAATTATGGATAAAGAAAAGATTGTTAAAGCAGCCTTTTGGCTTTTAGGATTTTCAACTTCTGTAATGATTTCTGCTATTTTTTTATTTATAGGGTTTAATAATATGAGTCATGGTAGTTATACTATATTTATAATAGGCTTACTCTTTCTACCAGTTCTTTTTTTTTGTGCATTTAAGGGAGTTAAGTTACTTTTAGAGTCTATATTCGATTAGCTCTAATCATTTCTCTTTTGCCTGGAGGACCAATTAATGTTTCAACTTTAAAACCAATTTTTTTTAAGTTTCTTTTTAGTTTTCCTTGAGCACAATATGTAACTAGAAAACCATTTTGTTTTAATTGATGATACATTTTAGTTAATATCTCAGTTTTCCATATGTCTTTTTGTTTGTTAGGTGCAAATGCATCAAAATATATAATATCAAACTTTATATTATCCTTGTATTCTTCTATTGATATTAGATGTTTAGTTAATTGAAAATTATTTACTATTTGTTTGCTTTTATTCCAATTGGATTTATGCATATCTATTAATAATGAGTTTTCTATATTTAATATGCTGCAATAGTTTAGTTGATTATATTCTTTTTCTATTATTGGGTTATTTTCTATTGTATGATAGTCAATTTGTTTATTATCATTTGATTGTATTAATGTTAAAAGAGCATTTAGTCCTGTTCCAAATCCTACTTCTAATACTCGGATTTTTTTTTTGAATATGCTTAATATACCATTTTTAATAAATACATGTTTTGCTTCAGATATAGCTCCATATCTTGAATGATATCCTTCATCTATATCCTTATTAATAAATGAATGTGATCCATCTTTTGTTATTATAATTTCTCTATTCATTTTATTGCTTTTTCAAATAAACATGTTTTTTTGTAATTTTGCAATTCTAAACAAGTTTTCCTTTTTTTAATATGAAAATTACTAAGATAGATAAGTCAAGGATTGATTCTGTAAATTTTACAGATATACCATTTGGAAGATTCTTTTCTGATCACATGTTAATTTGTCATTATAAAAATGGTAAATGGCTAGAACCGGAGATTAAAAAATATGGACCAATTTTAATGCCTCCAGGAGCGCAAGTTTTACATTATGGGCAATCAGTCTTTGAAGGCATGAAAGCTTTTAAGGATGATAATGATAATATGTTATTATTTCGAAAGAGAGATAATTTTAGAAGGTTAAATAAATCTGCACATCGCTTATCTATTCCGACCTTACCTGAAAAAATTTTCTTTGATGGTTTAGATGTTTTATTGAGTTTAGATGCACAATGGTGTAAGAAAGATGATAACTATTCATTATATGTTCGTCCTTTTATTTTTGCTTCTGGAGAATGCGTTAAGGCTTCTGAATCAGACGAGTATACATTTATGATTATTACTTCACCTACAACAACTTATTATGCAAAGGATATTAATGTTGTTATTGAAGAATCTTATACTAGAGCTGCCCAAGGTGGTGTTGGTTATACAAAAGCATCAGGAAATTATGCAGCATCTTTTTATCCAACCAAAATAGCAAGAAAGAATAATTTTACACAAGTAATATGGACGGATGCAAAAGAGCATAAATATATTGAGGAAGCGGGTACTATGAATATATGGTTTAAATTAAGAGATAAATTAATTACTCCTGCTATTTCAGATAGTATTTTGGCAGGTATTACTAGAGATAGTATTATCAAGATTGCTAGAGGCAGAGGAATTGAAGTGGAGGAAAGGAGAATTTCTGTTGATGAATTAATCAAGGCATATGAGAATAATGAATTGCAAGAGGCATTTGGATCAGGTACCGCAGTTAGTATTAGTCCAATTAGTTCAATAACATATCAAGATAAACGTATGATATTACCTAAACAGGAAAATTCTGCTGCATTAGAATTAAAATCTATTTTACAAGATATTCAAAGAGGTCGTATTAATGATAAATATAATTGGATAGAAAAAGTAAATCGAAGTAAATCAATTAATCTCTTATAAACTGCATCTTATAATGCATAATTCCAGCTTCTTCAAATATCTTTCCTTCCTTTTTAAATCCTATTTTTTCATAGAAAGGTAATACATCTACTTGTGCATGCATATAAATTACCCCTTGATAATTGCTTAAATCTTCAAGCATAGCCTTTAATATTTTATGCCCAAATCCTTTTCCTCTTTGTTCTTTTAAAACTGCAAATCTTTCTAATTTATATCCAATATTTGTTTTTCTGTATCTAGCTGTTCCAATTGGCTCTCTGTTATATGTCAGTAAAAAATGAGTACATATTTCTTCATTTTCATATTCTATATCTTCAGGGCAATTTTGTCCTATTACAAATACTGTATGTCTTATCTTAAAAGCTTTTTCTCTTAGATTTTTATTGTCAAATTTAAATTTCTTTATATCAATCATGAATTGCTATTTTCTTTTCTGTAAAATTATGTATTTTTGTTAATAGTTAAAACTAAATATATACTTATGAAAAAAATTTCAATTTTTATTATATCCTTTTGTTTTTTATTATTTAATATTTCTGCTAATAATATTCATACTAATGATGTGATAGTAAACACAAAAAATTCTACAGTTACTTGGACAGGTTCTAAACCTGGTGAAGATCATTCAGGTACTATTAATATCTCTTCTGGTAAGCTTACTTTTGATCATGGACGTTTAGTGGGTGGTGAGTTTGTAATAGACATGTCAACAATTAAAAATACTGATATTGAATCAGCAAGAAAGAGAGAGTATATTGAAGAGCATTTAAAGAATGAAGATTTCTTTGATGTAGAAAAATTTCCTACGGCAAAGTTAGTTATTACAGGTGCAGATCCTGCACCTGACAATGTATATAAAATTTCTGCTAATCTTACAATAAAAGATATTACCCATAAAATTATTTTTTCATCGCATGTAGTAGTTAAAAAGAATAATTTTTCAGCTACAGCAAATATTAAAATAGATAGAACTAAATGGGATGTAGTTTATAAGTCTGGTAATATATTTAAGGACCTTGGAGATAAGATAATACATGATGAAATAAACTTTGATATATTTTTATTGTCTGAGAAATAGTTAATGTTATATATCTTGTTAACAACTGTTATTATTGCTTATTTAATAGCAGGATATCAGAAAAATAGAGGGTTGAACTTTTGGCCTTCTTTTTTTATGTCTTTTATTGCTGTTTTAGGTGTATTAGGAGTTATTTGGAAGATATTAAATTAAATATTTCTTGTGCTAATGTTTGAGCAGAATTTGTGTTATTACGAAACCATAACTCAGGTTCTATTAGTTCTAATTCACTTAAAGATAGTTTATTTTCATTATCATATACCATATCTACTCTAGCATATATTGGTTGATATGGACAGTTTTTTATACAATTTTCAGCAAATAATATTTCTTTTTGAGTAGCTTGATATTTTTTTACTCTTCCACCATGATCATCTTGAACACGAAAATCTCCTTTTTTTGCTATTTTCTTTACTGCATGGGTATATTTACCTTTAATTAATATTAATGATATTTCTCCATCATGTATTATATTATGCAAGAATTCCTGAAATAGCATACATTCATGACTAATTAATTCTTGAAATATATTTTCATTTTTTTCTATGTTAGAATTATTAACTCTATAGGTATGTCTTGCAGCACCAGAAACTGCTGGTTTAATTACAGCTTCATTGAATTTGGTTTTCTTAAATAGTTCAATAAGTGTGATTTGACTATTTTTTTCAACAAATAGAGTAGGAGCAATATTGATTCCTTTTTTAGCAAGATCTTTAAGGTAATGTTTATCTATATTCCATTTAATTATATCTACTGAATTTATAAAATTAGTTTTGTATTGAGTTTTTTCTATCCATTGAAAGAATTCTTCAAATCTGTCGAAATAATCCCATGTAGTTCTAAAGATTGCATGTTTGGTATGTGTCCAATTAAAATTTTTATCGGACCAGTCTTTTTTGCATACTAATAATCCTTTTTTTTCTAATGCTATTTTTAATAGATTGTCTTCAAGTAATACTTGATCAATATACCAATTTGTATTCTTTGGATTTACGTATCTTCTATCTGTAAGTATGACAATATCATACATTATTCAATAATTATTTTTTTCTTAACTTTATTATTTTTATAAATATAAATAATGGATTGTTTATTATGCATTGTTTCTCGGCCTAATAAATCTGTGATTTTTACAAGATTATGTTTATAAATATTGTTATCAATAATTTCTGTTGCAGGGTTGATTAAACCATTAATATCATATCTAGAAAAAAACCTCCATATTTCAATGGAAGCATTTATATCATAATTAGTTACTCCATTGGAAAAGTTACTTCCTGGCCAAGTATGCTCTCCTCCAATAATCTTAAATAATTCGGTAGTAACTCCATTATCCCCATTATTGTAAACTATATGCTCTACAGTACTAGAATCACTTAATACAATATTACCTATCTGTGTAGTATCAGCATTTATATTACAATTATTATAATTTCTCCAATATTCTATGCCAGGAGTAACCCATGCGAATAGAACGGTAGAATCTGCTGTTCCATGAATTTCCATTATAGGGGTAGGGTGTGTAGGATTGCACGATAGATGCTGGTATGATGACATAGCGCCAGTAACAGAAGCGATAGCTGCTATTTTACTACTTAAATTACATGCTAGGGAATAACTCATTGCACCACCATTTGACATTCCTGCACTATATACTCTATCAACATCTATGTTATAATTTGTTAGCATATATGAGTATAATGCATTAAAAAAGCTAATATCATCAATATTAGATTGACCATAATTCCAATGATTTTCACCTAAACTAATTGGCATCCCTTGAGGGTGAACTATAATAAAGTTTGCAGTATCTGCGATATTTCTAAAATCTGCATGATACATTGCTGTGATAGAGCTCCCTCCTAAACCATGAAGATTAAAAACTAATGGGGTAGATTGGGTTGGATTATATATTTGTGGTATATATATTGTAAAACTTCTATATATATTATTATTAAATATGCTGTCATTAATAGTTTGTTGAGCAAATAAATTGCAAGGGATAATAATAAATATCGTTAATATTTTTTTTATTGTCATTTGTATCTAAATGTCTAATCCTAACCCTATCGATAAAAATCTATTTATACCTTTTTGATATTCCAGATAATTAAAATTTGAGTTATATTTTTCACCTCCGTATTGATGATATAATATAGGAATTTTAAAATCTGAATATGTATATATTTTTTGTTTGGGAAAAAATAGGTTGTCTATATAATATTTAATATTGAAATTTATTGATATGTAATTTCCAAAATAGCGATAATCATCCTTAATATTTGTAAAATATGTTGATTGTGGATAAGATGCTGCACTTGTTTTTGTTTTTATTTGAAATGGTTGATCAAAAGATATTCCTCCGTTTACATTAAATTTTTTATTTATGTTATAAGATGCTAAAAAGGATAAGCTTATGTTTTGTATTCTATAATTATTTATGATTATTCCATCAGGATTATATACAACCATAGAAATTTCGCTTTCATTTTTAAATCTAGTTATATAATATGATAATACATTTACTATACTAATCTTGCTATTAATTCTATATGTATAATCTCCATCAATTTTCATTCCTATTTTTGTAATTCTACTTTCTTGATCAGAAAAAATATCTTGATTTTTTTTAATTGGAATTAATGAATTAGCTCCGATTTTTATTCCCCAGGATTTATTTTTTTGACAATATGAATTGTTTGCAGCAAGAATAAGTAATATTAATAGAAATATTTTATTCATTTATTCAAGATTACTGATTGTAATTATATCCTTCAAAATAACCTTCACCACCAACTCCAGATGTCCATGTTCCTATGACATGATTGCTATCTATTTCACCAACAAAATTAATACCAATATCACCAGATCCAATTGCTGCTGTAAAATCACCATTATTGCTTACCTGGCCAGTTAAGTTAACTGTTCCATAATCTTCAGTAGTTGCTTCACCAGAACACTTTCCACTTGCATTAATTGTTCCATTCCATAATCCACTTGCATTTCCTGAATAATTACCAGACCAAAACCCAATAAATGGAGAGTCTGGATTATTATTTTCTTCTTCCTTTTTACAGCTTGTAAATATTAATGGTAGACAAAATAATATGAGTAATAATTTTTTCATTTTTTCATTTTTTAGTTAATACATTTATTTAATGTTTCTTTTACAGCATCTTTGTGGATTGTGAAGCTCATCATTTTTAGCTTTACATAATCTTCATGGTAGAAGTAGTAGCCTGGAAATTTTCCATTTCTAGATCCAGAACCGCTATCTTTTATCAGGAACCACCATTTCCCATTTTTGTCTATTTTATAGCCAATCAAATGTATAGCATGGTCATCTGTAGTAGTTTTATTTGAGAAACGAAATTGCCGTGCATTTTCATCAATATACTGTGAAGGAATATCATAAGAAGGTACTATTGCTACATCATGAGTAGATAAGTATCCGCTTTCAGAAACATCACCTCCAATTGACATTGAGTAGCCATTTTTAATAGCGTTTTTAATAGCTGTCATAAAATCATCAAGAGGTATATTGTAATAGTCTTCACTTCTCCACCAGTTATCAGGAACTTTATACTCTTGTTGGCTCCAGTAAGGCTTTTGCATTAAACTCATAAAATCAACATAATCATCTGTATTAATTTTTGTTACGTTTTTAAGAAAAGTATTAGGTGTGTATTTTTTTCCATTATAATTAAATGATTTAGGAGGAGCCCCCATATAGTGATTTAAAATAGCTTTTATATTAGCAAGTATTGCTTCTTCATCCCAAAAGTTTATTTCTTTACAATTATGAAGATATGTTTTTATTTCTTTAAACATATCTTCATGATTGTAGTAAGTTTGCTCAGATGGCTTTCCTTCATATGCTTCAAAAGGAACTATTCCATATATTTTCATCATTCTTTGTACCGCATTTGTTTCAGAGCCTTCACCAAGGTAAGATTTACCTCTAGAGTTAATGTATCCACGTGCCTTTTCTATATATTCATAATATACTGGATACAATTCTGAAAGATTTATTGTTTTACCAGATATTCTATATATTTCGCTCTCGTAGAATGATGTAGTAGAAAAACACCAGCATGTACCTGTATTTCCTTGTGAAATAGGTGCTTCTGATTTAATAATTGTAAATTCACTTAGACTTTTAGGTATCTCGTTTTCATTAATAATCATTTTAAATGATTTTTTTTCTTCGCTTTCTTGTTCCTTATAAGATTTACTTTTATTTACAATATTATCATAAAAAGGGTTTGAATAAGATTCAAATTTACCTTTATCTTGTGCATGGGTAGTTAAACCTACAAACAATAATATAATTAGTAGTTTTTTCATATTTTCATTTTACATATTTCTTCTATATTGGCCGCCAACATTAAATAGAGTATTTGTTATTTCTCCTAGCGAACATTTTTTGCTTATTTCCATTAATGATTCAAATATATTTTCATTTTTAATCGCGGCACTTGTAAGTTGATTTAAACTATCGATAGATGTTTTTTTATTGCCTTTATGTAGTTCTTTTAACATACTTATCTGATAATCTTTTTCTTTTTTCTCTGCGCGTATTATTTCCTCAGGAATAATTGTAGGTGAGCCTTTTTTATTTAAAAAAGTATTTACACCAATTATTGGATATTCTCCAGTGTGTTTAAGGTTTTCATAGTACATGCTTTCTTCTTGTATTTTGCTTCTTTGATACATACTTTCCATTGCACCTAATACACCTCCTCTTTCGGTTATTCTCTCAAATTCTAATAGAACGGCTTCTTCTACTAAATCAGTTAATTCTTCTATAATAAATGCTCCTTGTATTGGGTTTTCATTTTTTGCTAAACCTAGTTCTTTATTTATTATTAATTGTATTGCCATTGCTCTTCTTACTGATTCTTCGGTAGGAGTTGTAATTGCTTCATCATATGCATTTGTATGTAATGAATTGCAATTATCATATATAGCATATAAAGCTTGTAATGTTGTTCTAATATCATTAAAATCAATTTCTTGTGCATGCAATGATCTTCCTGAAGTCTGAATGTGATATTTTAGCATTTGTGCTCTTCTATTAGCTCCATATTTATGTTTAAGAGCCTTTGCCCATATTTTTCTAGCTACTCTTCCAATAACAGCATATTCTGGGTCAATCCCATTACTAAAGAAGAATGAAAGGTTTGGTCCAAATTCATTGATATCCATTCCTCTACTTATATAATATTCTACATACGTAAAGCCATTTGCTAGTGTAAATGCTAATTGTGAAATTGGATTAGCTCCTGCTTCAGCAATATGATAGCCTGATATTGATACGGAATAAAAGTTTTGTATATTATTTTTAATAAAATATTCTTGTACATCTCCCATCATTCTTAACGCAAATTCAGTAGAGAATATACATGTGTTTTGAGCTTGATCTTCTTTAAGAATATCAGCCTGTACAGTTCCCCTCACCTTGGTTAAGGTTTCGAACTTAATTTTATCATATATTTTTTTAGGTAGTACTTCATTTCCTGTAACACCTAATAGAAATAGTCCCAATCCATTATTTCCTTCAGGAAGTTTTTCTTGGTATCTTGGTCTTTTTACGCCTTTTTCTTTGTATATCTTATCTATCTTTTTTTCTATTTCTTTTGTTAATTTATTTTCCTCAATATATTTTTCACACTCTTGATCAATTGCAGCATTCATAAAGTAGGCAAGTAGCATAGGAGCGGGTCCATTAATTGTCATACTTACTGAAGTTTTAGGATTAGCAAGTTCAAAACCAGAGTATAATTTTTTTAAATCATCTAAACAGCATATAGAAACTCCAGCATTACCTATTTTCCCATATATGTCAGGTCTTTTATCAGGATCATTACCATATAGTGTTACAGAATCAAAGGCAGTAGAAAGTCTTTTTGCATCCATTCCTAAACTAACTAAATGAAATCTTTTATTTGTTCTTTCTGGTCCTCCTTCTCCAGCAAACATTCTTGTTGGATCCTCACCTTCTCTTTTAAATGGGAATAAGCCTGCTGTATAAGGAAATTCTCCTGGTACATTTTCCTGTAACTGCCAATGTAACAAGTCTCCCCAAGCTGTATATTTTGGTAAAGATATCTTAGGTATTTTAGTTTGTGATAAGGATAATGAGTGTGTTTTGATTTTAAGCTCTTTATCTCTTACTTTAAATATAAATTCTGCATTTTTGTATTTGTTTTGTAAATCACTCCATTTTTCAATTAATATTTTATTATTTGGGTCTAATTTTGCAGAAAGAGCTTTATATTCTTCTTTTATTTCTTTGATTGTATTTTTAGAATTGTTTGATAATATTTTTAATGATTCTTCAAGAGCATATAGTTTTTGAGCTATTTTTTTTTGCTCATCACTCCATATATCATATGCTCGGTTATTTTCAGCAATTTCAGAAAGATATCTTACCCTTTTTGGAGGTATAATATAGATGTTTTTATCTATACTTGATTTCTTATATGTAGAATGAAGATTAACTAATCCTTTTTCATTTAATTTACTTATAATTTCTATATAAAGATTATTTGTTCCTGGATCATTAAATTGAGATGCAATAGTTCCAAATACAGGCATTGAATTTATATTTTCATCAAATTTCCGCATATTTCTTTGATATTGTTTTTTGACATCTCTTATCGCATCAAGGCTACCTTTTTTATCAAATTTATTTATTGCTACTATATCTGCAAAATCTAACATGTCTATTTTTTCTAATTGCGTTGCAGCACCATATTCAGGGGTCATAACATAAAGAGCAAGGTCTGAATGATCAATAATTTCTGTATCTGATTGTCCTATACCAGAAGTTTCTAGTATAATAATATCATATTTAGCTACTTTTAGAATATCTAAAGTAGTGTTTACGTTAGCTGATAATGCAAGATTAGCTTGTCTTGTAGCTAATGAACGCATATATACATTATTTGATTTAATAGCATTCATTCTAATTCTATCTCCTAATAAAGCACCTCCAGTTTTCTTTTTTGATGGATCTACAGATATAATCGCAATTGTTTTTTCAGGAAAATCGATAATAAATCTTCTAACTAGTTCATCTACTAATGAGGATTTTCCAGCACCTCCAGTACCTGTTATTCCTAATACTGGTGATTTAGAATTTTTAGCTTGTGTTTGAATATCATTTAAAATATCAATATGTTGATTTGAGCAGTTTTCAGCAGCAGATATCATTCTAGATATAGCATTAATATCTTTTTCTTTTATCTTTGATATTTTACCTTTGAGTTTATCACCTATCAAGAAATCTGATTTTATAACAAGATCATTTATCATTCCCTGTAATCCCATTTTTCTTCCATCATCTGGATGATATACTTTTGTGATTCCATATTTTTCTAGTTCTTGTATTTCTTCAGGTAATATTGTGCCACCCCCACCAGCAAATATTTTAATATGAGATGCATTATTCTTTTCTAGTAAATCATACATGTATTTTAAATATTCTGTATGACCCCCTTGATATGATGTCATTGCAATAGCATTAGCATCTTCTTCTATGGCGCAATTTACTACTTCTGCAACACTTCTATCATGTCCAAGGTGTATAACTTCACATCCTGTTGATTGTATAATTCTTCTCATGATATTTATAGCTGCATCATGTCCATCAAATAAACTTGCAGCGGTTACAATTCTGATTTTATTTTTTGGAATATACTTTGATGTTTCACTCATTTTTTTTGTATTGATATCTTGCAAATTTACATTTTTATTAGTATTCGCAATTTCAGAATTAATTTGATACTTTTACAATAAATATAAAATAAAATTAGCATGTATCGATTTTTAATAGTTATAGTTTCTTTTGTAATACTTTTATCTTGTAACAATACTGATAAAAAAATTATA
>MDTG01145672.1_pt1 | contig 14468 bp, 15 predicted proteins | sample 811421 | NCBI WGS metagenome assembly MDTG01 (sample SAMN05326645, study PRJNA326480) | marine metagenome | isolation source: seawater | place: Pacific Ocean: South East | collected 2011
CGCCTGTAGCTCAATTGGATAGAGCGCTTGGCTACGGACCAGGAGGTTCTGGGTTCAACTCCTAGCAGGCGCGCCAAATATTAAATTGTTATGAAAATATCTTTACAAAAGGTGGTTATTTATTAAAAAAAATTTTGATGGAACTCACAATTTGTTCTAAATCTTTTTTTTTTAGCTCTTGATTTATAGGCAAAGTAAGAATTTTTTTTGCTAAAAGTTCAGTTTTTGGAAGATCCCCATTTTTATAACCTAAGAATTTAGAGGCAGGTTGAAGATGAATTGGAATTGGATAGTGTATGGCAGTTGATATTCCTTTTTTTTTAAGAAAATTTTTTAGATCATCCCTTTTATCAGTTTGTATTATGAAAGTATGATAAGTATTAAGTTCATATTTTTTTTCCTGAGGAATAAATACGAAATTTTTTAATTTATCAAAATAAAATTTTGCATTTTTTCTTCTTTTTAAGATCAATTTATTTAATCCATCCAGTCTAAAATTTAAAATTAGTGCTTGAAGATTATCCATTCTTGATACATAACCAAAATTTTCAATTTTATCCCTTTTTTCCATTCCATGATTTATAAGTGACTTAGCTTTCGAATATAATTGATAATTATTAGTGGTCATATAACCGCTATCACCACATGCGTTTAAATTTTTTAAAGGGTGAGCGGAAAAACAACCAACTGTTCCTAAACTACCGCTGGGTTTTCCTCTATATAATGAACCTACCGATTGTGCCGCATCTTCAATAACAGGAATATTTTTTCTTCTTGCAATTTTATTTATTTCATTCATTTCTGCTATTCTTCCAGTAAGATGTACTGGCATAATAGCTTTGGTCTTTTTTGTAATTTTTCTGCCTACTTCATCTGGATTAATATTTAAATCATCCATCACGTCAGCAAAAACCGGTCTAGCACCAAGATGTACAATTGTTGCGGTAGAGGCAATGAAAGAATTTGCAGGCGTAATTACTTCGTCTCCTTTTCTAACACCCAAAAGATACATGGCAATTGTTAGTGCATCAGTTCCGCTGTTCATTGCCACAGCATATTTTGTCTGACATCTCTTAGCTATATTTTTTTCAAATTTCAATATCTCTTGTCCACCAACATAATTACCGCTGGCTAATAATTTTGTTATTTGCTTCACTAATAACTTGCTTTCTTTTTTAAATTGCTTACCAATATTTGTATAAGGAATATTAATATTTTTTTTCATTGTAAAATTTTTTTACAGTTTCAGTTATATATTTTAAATGTTTAATTTTTAGATGCTGATCACATGGGAAGGAAATTAAATTTTTTGCGTGATATTCTGTTACTGGAAAGAAAAGTTTTTTTTTATAAATTTTTTTTAACGCTTCTTGTCTGTAGATTGGAATTGGGTAATGAATTTTTACTTCTATGCCACGCTTTAAGCAATAATTATATAGTTCGTTTCGTCTTTTAGCAAAAACCATATAGAGATGATAAACTATTTTTTGATTTTTAGGCCTTGAAGGTATTCTAATTTCTTTTATTTTTGAAAGATTTTTATCAAAAAAATTTGCATTTTTTATTCTTTTTGCAGCAATAGATTTTGCTCTGGGTAATAACCAATTCCCAACAATGGCCTGAAAAGTATCTAATCTAGAATTATAACCAAGTATTTTTACTTTATCTCTATTAACAAGTCCATGATTCCTGAGTAATTTTAATTTTTCATAATGTTTCTTATTATTTGTAGTAATTAACCCTCCATCAGACCAAACGTTTATATTTTTTAATGGATGTAGTGAAAATGCTCCAAGTTCACCCCATGTCCCGGCTTTTTTTTTTTCAAATTCTCCTAATATTGACTGACATGCATCTTCCACTATAGGAATTTTATATTTTTTAGAAATCTGAATTATTTTCTTCATATTGCTAATATATCCAGAAAAATGAACTGGTATTATTGCTTTAGTTCTTTTTGTTATTGATTTTTCAATTTTATCTACATCTATACAAAAAGTATCATCGCAATCTACAAAAACGGGTTTGGCACCAATTTCATTAATTGCTCCAACGGTTGCAACAAAGGTATTTGCTGAGGTAATTATTTCATCTCCTTGTTTAATTTTTAATAATTTTAATGATAATTTTATTGCATCTGTTCCAGAATTAACTCCTATTGCATACTTAGTTCCAATAAGTTTTGCAAAATTTTTTTCAAATCTATTTAATTCTTTTCCTAAAGTAAAATCACCCGACGGAACAAATTTTTTTAATTTTAGCCAAAGATCATTGCAGTTTGAAAATTGATCTTTTAAATAGGAATATCTTACTTTCATTATAATTTAATATATATTGCAAATAATCTTGTAAATTAATAAATATCATCAAATAAAAAATAAAATAGTGCTTTATATAAAAAAAATACTATATATATTCTAAAATACTGATGGATGTTGTACTAAAATAGATAAATAATATATAAAATATAAATAAAACATGTCCCAAGACTTTAATAATAATAAAATAATTCAAACTCACTCTTCTGAAATTATTAGCAATGGAACTATTAAAAAAGAAGTATCTGTAGATAAACTTTATATGGATGGTACAAAACTCAACAGACATACCGAGGAAGTGCTTAAGTGGAAAAATAAAGAATGGTTTTCACCAATTCATATGGAATTAAGTTTTACGAATATTTGCAATCAAAAATGTACATTTTGTTATACAGCCTGGGCTCACGGATCTACAAAGATGAGTAAAGAAACAATTATCAATTTAATTAAATCTGCAAAAAAAACTGGTGTAAAAAGCACCCTTATAGCAGGAGAAGGTGAGCCAACTATAAACCCTGCTTATATTGATGCAATAGAAACTTGTGGGGAAGTTGGACTTGATTGTGCTCTAAATACTAATGCAATAAAAATGAATGAAAAAGATTTAAGAAGAATTCTGCCACACTTGCAATGGGTAAGATTTTCTTTTCAAGCTAGTGAACCAAACCTGTACTCTAAAATACATAGAGTTCCAGAACACCAATATCATAAAGCTGTAGAAAATATTACTCTAGCTGGAAAAATAAAAAAAGAACTCGGACTTGATGTAATGTTGGGACTCCAGCAAGTTTTAATTGATGAGAATGGAGCAGATGTTTACAACACTGCAAAACTGGCTAAAAAAATTGGTACAGATTATTATGTTATAAAACCCTGCCATCCCCATGAACATACATCTTTTAAGTCTATTGGAGATTTAGTAAAAAAATATAAAAGTTATTTGGAAAAAGTTTCCGAGCTTAATGATGATAAATTTAGAGGAATTGTAAGATGGAATTTTCTTAAAGAATCTGAACAACCAAGAACATATAACAGATGTTTGGCATTGCCTTTTATTGTCCAAATTTTGGCAGACGGTGAAGTATCTACTTGTTATCCAATGGCACACGATAAAAGACACCTGTATGGAAATTTAAACGATAAATCTTTTGAGGAAATTATTAAGTCTGAAAAATTTCAAAAAATTTGTAACTATGTTGAAAGAAATGTTGATGTTCACAAATGCATGCCAACATGCAGACAGCATAATGCTAATAAATACTTGTGGAGCATTGTTGAGGAAGGAAAGCCAGTAAGCTCCGAACAAAAACAACAAGAAGATATACTTCATTTAAATTTTATATAAAATATTAATTTGAAAAATTCATTTAGAGATAAAAATATTCAATCAAAAAAAGATCAGGACGAAATGGGTTTGATCAACGAAATTTTAGAGACTACAAATGAGAGTGGGTTCAATGTTTTAGATAATTTTACAAAATACGCTCAACTAAGTACTATTTCAAGATTCCTAACAAGATATGAAGTCTACAAATTACAACTAGGAATTCCAGGTGTAATTTTAGATATAGGCGTTGGAAGAGGGTCCAGTTTATTTACTTGGGCAAAACTTTCAGAAATATTTGAACCAGTTAATTACACAAGGGAAATTCATGGTTTTGATACTTTTACTGGCATGAAAAAAATTAGTAGTAAAGATAAAAATAATAAGAAAAAAACAAATTACAAAATTTTTAAACCTAGTGAAAATTCATTTACTAATATTCAAAAGGCTGTAAAATTATTTAATATTAACAGAAAACTATCACATATAGATAAAGTATTTTTGTACAAAGGGAATGTTGAAAAAACAATAATAAGATTTGAAAAAGAGAATCCGCATGCTTTAGTTTCTCTTTTACACTTAGATGTAGATATTTATAAACCTACAAAATTTGTTCTCAAAAGAATTATAAAAAGAATGCCCAAGGGTTCAGTAATTTTATTTGGAGAACTATCAACAAAATTATATCCAGGAGAAACCAGGGCGTTACTTGAGACTTTAGAGATTAAAAAAAAAACAATAAAGAGATTTCCCTTTAGCACAACAATGTCCTATTTGATTATTTAATTTAGTATTGAGATCTTTCATATTGTGATGGAATTTTTTCGAATTTTTTTGTTTTAATGTATTGATCGTGAAAAAGAAAAAAAGGATTTTTTAAAAAAGGCCTACCTACAAATATAAAATCAAAATATTTTTTTTTAATATACCCATTTGCTTTCTTAAAATTGTTAGTTAAACCTGTAATTCCCACATTTAAATTAGTATGTTTTTTTATTTTTTTTGCAAATTTTGCTCTAAAAAAATCTTTAAATTTTCTACCTGTTTTTTTTTGAATACCTCCAGAACTTACACATACATAGTCAAAACCTATTTTATCCAAACTTTTGCAAAGATTAACTGCTTCGGAAATTTTGATTCCGTTTGAAAGATGGTCAGATGCTGTAATTCTAGCTCCCAAGACTTTATTTTTTGGCCAAACTTTTCTTACAGTACTTGCAATTTCCAAAACAAAATTTAATCTATTTTTTTTGGTACCTCCATAATAATCGCTCCTCTGGTTTGATATAGGTGATAGAAATTGATGCAACAAATAACCATGAGCCATATGCAGCTCTAATAAATCAAAGTTTGCATTTTTTGAATTTATAGCACTTTGCTTATATATTTTAATTATTTGAGATATTTTTTTAATACTCAATTTTTTTGGTTTGGGCCATCCTTTGTCTTTTCTAAGTTCTGATGCAGAATAAGTTTTCCATGAATTTTTTTTCTTCAAAGGAGTATCATATTTAATCCATGGAAGTTCACTTGAGCCTTTTCTTCCAGAATGAGAAATTTGAATACCTACAGGAATATTTTTTATTTTTTTTAAATAATTAACTAAATTTTTCAATTTTTTTTTTTGATAATCATTTTCAATACACAAATCCTTTTTTGATATCATGCCGTCCTTACAGACAGCAGTTGACTCAATGATTACAACTGAAGATCCAGATAGCATTAGATTTCCTAAGTGTCTGAAATGCCAACTGGATGGAGCTCCATTATTTCCAGAATATTGGCACATTGGTGATACAATAATTCTGTTACTAATTGTTCTTTTACTTTTTTTAAATTTAAGTTTTTTCAATATCATTTTAAATATTCCTATTTAAATAAATTTTTTTATTAATCTTTTTTGTAAGAAAATTCAAAATTTTTTCTTTTTGGATATCGCTCATTTTTCCTTTTTTATTCCATTTTACTTTTTTTTTTGGATAAATAATTTCTTTTTTTTTATACTTTTTTAAATCATTAAAGAAAGTAGGGCCACATAATACAATAATTTCTTTATTAAATAGCATACCTAAATGTAGTCCAAGTCCGACAATAGTAAGAATGATCTTGGATGAATTAATTTTTTTTATATATTCATCTAAACTATCATTATTATTTTGCCAACAAATCCTTATTTTTTTGAATTTTTCCTTTATTTTTTTTTCTATAAATTTTAAATTTTTTTTAGGATATTCTTTAACTTTCCATTTTCTTGGAACCAAATAATTTATAAATATATCATATTTATCTAAATGATTTTTTTTCGATCTATTACTGTAAACTTTGTAATTTTTTATTTTAAATTTATCACAAATTTTTTTACATAAATCGACCCCAGATATTTTTATATCTTGCTTATAATTTATCAATTTGGCCACAGAATATTCGTTAAATCTTAATTGATTATTTTTAAGTAAGTTTAAAATAATATCTTTTTTTTTGCTAAATTTTGAATAATGAAACTTATTTAAGCTATATATTTTTTTTATATGTTCAGATTTTTTTATAATAGAATGTAAATATTTATCAGAAAACCAGTATATTTCTTTAGTTTTAAAATTAGGTAGAATTGAAACTATTCTAAGATAGTCGCCAAGATTAAATATATCTTTTTTACTATCTGTGATGATTGCTATTTTTTTCAATTTAAATTTTTTTGCTAAAAAGTTTCAATTTATTAAATTTTTTTTTATTAAAAATTCTTATTTCAATACTTAATCTTGTTTTGTTGCCATTATTTATTGCCCCACCATGTATTAAATTTTGGTCAAAAATAAGAGCATCGCCCTTTCTTAAAGAAAACCTTTTTTCTTTAAATTTTTTTAAATATCCTTTTTTAAACAATCTTGAATTTTTTTTATTATATTTTTTTACATTTTTGTCATGATTAACTGAATGTGTTTTAGGGTATATTTTTAATGAATATTTTTTATTAAAACCGATTATCGGTACCCAGATTGTAAAAAAATAATTTTTTTCATTATTGTACGAATCTATATGTTCACCAGCTACATCAAATTTATTTTTTGGTCTAGCTAACCTAAATGCAATTCTATTATATCTAAATTCCTTTCTTTTTGGAGAACCTATCCAAACAATTTTAAAATTGTTATGTCCCCAAATTTTATTTAGAATTTCTTTTACTTTTGACTTATTGACTCTCTGTTTAATTAAATCTGGGCTAAAAAAAAAATTTCTATTTTTTGTTTGAATTATTTTTTTATAATTTTTTTTTGAAAAATTTATTTTATGTAATAAGTGAATATTTTTTTCATTTATTTGGGCTATTTTTTGTAAATTATTTAATTTATTTGATATTTTTTTTATTACTAAATCAATATCCTTGTGCCCAAAAAATCTAATTTTTTGATATCCATTTCTAATAATCATTTATAAATATAATATTATACTTATATAGTTTAAATTATTTATAAAGCATATTGTAAAATAAAAATATATATATAATTATAGATAAAAATTTATGGAAAATATAAATAACTTTTCTGAAAATGGTTATTTGGTTTTAAAAAATGCTTTAAGTAAAAAACTACTTAAGGAAATTAATAGCCAAATTTATAAAACAATATTAAGAAAAAAAACTAAAAATAATTATAGCTCTTTTGCACTTCTCACTAAAAATTTAAAAAAGTCAGAATTTAATTTTACTAAGCCTATATTTGAACGTTTATTTTATAAGGGACTAATTGAAAAAATATTACTAGAAAAAAAACTATATAACATTATTTCAAATATACTCGGTAAAGATCTTTCATTTGCTATAGATCCTGCAATAACCTTGAATTTGCCAAATAAAGATAATCCAAAAAAAAACTATTTATTTAAAGAATGGCACCAAGAAATTTGGTCGGGAGCAAGTACATCTTCAATACAAATTTGGACACCTATTCTTCAAAAACAAAATGATTCTGCTAAGTTGGAAATAATGATTAATTCTCATAAATGGGGCCACATACCTCACAGAGACAGAGTTCCTCAAGAATTACCTAAAAATTACTCTACAAAAATCATAAAACTAAATTATTCTGATGTAATCATTTTTAGTACATTATTATTACATAGATCTGTTAAAACTACTAGCCCAAGAATTTCCCTTCCATTGATAATCAAGAATTTTAAGATTACTGATAATTCATACTTACAAAATAGAAGCTGGAAAATCTTTTCATATTCAGAGATAACAAAAATTGAAAGATTTTTAGGTAACCATTATTTGTCACCATTTAGAATTTCGAATATTAAAACTGATTTATTATCAGGAACAATAAAAAAATTTAAGTAATAAATTAAATATATTAATTTAAAAATTTTTAAAATTTTATTTATTTTAAAGAGTGTTCTAAAAATTTTTTAAAATATAATTTATCTAAGGTATTTTTGTTTGCAAAGTTCTCAGAATTTATAGCAGCCGATATAGAAGCAATATAAAGAGACGCATCCATGGGTATATTTGATTTTAGGCATGCTGAAAGAATTGGGAATAATGCATCCCCAGCTCCAACTTTATCAACTACATGTCTAGCAAACGCTGGAACGTGAGTAATTACCTTGTTTTTTCTAGAATAGATTGTTGCACCAGTTTTTCCGTGGGTTATTGCAATATAACTAGACTTAATTATTTTGCCTAATTTTTTAATCAGATCTACACGATGGGAGTCATTATCTCGAAGTTCATATCTTAACTCAGTTTCATTCATCAGAATTAGATTGGCTTTTTTATATTTTGTAATCGTATGATATCCTCTACTAAATGAATTAACTTGGGTGTTAATAGCAAGAAATTTTTTACTCTTATAAATTGCTTTTATAACTTTTTCACTAAAAAATCCATGGCCGTAATCTGAAAGAATTACTAAATCTGTTTTTTTTATTAGATTCTTATATTTTCTGATCAACAAGTTTTCTTCTTTTATTGAAAATTTTTTATCATTTAAAGAATAAATACCTAAAAGTTTAGTATTATCAATCTCTTCAATAAATCTTTTCTTTAAAATTGTTGGTGAATTTTTTTTTTCAATAAATTTAAAATTTATATTATTTTTTAAGCTATTTATAATTTTTCTCTTATAGCCTAAAGAAGTTCCTAATATTGTTAGTAAATTGACTTTTTTTGAAAAAGCACATAAGTTTTGAGCTATAGATAATACGCCTCCTAAATACTTTTCAGATTTTTTTTCTTGCAAAACCATATAAGATTCTTTTCCAGACTTACCCACCACTTTACAAAATACATATTCATCAATTATCGTATCTCCTAAAACTAAAGGGACATTTTTTTCTAATTTATCAACAAAATTTAATATCGTTTGTAAACTATATTTGGCTTTTAATTTTTTTAAAAAAAGATTTTGTTCTTTATTATAAAAAAATTCTCTATTAATTATACTGCTAGAACTAAATGTTGGGCCATAGGTAAATTGAATTTTACCACCGTACTTTTCAACTTCTTTTTTTTCTAAATAAATCTTACCAGTCATATCATCTTTAAGATTTTTATATTCAGCTCCCTTTACGTAAAAATGAGGTTTAATTTTTTTAATAATATTTACTGCGGATTGATCATTGCTAGTTACAACATAATCAACAAACTCAAGCGATGCCAATGTATTTAATCTATGTTTTTCATTAAAATATGGTTTACCAGGTCCTTTTAAAACTTTTTTATCAGCTGTTATTGATACAATTAATATATCCACATTTTTTTTTGCTTGTTCAAAATGATATATATGGCCAGGATGTAACAAGTCGAATACTCCATGACAAAGAGAAATCTTTTTATTATTTTTTTTTAAATTTAATATTATGTTTGAAATTTTTTTTAAGCTATATATTTTTTTTTTCATTTTAAATTTAAATTATTCATTCTTTTAATATTAAAATATAAATCATTGTTCAGAGTATCTTTTAATAATTTTTTTTCAAACGCTTCTTTTAAATCTCTTACTGCATCTTCAATAGTAAATTTTGTATTGAAATTTAATTTATTTCTAATTTTTTTGGAGGATATGTGGTAAGATCTATTATCGTCTGTTTTGCTTTTTGTAATTTTTACATCACTTCCAATTATATCTTTTACAGTATGAGTTATTTCGTTAACTGATTTATTTTCCCATCCAGCATTAAAAATTTCTCCATTAACTTTATCAGAGCTTGCTTCTAATAATAGTTCATACGCTCTTAACATATCTTTTATATGTATATTTGGTCTTAATTGTTGTCCACCAAATACAGTTATTTCTCTTTTATGAAATGCTAAATTTGTAAGTATATTTACAATAACATCTAGTCTTTGTCTCTTTGAATATCCACACACAGTTGCTGGTCTAATTGTAACAGTTTCAAAATCATTATTTTTATATTTATTTAATATTTTTTCACATTCAGCTTTAAATTTTGAATAATCAGTAAGAGGCTCCAATGGCATATCTTCACTAACATCTTTGTCCTCTTTAATTCCATAAACACTTGAGGATGAAGCATATATAAATCTTTTAATTTTTTTTTTTTTAGAAATAGCTACTATTGGCTCAAAAGCATCAAAATTAATTGACCTTCCTAAACTAGGATTCATTTCAAAACTTGGATCATTAGATATACATGCTAAATGAATAACTGAATCATGATCAGTTACTGCATTTTTAAATAATTCTTGATTTCTTATATCTCCTTTTATTAATTTTATATTTTCTTTTTTTTTAAAAACGTCATCTCCATATAAAAAAAGATCATAAACTGTCACAAAGTATCCTTTATCAATAAGATAATCTGTTAAGGCTGATCCAACATAACCAGCGCCTCCCGTAATTAAAACTTTTTTCATTTTAAATATTTATGCCAATTTTTAGTGGCATTTTTAATTTTTTTTTTTGTCCAAAGTGGAGCTTTGTTCCAATAATTAATATTTTCCAGTACATTTTTCATACCTTCTTTTAAATTTACTTTAGGCTGCCATTTTAAAATTTTTGAAATTTTTTTTATGTTCGCCTCAGTATTTTTTGGTTCACCAGGTCTAAATGGAATGAATATTTTTTTATCACTAATTAATTTAGCAAGGTAATTTACACTTTTAGATTTACCAAAACCTAAATTGAATATTTCAAAATTTGATTTAATTTTTGCAGCTTTATAAAAAGCTTCACAAACATCTGTCACATATAAAAAATCTCTTTTTTGATTACCGTCTCCAATGATAGTCAGTGGATAATTTGAAATTTTCTGTTTTAAAAAAACACCTATAACTGCTCCATAAACATTACTAGTTCTTGACCGAGTTCCATATGCATTAAAAATTCTGATAGATACAGATGGAACTTTATAAATTTTTGACCAGTGCATCACACAAAATTCACCCAAATATTTACTTAACGCATAGGGGTGTTCAATATTTATTTTTGATTTCTCGTTAGTTTTTGAACTATTTTTTCCATAGCAAGTTGAAGATGCCGCGTAAACAAATTTCTTTATTTTAATTTTATTTTTTACTACTTGGTCAAGTAAGTAGGCTGTATTTATTGTATTATTTTTAAGATACTTAATTGGATTATCAATTGAAGGTATTAGCTCTCCATTGCCTGCAAAATGAAAAATATAATCAATTTTTTTTTTTTTAAAAAAAGATTGGGAATTTTTAATATCTAGCTTTAAAAATTTAAAATTTTTATCATTTATATGTTTTATGTTTCTTAATTTACCTGAACTAAGATTATCAATTCCATAAACTTTCATTTTTTTTTTTAAAAGATAATCACACATGTGGCTTCCAATAAAGCCAGCGCATCCTGTTACTAAAGAAATTTTTTTCATTTTATTTTGTTAATTTGTATATTTTATTATATTTTTTTACTTCAGCAAATCTAAGTTTTCTTTTAAAAAATTAGCTCCAATTCTGCATTCAAATTTAGGCATATTTTCAAAACTATTAATATCCCAATATTTTTTTTGAAGTTCAATATCTTCTTTATTTTCAATCCATTTATTTGAAAGTCTTTTTTCCATTTCATTTACAACATCAAATATTTCTTTTGGTGAATTATTTATTAATTTCAATTTTTGTTTTATATAATCATTCGTTGTTTCTAATTTATTCGCCCCCATTTTAAATATCTCAGAAAAAGTGAGAAGTCTGTTTAATTCTTCAGAATAAATTTTTTTTGGTATATAAAGTTTAATTGGGCTATTAAATAATGGGTTATATCTATATTCGGCTTCAGTGGCATTTACCAAAACAACAGGGGTTCTAAAAATCATTCCCATTTGATCAAAACCACTCCCTGTTGAAACAATGAAATAGCTTTTGCTTAAAATATACAAATCATTTAATTCTGAACGAAATTCTGAAAAGCTATAATCAATAAAATTATTAATATTTATTTTTAGTTCTTTTTCTGGATCAGAACCCATCCTGACACAAAAATAATTCTTTGACATTTCTTCTATTGCCTTTATTTGACATTCAATAGAACTATTTCTTGAATCATAATATTTAAGTTTAGAGTCCCTATATTTTGGATCTCTTGAAAAAAAAGCAATTACTTTTCTATTTATATTGTTTTTTTCAAAAAAATTATTTGCAATTTTTTTTTCACTCTCATCAAATGAAAAATGACATTTCGTTTTTTTTAGAGCATTATTAATGTCTCTATATTGTGCACCAACATTCGGCCAAGCTTCCGAATAATCCTGCCAATGTCTAAATGGTATTAAAAAATCTTTTCCAAATTTATATTTTCTAAAAAAAAACCATATATAAATAAAATGATGAGGAAAAATATTTAAATATTTTTTCCATTTTTTTAGGAGCACTTTATTTGCAACATCTTTATCTTTTATCCATATATCGTAATGTTTTTTTTCAATATTGTGTAATCCTATATCTTTTTCTGACAAATATATTTCTACTGGCAATCCGTAATGACCAACAGCTCTAGTTTCAAGTTGTCCAAATCTTATTAATATTATTTTTTTTATTAAAATAACTAATAAAATTACGAAAAAAGATAAAATTAAAATAAAAAATAAATATATAGACTTTTTAATAAATTCTAACATTTACAATTTTTTTATTATAATCTTATTTTTTTAAAATTAAATTTTTTAATAAATTTAGATCTTATAAATTGCGAAATCATATGCATGCTTGCTTGAAATACATCTTCACTAATTCCGTAATTATTTGAATTTATCGAAAGTGTAATTTCATTTTTATTTTCATACGATTTTTTTGAAAAACCGAAAAATTTAATTATTTTTATTTTTTTTTTTTTAGCAAATTTTATCGCTTTTAATATATTTTTAGATTTACCTGAGCAGCTAAATACTATCAAAAGATCATTTTTACTAATATAATTTTCTAATTGATCAACAAAAATATTTTCAAAATTTATATCATTTCCTATAGCTGTAATTGTTTCTACAGAATTTGATAATGATATAATTTTTGGATATAATTTTTTTTTACTTGTCAATTTTATTCCTCTATTAAAATCACATAAAAAATGATTAGAAATAGAAGCTGAACCTCCATTCCCACAAACAAAAATTTTTCTATTTGATCTGATTTTTTTTAAAATAATTATAGAAATTTTATTTAAGAGTTTTAAATTTATATTGCTATATGTTTTTTTGCTTTCTTCTATGTAATTTTTAAAAAAAAAAATTTCTTTTTTTGCAACCATATAATTCAAATATTTTTATTATATTTTTTAAAGTTTTTAATCCAGCTATTACTATATCCATAAGCTTTATCGTCAATATAAATATCAGCTGAAGGTTTTGAAATAATTAATTTATTATATTTTATTCCCCATTTGTCTATTTGTTTTTTAATTTTTACAAAAAACTTTTTTTTATTTTGAAGTTTGTCTTTATTTCTGCCCATGTATCTAGCAGTAAATATTTTGATGCAATGGCCACTTTTATATAAATTGTTAACGGCTTTAATTGCTTTTAATATTGGTTTTGATTTTTTATATTCATTATTTGTAGTCTTACAAATTGTATTGTCTATATCAAAGCAAAATGTTTTTTTTTTAAATTTTTTTTTCATAAAAATATTTATATTTATTTTTTTTGTAATTATATGAGTTATAAAACATTTGAGAAGTATTATGAAAATATCTTTACAAAAATCAGTAATTTATTTCTTTACTATAGTAATTATAGTATTGTTAATAATTGCTTTAGTAATATAGAAAATATGTCAGAAAATTTTGAACAATTAAGTCTCAAGCCGGGTTTCATGAAGCATAATGGGGGACTTTCGTTTAAAGAAATTTCAAAAAATGAATATGAGTTTAAAACAACTGTTAAAGAAATTCATTTAAATGCCTCAGGAATTACCCATGGTGGATATATTGCTTCTATAATAGATGCTGGAGCAGGAACAGCTGCTCACAGAGTTGCTGATAATATTCCCTGCGTAACTATAGCATTAGATATTAAATTTATTGCACCAACTAAATTAAACGACGAAATTATAGGTTTTGCAAAAATTCAAAAAAAAACTAAGACTTTAGTATTTTTAATTTGTCATCTACAATCAAATGGAAAAATTATTGCATCAGCATCAGGTGTTTGGAAAGTATTAAATACCAATCCAATTCCTAAGTCTGGTTTTGGTGGTTAATTGTTTTTCTTTTGTAGTTTAAGTATCCAAATATTAAAAGTAATATTAAAGCAATTGGATAAACAATTGACTTGTTGGGTCTACTTAAGTTTTCAATTTTAAATTCACTAATAATATCTCCTGTTTCCATACCATTTTTTTTTGC
>MDTG01416427.1_pt1 | contig 14468 bp, 9 predicted proteins | sample 811421 | NCBI WGS metagenome assembly MDTG01 (sample SAMN05326645, study PRJNA326480) | marine metagenome | isolation source: seawater | place: Pacific Ocean: South East | collected 2011
GATTGAGGAATCAAACACACATTACGGTGCCCTTCACCACGGCTTTCGTGATAATGCTTAATGGCCATTAGGCCGGCATATTCACCTTGTGCACCAGAGTTTGGCTGCATACATACGGCGTCAAAGCCGGTGATATCACGTAACCAGGTGTCTAGGTTTTTGATCAGTTGCTCGTAACCCGGTGTTTGCGTTTTCGGTGCAAACGGGTGGATGCCACCAATGGTCGGCCAGGTGACCGGAATCATTTCAGCGGTGGCGTTTAGCTTCATGGTGCAACTGCCAAGGGTGATCATGCTGTGGTTCATGGCCAGATCTTTGGTTTCAAGACGCTTCATGTAACGCAGCATTTCGTGCTCGGTTTGGTAGCTGTTGAAAACTGGGTGGGTTAGGAATTCGCTGGTGCGCACAAGAGATTCAGGAATCGAGCTTTCTACTTCTTCGTCCAACATATCGATGTCGATGTCGGTGCGGCCTGTGATCACTTGGTATAAGGATTCAAGATCAGCGCGAGTAGTGGTTTCACCAATGGAGAAACCCAGTACGCCGTCCACATCCACTTGGCTCTGAGTACGCAGGTTCATTTCAGCGGCATCAGCACGGGCTAGAATTTCGTCTTTGTTTGGCACTTCTAGGGTCAGTGTGTCAAACGCGCTTTGGTTCACAATGATTAAGCCTTCGATGTCGGCATCGGTAATGGCGGCGGCCATGATTTCCGTCATGCGGTGAATGCGGTTGGCGATGCGAATAATGCCTTCACGGCCATGGTATACGGCATAGAAAGAGGCAAGGTTAGACAGTAATACTTGAGCCGTACAAATGTTAGACGTGGCTTTTTCGCGGCGGATATGTTGCTCGCGGGTTTGCAATGCCATACGCAGGGCGCGGTTTCCGCTGGCATCGATGGACACACCAATTAAGCGACCAGGAATGGCACGTTTAAAGGCGTCCTTGGTGGCAAAGAAGGCCGCGTGTGGGCCACCAAAGCCCATGGGTACACCAAAGCGCTGGCTGTTACCCAGTGCGATATCGGCACCCAGCTCACCAGGTGATTTTAATAGAGCCAATGCCATTAGGTCAGTGGCCATGGCCACCAGTGCATTGTTGGCGTGTAGCTGCTCGATAAGCTCGCCAAAGTCATTGATGTTGCCGTCTACGGCTGGGTATTGCAGCAAGGCACCAAAGCATTCTACGTCAGCGGCGGTTTCAACTGGGCCAATGTGCAGCTCCCAGCCAAAGCCGTCGGCGCGGGTTTTCAGTACGTCGATGGTTTGAGGCAGGCAAAGCTCATCCACAAAGAAAACGTTCGATTTGTTTTTGCGTACTTGGCGCTTGATCAGAGCCATGGCTTCGGCTGCGGCGGTGGCTTCGTCTAAAAGGGACGCGTTGGCCAGCTCCATGCCGGTTAGGTCGATGATCATTTGCTGATAGTTAAGAAGGGCTTCTAAGCGGCCTTGTGCAATCTCAGGCTGGTAAGGTGTATAGGCGGTGTACCAACCTGGATTTTCTAATACGTTACGGGTAATCACGTTTGGCAAGCGCGTGTCGTGGTAACCCATACCTATGAAGCTTTTAAAGACTTGGTTTTGATCAGCCAGAGCTTTTAGGTTGGCAAGGGCCTCGGCTTCCGGAATGGCGTCGTCCATTTGCAGGAATGGCTCACGCAAAATGGATTTAGGTACGATTTGCGCGGTTAAATCGTCAAGGGATTCAGCGCCTACTTCAGTAAGCATCGCATTGATGTCCGCTACGTTTAGACTCAAGTGACGGCCGATAAATTCATCTCGGTTTTCAAGGTCGCTAAGACTAGGGTGTGACAATGTCGCCATGGGAAGTGCCTTTTCGTCAGTGTACTGCCAAGGTGACTTAGCAGTGATCAGCTAGTAATAATTGCGCAGGATTGTATCAGCGAGCCATGGGCTTGTCAGTGTAATCTGGTTGATAAACCGCCGTTTGCGTGCGATTGCAAAGGCGGCTCATGTTGGCGTGAAAGTTCTGCAACTAACCTTGCCGTTAGGGCCATTTAAAGCCCTAATGTGAGACGCCTTGGCCACCTGTAAGGATTTGAATAAGCTGAATGACCAGAAAACCGGCGCACATTAGAGCCCCTAGGTAGGGCACCCAGGGTTTGGCATTTAAACCAGGATGAGCAGGTTTCGCCCTTAATAAACGGATCAAGGCGATGTTCACCAGCATAAAGACAACAATGATGATAAAACTGGTGATTTTAGCCAGTGTCGCCAGATGAAAGCTGGTGGCTAACACCCACACGACTAGGCCCAGTAGTACAGTGGCGATATAAGGGGTTTTACGACTTGGGTGAATGGTGGCCAGCCATACAGGAGCCATGCCTTGTTTGCCCATGCCATAGAGTACTCGCGCACCCATGATAATTTGCACCAAGGCGCCATTCACCACAGCGGCTAAGGAAATCAGGCTAACAAACCAAGCGCCTTTTTCACTGTGCTCACGCATGATGTCGGTCATGGGGGCTTTACTGGCGGTTAGGGTGTCTAAGGGCAGTTGTAAGATGGCCGCCAGTGCAATGAAATAATAAAATAAGCTGCTGATCACAATGGCCCCAATAATGGCCTTGGGTAGGGTACGTTCCGGTTGTTTCACTTCTTCGGCCATGTTGACCATGTCTTCAAAACCAATGAAGGCATAAAAGGCGAGAAACGCTCCCAGTAAAATGCCATACCAGATACCGCCGTCCAGCATCGGCGGGGTTAGCTCGGGTAGGCGCTCAGGGATGGTTAAGAAAGCGGGGGCACTGACAGCTAAAATAATGATTAGGCCAATAATCCCCATGATGGTCGTAATGGCGGTGACGGTAACGGATTCGTTGACGCCCCAAACAGCTAAACCTGTCATGGAAAGCAATAACAAGCTGATGCCCCAAAAGTCAGGGATATTCACAAACACTTGTAAGTAACCCACAAAGCCATTTGAGATGGTGGCCGCACTGACGACACCGGTTAATATCACCATCCAACCAACACAGGTGGATAACCACTTTTTAGAGAAGGCTTGCTCAATATACACCGCTTCCCCCGCACTTTTGGGGAAACACGCACTCAACGCTGAATAGCTGTAACCACTTAAGCCTGCTAATGCCGCGGCAATTAAAAATGAAATAGGTGCGTATATGCCAGCAGTGATGGCGACCTTACCCACCAAGACATAAATACCGGCACCCAGAATCGTACCCAGGCCATACAAGGTCAACATGGGAAGATTAATTTCGCGTTTTAAATTGTGCATAGTGAGCTAATGGACTGAGAATAAGGGGAGGATTGTAATAACAATCAAAGGTTTTAACGTTGAGCTATATCAGCTAGGTGTGTATTTATAAATGTTATGGGCTTAGCCAAGATAAAATGACGCGTTCAAGAATACGGTTCTCAATGGGCTTGGCAATAAAGTCATTCATGCCAGCGTCTAAACATCTTTGCTGATCACCTTTCATGGTATTGGCCGTTAATGCAATGATGGGCGTGTGTTGATGGGTAGCCCCTGCATGGCCTGCTCGAATTTGCCGTGTGGCCTCAAAGCCATCCATATGTGGCATTTGGCAATCCATTAAGATTAAACAATAGGCTTTCTCTGTTTGGGCGTTGAGTGTGTTAATGGCGTCAAGGCCATGTTCTGCCACCGTGACGATCAACCCCAGATCTTCAAGTAAATCACATGCCACTAGTTGATTGATGGCATTGTCTTCCACTAACAACACGTTTTTATTGCTTACCTTTGATAGTGTTTCTTTGGTATTAATTTTCGTACAGTGATTATCTTCGCTACTTAAGCTATTTAAAAAGTCATGGGTGAGTAAGGGGACTGCTTTTCTGAGGGCTTCGCCATTATCGCCAATGACGCTTAAGGCTAAAAATAAATCGGACGTGTTGACTGGTTTAGAAAAGTAAGCACAAAATCCGATGTCAGCCATAAACTGGCTGTCGTTATCCATCAGCATGGAGGTCATCATGACAAGGTGCATGGGATGAAAGCGAGGGTCTTGTTTGAGGGATCGTCCAAGTTCGGCGCCATCCATGTTGGGCATTTGCATGTCCAAAATAGCCACATCAAAAATAGGTAACCCTTTAGTCACACGCTGCTCGCAAACTTGCAAGGCCTGTTGCCCGGAGTTCGCCATTGTAACGGTAATTCCCCAGTGGCTAAGTTGATCACTTAAGATGCTTAAATTTACTGAGTTATCATCCACAATTAAAATGTTTAATTGGCTGACGTCAAAGTCCGGTGCGATGATTTGCGCATGATTCGATTTCCCTACTAAAATACGGCCATAGAAACGGCTGCCACGATTGGGTCTGCTGCTTACATTGATGCCACCACCCATAGCGATGCATAGGCGTTTTACTATGGCGAGCCCTAAGCCTGTGCCGCCATACTCACGTGTTGTTGAGGCGTCTACTTGTGAGAATGCATCGAATAATTGGCTTTGTTTATGCTCGGCGATTCCAATACCTGTGTCTTCTACACTGAAATCCAGTTGCCACTGATCCTGTGAATAAGAGGTTAGGGATGCACTTAAAATAACGTGCCCATCATGTGTAAACTTGATCGCGTTTGCTAATAAGTTGGTGAGTAATTGACGGATACGACCAGGGTCCCCTAACACCCGTGAGCTTTCAATTTTAACGGTATCAAGAATCAGTTCTATGTTTTTGTTTTCCGCTAACTGAGCCAAGCTATCAACTACTTCAGCAAGTAATTTATTTAGGTCAAAATCAATGGCTTCGATTTGAATTTTATCCGCCTCAATTTTTGAGAAATCTAAAATATCATTTATCAATGCCAGTAAGGATTGCGCACTGGAATGAGCTACTTCAACCCGTTGTTTTTGTAATTGTGTTAAGGGTGTATTTTTTAAAAGCCCTAGCATGCCCATCACCCCATTAAGTGGTGTGCGAATTTCATGGCTCATACTGGCAAGAAAATCCCCTTTTATCTGGGTGGCCGCCTCGGCTTTTTCTTTGGCTTCAATTAATGCCGCTTCTTTGTTTTTATGTTCACTGATATCTTGGTTGGTCCCCACAATTTTAATGACATTACCTTGAGTGTCATACTCCAAAATTGAATGAACATGAACGTACCTTAAGTTGTGATTAGGGGTAAGGATACGAAATGAAAAATCCATAGTCCTTTGTTGTTGTAGGGCATTCATAAACTCATTGATCACAAATTGCTTATCATCTGGGTGAAGTCTTTGTTCAAACAATTCAAAGGAGCTTAGGGGTGATAGGGGTGCGCTTTCATAAAACATAAGCCACATTTGTTTGTCCCAATGCAGTTCATGGCTATGAATATCAAATTCCCATATGCCTAACTGAGCGCTATCGGCGGCCAGTTGCATACGGTTGTGCTTGATATTTTTTTCAGCAAAGCCTTTTTGAATCAGTGCAAGGGTGGGCTTGAATATATAAATGTACTCAAGTAATAAAACCAATAGTGTAAAGGCCCAAATAAATCGCTCAGCCATTGCGCTGTTAGATATGTGCTGGTTAGAGTCTTCTTCGTAGGCATCAACAATCGCGTTTAAACGAAATAGAAGATAGTTGAGTTTTTCTGGTTGAAAATAGGTTCGACTTTCATCACTGACTTGTTTTATATCGGTAGATTGAATGATGGATAACGCAGTAGAAATAAAAGCACGAATATCACGATCCAGTGATGGCTCACCATTGAAATAAAGTGGCTTTACGTTGTCCGAATGGGTGGTTGCGACTAAACCGTTGTGACTACTGAGCATTAGGTTGCTTGAATCAACCACTATTGATCGGGCGCTCTCGTTTATGACTTGATTATGTTTCAGTGACTCAAGGTAAATCTGTATGCCAAGTGAAATACGCTGGGATAACATGCGTTGATGCCCGGCCTGATTCACCAAGCTGGCATCAAGTTGTTGTGCCTTAAAGAATGATTCCATCGTCACAAACGAGATACTGGCCAGCATGGCAATAATGCCAAGAGCCACAACAATTCGTAGTTTTGACTGTTTAATCAGTGGGTTTGTGTCGACCAATGGTTTACCTGATCATCAAAGTATTTGAGTAATACACTAATACTAGACTAATTTGAGTGGTCGATTGAGAGATTATAATGGGGGGTAAAAGGGCGGGGGGAACGCGAAGAAGCATAGTGGCGACACAAAAAAGCAGCCGAGGCTGCTTTTTTAGAAGAATGTGAGATTTACTCGCATTCTGCCTTATATTGCTCTGCGGTTAATAGGTCCGCAAGCTCGCTTTCTTCTGATAGTTTTACTTTGAAGAACCAAGCACCATCGTATGGCTCACTGTTGGCTTTTTCTGGCTCGTCCGCTAGATCTTCGTTTATTTCAATGATTTCACCAGAAATCGGTGCATAGATGTCGCTGGCGGCTTTCACTGATTCAACCACGGCAATAGAGTCGTCTTTGTTTACTTCACTGCCCACTTCTGGCAATTCAACAAAAACCACATCGCCAAGCTGTTCTTGAGCGAAATCGGTAATACCGACAGTCACAATGCCGTTGCCTTCATCGCGGATCCACTCGTGAGAAGCGACGTATTTTAGTTCGGCTGGGATTTGAGCCATGGTGTGATTCCTTAATAGGGTGTTAATTTATGGGGCTAGTTTAGCCCGAAAATAATTTTTTAAAAGGGGGGTGCATCAGGACATTGACCCTGGGCAACCCCTTGTGGCCTTTATTACTCGTAAACTTTTTGACCATTACGAACAAATGGCATTTTAACCATGCGCACCGGCACCGCTTTGCCACGCATGTCTACGGCGCACTCTGTACCGGCATCCGCGGGTACGCGTGCCATGGCAATGGACTGCTGCAAGGTTGGGCTGAAGGTGCCGGATGTTACTTCACCTGTTTTGTCACTGGTGGTGAAAATAATCTTTTGATGGCTGCGCATCACACCGCGAGTTTCTAACACTAGGCCAACAAGCTTGTATTCAATACCCGCTTCTTTTTCGGCAAGTAGTGCGGCTTTACCGATGAATTCTCGCTCGTCTTTAAGGGCCAAGGTCCAGCCCATGCCGGCTTGCCACGGGGAGATGGTTTCGTCCATGTCGTTGCCGTATAGGTTCATGCCAGCTTCTAGGCGAAGGGTATCACGTGCACCTAAACCTGCTGGTTTCACGCCTGCGGTTAACAATGCATCCCAAAAGGCAGCGGCTTGTTCTTGTGGAATCATAATCTCCAAGCCATCTTCGCCGGTGTAGCCGGTGCGGCCAATGAACCAATCTGCACAAGGTAAACCTTGGAAAATAGAAAGTTGCTCAATCACAGCGGCTTGCTCTGGGCTGGCGGCTTGTTTGGCTTTCTCGATGGCCTCTGGGCCTTGCACAGCGATCATGGCCAACTGCGGGTGTTCGGTTAGTTGGGCGTCAAACTTGGCAATTTGTTGGTTCATCCACGCTAGGTCTTTTTCACGGGTGGCGCAGTTAACCACCACTCGGTAGCCACCTAACGCATCGGCACGGTAAACGATCAGGTCGTCGATGACGCCGCCTTTCTCATTTAGCATGCCGCTGTAAAGGGCTTTGCCTTCTTCTTTGAGTTTGGCTACGTCGTTGGCTAATAAAAATTGCAGGTAAGCGGTGGCTTGTGGGCCGGTGATGTCTACAACCGTCATGTGGCTTACGTCGAACATGCCTGCGTCTTCGCGCACGACATTATGTTCTTGAATTTGAGAGCCGTAGTGAATAGGCATATCCCAGCCACCAAAGTCGACAATTTTCGCGCCAGCGGCTAAATGTGCATCATATAAAGCGGTGCGTTGACCCATGGATAACATCCTAGTGTTGATGGTGGTTTGTAATCGCAGGCGGCATTATACCTAGGGAGGGGCAAAGACGAAATGCAGAGTTTTCATGGAAAGATGAATCGGGTCAATATTAATTGGTTGGCGCCACATCCCAGCGACCAATGCCACGGTCTATGAACTCGGTAGCTAGTCGGCCCGTGCTGGACGCTGAGTTATTGACATTTAAGTTGGTGCTAGTGGGAACGTTCATAAAGAAGCCCTTGCTGGCGGTTTGGCCAGAGCCCCAGTTCAACGCATTTTTTTGAAATGATAGGAAAAAATCCGCCGTGCCAGTAGTACCGCTGCCAACAGCAAGGCTTTGAATGTTGGCAAGGGATACACAGTTGTCGCCATCGATACAGCTGCTTGAGTTACTACTGATGTAAGTAGCACGTTGGCTTGAACTAACACCACCATTAGCTGAAGTATCAGTAAACAAGCTAGCATCAGCGCCATTAATTTGCATACCGATATTGCCGCTAAAATTGGTAAAGTCCCCTTGCAGTACCCCTTTTGCATCTTCGAAACCAATACGGAAACCCATCATGTTGTTTTTACTATCGGTTGCGGTGTTGTCTACGGCCCATTCAAAATAAGGGTTTGTAAATTCAAACGGCACAATAGTATTGTTGTTGGTGGTATCGATATAGCCTAGGGAGAAATTGCTAGCGTTGAAGTCGGTACCCACATTTATGCCATTATCGTAGCCAGCGCCTAAGGTGAGACTATCGGCATTGGCTTGGATCTTAACTTTTTGGCCGAAGGTGATGCGGCTGATCTTGTTGTCATCTACTAGACGAGAGTCCATTTCGATATAGGCTTGGCCGACGGTTTGCGCCATTTGCTCATCGTCTAACGGCTGCAACTGTGCCGTGGCGTGATGGTTCACAGCAAAAATGCCTGCTAGCAGCAAAAATGTATTTGAAAATATCGTCTTCATGGGCTTTTTATTATTTTATCCCGTATTTGGTCCGTGTAGGCCAAAATAAATCAGGTGAGCAGATTAGCCTAAAGTCGGCGCTTGTCAAAGTGCTTTGGTGGGCTTTTTTTATGTAACAACGTGTTACTGGCACTTATGTCCATTGAATAAAAATATAATTGGTTCAAGCGTACTAATTTATTTCTGGGTTCGGTTTTTATTTGTCCGAAACTCAGTCGAAAGTTGTGAGTCTAGGCATGAACGTTTGAGGCTAATTAATAGGCAGGCCGATGAAATACACTGGGTTGGGAGGCTCTACCGATTCTGACCCGGCATGGACTGGCATTGATTTAAATGGCGTTGCCAAGCTTTGACATGGGCTTGCCAGTGTTTCTGAAAGGTTTGCCACGGGCTGTGTTGTGTCACAAACGTGGCTTGAAAGAAGTTCTGCACGGCCGGTTGGGTGGCGGCTAAAGAGCCTAACTGTTTTTCAAATGACTGGCCAAAGCGGTTGAGTTGACTGATCCATGGCTGCGCTTTTTGAGTGAAAAACAGTCGAAATACATTCAGCAGTGCGGTTTTCTCTACTGACTGCTGGCTATACAGGCACAGGCCTTTATGGGCGTTCATCGAAGTTGTCATAGCCGTTAAATAGCGGCTGGCCTGATGGATTTCTTGTAACCATTGCCCAGCTAATGGGCCCTGTTGCAGGCTGTGCAGGGCGGTTTCTAGCTCCTGTTCGTTTAGGTCAATAGTGGGCCAGTTATCTGCTTGCATTTGTTGTTTAAGTTTAAGCCATACACCCAAACCAGGTACCCCAGACGCAGGAAAGTGCTCACCCATGGGCCATAAATGAGCCGCATGGAATAACCCGGCGAACTCATCATGAAAGAGGGCATTGTCAAAGTACAGGTGTCGATTTTTTTGGTAAAAGCCAATGGCCTCTGTCAGTGCTTCCGTGTTTTCAGTGTTGATGGATGATGCTGCTAAGCATTGTTTGGCCATAGGAATAAACTGGCTGACATAAATAAGGGTTTGGCTTGGCAGCATGACTTTACCTAAGGGACCATTGCGCTGAGCCACTAAGGTGTTGACTTCACATTGGTACAGTTTAAGAAATTGCAGCAGGCTGATATTAGGTGGCTGAAGGGTATGTTGGCGCTGATTTTTAGCCGGCAACTTTATGACCAGAGCCGTGCCTTTGGAGAGATCAATGTCGCTATCAAATACATTACCGATTCGTGATGCGTAATCTTCCCACATGGCGGTGCTGGTGCGATCGGAGCAGCCCGTTAAAGGCAGAACAGCCAATAGATTTAACAAAAAGTAAAGCGTGATACGACCCATTGATGACGTCACCCCATCTGTGCTTTCATAGCTGACTTTAGCCTCCACAAGGAATAATTACCATGGATAAGACGTTGGAATTCTATTTTGATTTTGTCAGTCCGTATAGTTATCTCGCTATGACACAACTGCCGGACTTATTAGCGAATCATTCTGTTCAGATTCAATATAAGCCTGTTTTTCTAGGTGCGTTGCATCAAGCACAAGATATGCCTTCCCCAGCGTTTATTCCCAATAAAGCCAAGTGGATATACCGTGATTGTCACCTGTGGGCTGAGCACTACAAGGTAGCGTTAAGTTGGCCGGGGCAGTTTCCGTTTAACACGATGTTCTTATTGCGGGCTTGTTTGTATTTAGAGCAAAGCGCACCGGAAAACGTCCCTATGTTTGTGCAAAAAACCTTTAACGCTATTTGGCAAGACGGTTTAAACGTCAATGATGAACAGGCGGTCGCGCAGCATTTAAGTGAGATCGGGTTGGACCCTGATGATATTTTAACAGGGTGTCAGCTACAAGAAGTGAAGCAGGCGTTAAAGCAAAGTGTTACGGATGCACATGCGTTAGGGTTGTTTGGATTGCCGGCATTTAAAGTGAATAAGGATATCTTTTTTGGTCAAGACCGTTTGATGTTTGTTGAGAAGGCACTGTCATAAATGCACGTCAATACCAACTGCTGTCCTGTATGTGATGGGCAGCAATGTCATGGCTTTCACCAAGACCATTCTAAACGTAGCCAGCGCACGTACTTGCAATGTGAGCAGTGCCAATTGGTGTTTGTGCCCCCTGAGTTTTATCTTTCGTGCGATGAAGAGAAAGCCGAATACGACCAGCATAACAATGACATTAATGACGACGGCTATCGACAGTTTTTAAATCGTTTATGGCAACCGCTTCATGCTCGGCTGCAAAAGCAGGATCACGTTTTGGAGTTTGGCTGCGGTCCTGGGCCCTTGTTAGCAAAAATGATGAAAGACGACGGTATGCAGGTAAGTTTGTATGACCACTTTTATCAACCAGATACATCGGTGTTAACCACAAACACCTATGACGCCATTACGTCTACGGAAGTCATTGAACACTTACATCAGCCAAAAGATGTGTTTGAACAGTGGCTTTCATTGCTCAAAAAAGGCGGGCATTTGGGTTTGATGACAAAACTTGTGACCAGCCGTGAGGCATTTGCCCATTGGCATTATAAAAATGATTTAACCCATGTTTGTTTTTTTAGTGAGGCTTGTTTTGCTTGGCTGGCCAAGCGTTATGGTTTAACCATGACTCGCTTTGGTGCGGATGTCATTATCTTACAGAAAACGTGAATTAATCTACGGGTAATTCTTTCGCTTGGGCCGCGGATGCCAGCAAGGTGTCCATGGCATGTGGAATGCCAGCCAGCTCTTGGCTGATGTCATGATTGCCGTCTTTGATTTTGTGATCGATGGCACTGCAAAGGGCAAACAGCTCATCAGCGGCCAGGTTACCAGATACCCCTTTTAGTGCATGATTGATATCGTGAACAGCGTCCCAGTCTTCTTGTTTAGCTGCTTCAATGATGCGGTTACCATCCTCAGCATGGCTACCTTCAAACATCCCCAATAACCGAACATAAAGCGCTTTTTTACCACCTAACTGAGACAGTGCTTGCTTAATGTTTAACCCTGGTAGGGTTTCAGGCCAGTCTGACACGAAATTTTCCTTTTGCTGTTTATACGGTAAGTGTGGTTCAGCATATTTGAATGTCAAACTCTGGTGTCTCTAAATGAGGATTCAGCGGCTTTTGGGTTGCGAGCTGGTGTTTTGTAAGTAACTGTTTTTAAATAGGGCTTTTCTTTGTCTGGGCGCCTTTTTTAATGCTGTATTTGTATCAATCTAACAAGGTCGAACGCTTGCTGGCGCAACTGGTGGCGTTATTGTTAGAACAAGACGTGTCGCCCTTGGAACACGAAACCATTGTGGTGGAAAACCCAGGTTTAGCGCACTGGTTAAAAATGCAGCTGGCAAGCAGTTTAGGTATCGCCGCGAATCTTGAATTCCCCATGCCATCGCGTTTCTTTTGGCAAATTCAACGACAGCTGATGCCAGGCTTAGCGCAAGACAGTGTTTTTAATAAGGACAGCCTTACTTGGTTGATCGTTGAATGTTTGCAAGACGATGCCCTCATGGAGCAAACCGAGTTTAAATTGTTGCAAGCCTACTTGTTGCCCAATGAATCGGATACAGCGTCAGAGCAAGCACTTAAAACCTATCGCCTTGCCAGTACTATTGCGGACTTATACGATCAATATTTGGTATACCGCCCGGACTGGATTGAAAGCTGGCAAGCACAGACCTTTGAAATTGACGGTGAGGTGCTTACGGATCAAAAGTGGCAAGGTATTTTGTGGCAATACTTAATCGAAAAAGTCACACACAAGGGCCTGCCGGATCGTCATCGTGCGAACATGGTCAGCGATTTTATTTCTACGCTCACACAGGCGGATGCTTCGCAATTGCCTAAGCGTGTCATTTTTTTTGGTTTTACTACCTTACCCAAGCATCAAATTGATGCATTGCAATTGTTGTCACAAAATATGGACGTGCATTTGTTAACACCTAACCCATGCCAATATTATTGGGGAGATGTGGTCAGTGAAACGGTGCAAGCGCGTTTACGTGCGCGCAATGTTCCTTTACCGCTGGTGGATGCGGGTAATGATTTATTGGCCTCTCTTGGTCAGCTTGGGCAAGACTTTCAACGTTTGTTATTAGATGTGCCGGATATTCAAGAGCAGTCTTTGTTTTTAGCTAATGGCGTAGGCAATCAATTACAACGTATTCAAGATCACATTCTCAATTTGCAGCAACCTCAAGCTTCACTGGTAGAAGACGGTTTGGATGACAGTATCCAAATTGTTGGCTGTCATAGCCCTATGCGCGAAGTAGAAGTGTTGCATGATCATTTATTAAGTGTTTTGGAAAGCGGTGATGTGGCACCTCAAGATGTGGTGGTGATGATCCCAGATGTGGCCAGTTACGCACCGTTCATTGATGCGGTGTTTAATAGCCAAGATTCACACATGCGTATTCCGTATTCTATTTCAGATCGACCGCTTCAAGCGGAGCACCCCATTTTAAATGGTTTTATTTTGTTATTGAGTTTGCCGCAGTCGCGCTTACGCTTTAGTGAGGTGATTACCTTGCTTGAAATTCCTGCGATTTATCACGCGTATGGGTTAGCTGAAAATCATATACCAACGATTAAACAGTGGCTGATACAAGCGGGTGTTCGTTGGGGCTTTGATGGTGAAAGTCGAGGTGAGCTAGGCTTGCCCCAGTGGCAACAAAATACTTGGCTGTATGGCTTTAAACGTTTATTGATGGGTTATGCCGTACAGTCCAGTGAGCCAGTACAAGGTATTGTGCCCGTTGAAAATGTAGAAGGATTAGAAGCGGCTTTACTTGGCCCGCTCATGGCGTTTGTGCATGACTTGCATGAGTTTTCTTTACAAGCGAAAACCGCCAGATCGGCCATGGATTGGGGGCCGTTTATTCAGCAATGGATGCAAACGTTTTTTCAGCCAAGTACAGATGAGTTGAGTATCTTAGAACACGTGAACGTGGCCCTTGAAAACTGGATTCAAGGCATTCAGGCGGTGGGTTTTGATCAAACCATCGAACACAGTGTATTTGCCGATGGTTTAAGAGCGCGCTTACAGCAAGCCAATGGTTCGCAGCATTTTATGGTCGGTAAAGTGAACTTTTGTACCCTGCTACCCATGCGCAGCATTCCATTTAAAGTAGTCGCGGTACTGGGATTGAATGACAGTGAGTATCCTCGCAGTGTGATCCCTAACAGTTTGGATTTAATGCGCTTTAAACATCGTTTAGGAGATCGTAGTCGAAGAAACGAAGACCGCTACTTATTTCTAGAGGCCATTTTATCTGCGCGCCAATCCCTTTGGTTAAGTTATAAAAGTAAAAACCAAAGTAATGATGAAGCCATGACGCCATCAGTGGTGCTAGCGGAATTACTGGATTATTTAATACAAGACAAAAACCAGGGCGATATTATTCATCAGCACCCTTTGCAGCCTTTTAATCCGGTTTATTATCAAAGTGACTCCTCGTTGTACAGTTATAACCAAGACTGGCTAGGGGCGATTAAGCCAAACAACGTAGAAGCGGCTTTACCTGATGCCATAACAGCGGTGCCGCAAGAGCTTGAACAGGATGTGACGCTTGAACAGTTAGTGCAGTTTTTTCAACAACCGGCTCGTTTTTATTTGAATCAGCAGCTTGATATTAGCTTGTATCAATATACTGATGAGGTTGAAGATCATGAGCCGTTTTCGTTAGACGGATTGACCCAATTTAAAATTAAGCAACATATGCTGCAAGACAGTATGCATGGA
>MDTG01136148.1_pt1 | contig 14467 bp, 33 predicted proteins | sample 811421 | NCBI WGS metagenome assembly MDTG01 (sample SAMN05326645, study PRJNA326480) | marine metagenome | isolation source: seawater | place: Pacific Ocean: South East | collected 2011
TCTTGAGGACATTTCTTAATGTCATCATCTAAATTTAGCGTAAATCAACCAACTAAATTTTCCATGATACCTGAATGGCTCTTGGACATAGACTTAAGTGCAGGAGCCTACATGGTTTATGGTGCGTTAGCGAAATACGCCAATAATAAAAGTAAAGAAACTTTTGTATCTCATACAACTTTAGCTAAAAAACTCGGTGTTTCTAGAAATACAATTATTAATAGAATAAGAGAACTTGAACTAAAAGGTGCTATCTTAGTTGAACATAGATATGAGGGTGGTCATCAAAAATCTAATAACTATGTTTTAGTATGGGATGCTCCTAGTTATTACATTGAATCTGAAACTTTTGAAGAAAAAGAAGAAAAACCTGCGAAAAATGTTGTTAAAGTAGCTAAAAAAGACATTGTAAATGATAGTTTTAGCATAAGTGAAGTAGAAACTACTATTAAAAAGAAAAGAAACACTAAATCTGAACCTCTTTGGAGACCTTTAGTAGATGTTTGTGGATATGATCCAAAAGGAAATAAATCTATGACATCAGCTTTTTATGTAGGGTTGAGAGAGCTTGAGAGCTATGGAGCAACACCTGAGCAAATATTTGAAAAAGCTAAAGCATATAAAACAAGATTTGGTAATGATGTTGAAATGACACCTAAGGCTTTGGCTAAGTGGTGGCATGCACTTGACACAATACAACCTAACTCACAGATCTATCAGTTATCTGTTTTAGAAAAACAAAGACAAGAAGCACTTAAAGAGGAAAATTCTTAAAGGTTAACATTCTTTTATTAATAGTGTAATATGGTATTACATGGGTAGTTACATAAAAAAACCAAATAATGATGGATGGGATGTTGAAAACGAATCTTATGAAGAGTTTAAAGCACGAAGAGATTTTGGTACTAAAAGTATTTCACAACCAAATTCTGTAAAAAGACAGCAAGGCGAATGTTCAGTAACAGGTGTGCCAAAAAGAAAATGTGAATGCAGAACTTGTATTAACAGAAGAAACAGATCTAAAGGCAGAAATAAACAAAACGCTGTTAGAAAAAAATTAAAAATACCTTCAAGAAAATTTCATGGTGCTGATGCACACGAAGAGAATTGGGACTCATCTGTAAGAATAGAAGTAAAAAGTGGTAAACAGGTAGGTCCAATATATACGAGATTTCAAAAAGCCGAACAGCAATCTTGGGACAATGTCAAAGATGCGATTGGTGGAGTAGGAAAATCTAAGCCATTTATGATGGTAGCTATGCCTGAAGGAACTAGCGATGGGCTATGTATATTTAGGTTAAGCGAATTAGAAAATGTAATAGAAGCCATCCAAGATAATTGGATAAGAAACGAGGAGATATAATGGCAGTTACACAAGGTACCTTTCAAGGTAACTTAACAAATGTTGAATTAAAATATTCAGCTAATGGAAATGCATATTGTAGGGGTAGACTTGCAGTATCAAAAGGTCCAGATGAAGACTCAATGTGGTTTGACTTTATAGCATTTGGAGATTTAGCACAAAATGTTGATGAGACTTTTAAAACAGCAGGAAATGGTAAATCATTTAGAGCAGTTGTTACAGGCAAAGTCGAAATTAGCACTTATGAAAGTGGATCAGACAGCAGTGGTAACCCAATTAAAAGACAATCAACACAAATTGTTGCAGAAGATGTAGGTGTTTCTTTGAAGTATGCACAAATTAATTCTGTAAATAGAGGCTATACAGAGGGAGATGATACTCCTCAAGTACAAGTATCCGCAGCAGGAGAAAAAATGCCTGAACCTGTGGCAAGACCAATGGAAACATTGACAGAAAATGACGCTCCATTCTAATGGATGATGTAATTTCAACCACAGAAGTTGCTGATATATTATCTGTGAGACCAAATAGAATTGCTGTTTGGTTACACAGAAAAAAAATGCCTATGCCTTCAAAGTATGTTAATAATGGTAAAACACCACTATGGCATAAACAAGATATTTTGAAGTGGGCTAAAGCAACAGGTAAGATGCCTATTACTAAATTTAGGTAAGGAGATTTATGGCTAACCCAAAACAATTAGAAGATATTAATATTGAATATCCTAAATCCGAAGAAGAAGAATAATGTACGACAAAGATATAGTGTGTGGTAGATGTGGTAAGAATGACAGTGGTATTGTTCATTCTGGTACAGATGGAATATGGCTCGGTATATTAGATGAGCTTCATAAAATATGTTACGATTGTGGCAACGCAGTTGCTCTTGAGCGTAGCAAACAAGAACCTCAATACTTATATGAGGATTAAAGAAAAGAGGAATAATGCCTTACAGAATCGTAAAAGATGACGAACAATACTGTGTGCAAAAGACAACCGATGAGGAAATTATGGGTTGTCATGCTACAGAAGATGAAGCAATATCACAGATGAGAGCTTTGTATGCAGCAGAAGACAACGACTAAATATATAAAACTTGTTACAATTGATAGTCTTATTTCGTTTGTAGATAAAGTACTTGACAAAACAGATCTATCTTTAACAGGTGTGTGTACAAAAATGATGGGCGTAAAACAAGGTCATACCTTAAGAAATATTTATCAAAGATCTACTAAAGATCCAACAATAAGATTTCTTATGCTCTTGACAGAATCGCTACCAGGCTACAAAGAAGAATTATTGGGAGATACAAAATTTGACTTTGAGTACATCAATGTAGTACACCCAGACGATTGGAAGAAAAGATGGGATGAGTTATTTTGTTCAGAGATTGAATTTTATGAAGCCTTTGCATCGAAAATGGGTTTAAAAAAATCATCTACAAGAAATTATATTACTGCTAAAAGAGTTTCAGTATATCCTAGATTAAATACTGCAATGGCTTTTAGTAGTTATTTCTTATACAAACAATCTGAAGTTGATAGGTACAAGAATTATAAAGAACTTAAAACAGTAAATATGAGTACTTCAGGCAGAAAACTACAAGATACAGAAAACTTTAAAAAGAAATTTTGGAATGAGAGGAATAAAAATGCAACCTAAAATTAAATATTTTAGAATTGATGAGATAGTTGGTGCAGATTTAAATCCTAAAGATCATGATATTGGTGTGGTTATACACTCTATAAAAAGATTTGGATTTACATCTCCTTTAATTAGAAACGAAAGTAATGAACAATTAGTTGCAGGTCATGGAAGATTAGAAGCACTTATAAAAATGTATAAAGCTGAATATTCTTTACCTAAAGGAATTTTAAAAGATGAAGATGGAATGTGGTTAGTCCCTGTGATAACAGGTTTGAATTTTGAAAATGAGGAAGAAGCTTTAACATATTTGATCGCAGACAATAAACTTACTGAAATGGGTGGTTGGGATCAGCAAACACTTTTATCTATTTTAGATACCATAAAGGATGATTTAGATGGTGTTGGTTTTGATGAAAGCGATATACAGGCATTGTTTGAAGATGTTGAAGCTGATTGGGAATCAGATGATACTGATAGAGGTCTTGGAGATCCCAGAATTAAGTATCGATTGATATTTGACAATCCGCAGCAACAAACACAGTGGTTTAAGTTTTTGGAGTGGCTCAATGATAACTCTGATATAGAGTCAATGAATGGAAGGTTGCAGGAACATATAAGGGGGATAATTGAAAAATAATCATAATTGTTTTTTTTGTGGTTTTAACTTACCTGATGATGATACAAAAGTGCATCAAGTTATTTGTGAATGTCGATGTCATCTGATTGGCAGGGGGATAGAATAATGAGTGAATTGAATATAGAATGGCTCAAGCTATCGGAACTTCAGGTTGAACCTAAAAATCCTAAAAAACATGACATAGAAAAAATTATGTTTTCAATAGAAAGATTTGGTTTTATAAACCCATTTATCAAAAACTATGAAACAGGAAAGCTATTAGCAGGTCATGGAAGGAAACAAGCACTAGAGTTGATGATCAAAAAAGGTTTGTCAATGCCAAATTATTTAAAAGAAGAAGATGGAGAATGGGTTGTTCCTGTTGTTTCTGGAGTAAATATTAAATCAGAAAAAGATGCTATGGCTTACTTGATTGCTGACAACAGACTTGTTGAGTTAGGTGGTTGGAACACTGCAGAACTTATTGAGGCAATAGAAGTTATACAACAAGAGACACCTGATCTAGAAGATATAGGATTTGATGATCTTGAATTGGATATGCTGTATTCAGATAGCGATGATCCAATAACAATAGAAAGTGAATTGACTGAAAAAGAAATAACAGAAGACAATATATATTTTGATCTTATGTTTGAAGATGAAGATCAACAGGCAACTTTTTATAGATTTTTAGATTATCTTAAGCAAAAATACAGTGGAGACACTATTGCTGAAAGATTAAACAATCATATAAGCGATATGATGACTGATGGCTAGACAGAGAAAGTTTATAGATACAGATGTTTATGAAGAGGCTAAGAAAAGAATTAACCATATTTATGATCTGCATGACAATGTTGTTTGTTCTTTTTCAGGTGGTAAGGATTCAGGGGTACTTATAAACTTAGCTTGGGAAGTTGCTCAAGATCGTGGTTTAGACAAAGTAAATGTAATTTTTAGAGATGAAGAATTAGTTCCTCAAGCAGTCTTAGATAATGTATTTTACTACATGCAGCAACCCTGGACAGACTTTACATGGTATGCTGTACCCTTAAAATCAAACAAATATATATTAGGGGAAACATCAACAATAATTTTTTGGGAACCTAATCAAAATAGAGAATGGATGAGACCTAAGCCTGAATGGGCAGAAACCTTATCTGATACTGATGATATTTACAGTCAATACACTATGGATAATGTAATAGCACAAAAATATAAAGGATCTGTAGCAATTATGACAGGTGTTAGGGCTTCTGAAAGCCTTGTAAGATATAGATCAGTTGTAAATGCATTACATGATAATTACATTTCTCAAAGTCCTGCAAACACAAGAGTAAAACTTTGTAAACCTATTTACGATTGGGAAGTTGATGATGTATTTAAATATTTTGCAGATACAGGTCATAGATATACTTCATGGTATGAATCACAGCTATGGGCAGAGGACACATTTAGAGTGGCTACGCCATTGAATACTGAGAACTCAAAGAAATTAGACAAGTGGGCAGTAGAAGATCCTGTGTTTTATGATCGTTTATCACAGATATTTCCTGAGATCAGGGCTCAAGAAAGGTATATAAATGATCTAGACAGTAGTCATATAGTAAAAAAATATGGTAAAAACTTAGATACTGTGGGCGTTTGGATTAACAACAACATACCAAAAAATACTCCTGCTTATCAAAAAGCCATAAAAGAATTAGAAAGAATTAAAAGAAGAGCTGTATTACAACCTGCAATTTGGCTACCACATGGCAATGCAGAATATGTTTTAAAACAATTTATGCAAGGAGCATACAAAAGACAGATAATGCCTGTTAAATTCAAGGATAGGAAAAGACCTACACGATCCTGACACACATAACCATATATAGATGTAAATATATTGTTAACAAATTGTATGCATTCCAGGCCATACAACCTGGTATATGTTCACAAACCCTGGTCGCTTGTGAAATCTGACTATTTCTGGATCAGAATGCTTTAATATATATATAAATCTAGGCTGCTAACCAGGCAAAAACAGCTCTTGACCAGGCAATTGCAGCTTGAGACCAGGCAAAAACAGCTGTTAAGCAGCAGATCTGACTATTTAAGCAGCTTAATGATCTAATTTTTATATGAATTACCAGGGGGGAGGCCTGGAGGGCTTGGGGAATACCAGGGAAAAAATAGGGGGGTAGTAGATCAAAATAATACAGAAAAAAAAATATAAAATATGTAACCTTATAAAATTCTAGATGCTCTAATATAGGAGTAACCGAAGGAGGGTTAAATTGTTAAACACTAAATTAATGTATAAGTATGAAGAGATTGAAGCCGAAATTGATGATTGGCTTGAATATAATGATTACAAAACATTAAAGGACGCATTAGAAGAAGTTGAAGAAGGCGATCTTCATCATAAAATATATAACGAAGATTATTTTATAATCGGATATTATCAAGCCGAGCAATGGCTAATTGATGAGGGTAGAAACTTTACTTTTGAGGTGTTGGGGTTCTGTCTAGAACAAGAAAAAGAAATGTTTGGAGAATTGAACACAATGTATGACAATGCCGAAATGTTAGTTAATAACTATGCTTATTGGCTTGGCTATCACTGTGTACAAAACAGAATACAAGAATTAGAAACTGTTTAAAACAAACAGACACACAGAGAGAGGGGGACAAGATCCCCCTCTTTTTTTATTTGATCTGACTCTTGATCCGATTTAATGTTATAAATTATTAAAAAACTTGCTTTTCTTCGCGATCAGAACGCCTAAAAATAGAAATAAACCTGACTATTTTGGGTTGAGAATGCATTAATGGATATATTTTTTTAAGTGTTTTCATGGTATTGCGTATAAGTCTTATATATACAGAAAAAAAAATATATATATTGTAACCTTATAAAATATCATCAAGTCTAAAATGGGAGTAACAAAAGAGAGGATGTAAATGAGTTATTTTGATGCTATCAACAAAATTGATAAGAGTGATTACAAAGCAAAGTTTGTACTCCATCTTGGAATTGATTTTGATGATTTACACAAAATGGAAGAACACCATCAAGACAATTGGGAAAATGAAACACCAACTTATGATGAGCTTAGTAACTCCATCATGGATGAGGTTGTGAGTTGGCTCAACGACTTGAGGTTTTCAGTAGCGATTGAATGGGAGGAAGAGTAATGGGAAGAAAAATTACGAATCTAGAAACAGCCCTTGATAGAGCTTTCAAGAGATTGGAAGCTTTGGGTTGGTCAACAGGAACACCTAAGACTTTGGAATATAGCTGTTGCACTACTTGTGCTTCAGGTTGTTTCAATCAATTAGATGATAAGGTTGTCTTCTATCACATCCAAGATAGGAATGGATATAGAGAAGCAAAGAAAAACAAAGTGATAAATCCAAGCATTATGTTGGGACACGATGCAACTACGCTTCAAATATATTACGAACTAATTGAAACATTAGAACTGTTTGGAGTTGAAGTAAATTGGGATGGTTCTCATCAGCACAAACTAGAAGTTTGGATGGCTTAGATGGAACTTACCAAACAAGAATGGGTTGAGGCTTACGAGCCTCAACTTCATTTACGAAACAAAAATAAAAACTATTACAACGAAAACAGAGAAGCCCTTTATGGATTCTATGACATCTACGATGATGAGGACAAAGAGTTCCTAAAAGAAATATCAGGGGACAGAATTTGGACTTTGGTCAACGAAGATAATCATGATTACATTTTGAGTGGCTTCCATATTGTCAACAGATTGGAATACTACATTTGTGCAAAGCCATTTGATGTAGATATGGAAATCGTAGTTGATGTTGGTTGTTGTTGTGATGAAGAGATGGATGAGGAGTGTGAGGATTGTGAGTAAATATTGGATAGTTTATGAAACGATTACTTATAGAATTTCACATGTTAAAGCTGAAAATGAAACTGAAGCTATTAACTATGTGATTGATAATGAGCTTCAAGGTAAGCTCTGTGATGGAAGCGATTGGGATGTAGTTCCAATGGAGGAGGAATAAATGGAAGTATGTGTTTATTGCAAACAACCTGAAGTCTATACAGACATGTGGGTAAATTTGAACGATGATTCTACAATTGAGGGAGCAGGAGAACTTTACTGCTCCCCTTGTAGTTCATCAACTAAGGTAATGACAATGGAGGAGGAATAATGTCTAGGTTCATTCATGTTGACTTAACAAACGAAGAGGTGGATAACTTGTTGGATGCTTTGACCGAGTGGTTTGAAGCAGTGCAACCTAAAGAGTTGAAACCTGATGAAGTTGGGTTGAATGCTAAAAGATATGCCGACCTAATTAAAAAAATAAAACAAGCACAGAAAAAATATAGGGATAGGAACTTCCTTAGATTAGAGAGTGCTTTGGTATCTCTACAAGATGCTAGTTCTGAAATTGGAGTCTTTGAAGATGACAATTGGACTTACACAAAATCAAGAGAGGAAAACTTTGTATTAAATGACAAAGATTTTGCGAAGTTGGTGGATGTGATTCAAACTGTGGAGGGATACATAGTTTATAGAGATGAGGAAGATGATGAAGAAGAATAAATTATCTTCAAAACAATGGAACATCATTTCAGGTGCTGTTCAGGAATTGCTTTGGGTTCTTATGGATGATGGTCATCCATTTGCATTTGATAGCGATTTGATGTGTGGGAGCGAATTGTTTATGGACTGTGTTTGTCCTGTTTGTTTAGAAGATTAACCCCATACATCCCAAAGAGAGAGGAGGCTTGTCCTCCTCTCTTTTGTTTAATCCTGACTAATTGAGGCTCTTAATGTATTAAGAAATATATAACTTTAGAAAACGAGTTGATCGCGAATTTTGATCTCAGATTCCCAAGTTTATTAGCTCTGACTATTTGGGCTTAAGAATGTAATAAAAGATTTTTATCTTTGGATCGTGATCGTATTTTCGGATCGTAATAAATTTTTTTTATTTTTTTTGTAACCTTTTGGTAACCGATCAGTCTAATTATTGAAAGCGATGGAGGAATAAATGGAAAGAAGTAGAATACATCTAAATTTTTATATAGATGTAAGTGGTACAAAAGAAGAGATCAAGGAGACAGTAGAGGATGTTGTAAGTAGAACATTATTTGAGTTTACTTATTTAGAACCTGTATTAGAACCTAATGAGATCAGAAGCTTAGATGATGATACATCTAAGTATGAAACATATTCATTATGGGAGGAGAAATAATGATGTATGAAAAGCTAGATCTAAGAAAGCATAAGATCATCAAAGCTGAAGATGATTGGATTGAGACAGTTACTTTTGATTCAGGACAAACTATTTTAGAGAATCAGGGAGCTGTTGCGTTAGATCGTGATGCGTTGATCGGAGCTGAAATAACAGCAATAGAGTACAACAACTTTATTGTAAGAGATGAAATAGATGTCTCCAATATAATCTTAGGACTCAAACTCAAAGATGGTAGTGAGAGACTGTGGGTTATACAAAGAGATGAAGAAAATAATGGTGGTGGCTATATTGCTGAATATGACAGTAATGGAGACATGATCTTCAATAAGGAGGAAGAGTGATAGGATTCTTTTTAGATGAGTGGCTTAAAGATAGAGCTGAAGCGAAGGGAAAGAAGGTTAGGAGAAGCTTAAAAGATCCTAAGCATCCAAAAAATAGAAAAAAAGATGTAACCTAGATTGCTGCGGTTAGTCTAATAGATGTAAGTGAGAATGCATAAGGTAGGAAACTCTAGCCAAGATCTAGAGATGTGAAATACCATATAAACAATGTGATTCCTGTTTGGTACGCTAATCACTTAAAGTGATTGGTCTCCATGAAAGCGATGTCATGAATCGTGGAGCGTGATGGAGACCGATTGCGAATATAGAGAGGAAATTATGAAAACAGATTATAAAAGACACAAGGATGGAAATATATATGCTTATGTAAAGTTTAATATTTTTATTCCTGCTAAAGGTAAAGATGAGAACGAGTTAATTGATTATGCTAGAGAAGAATTTTATCATGATCAATTCGGTTATCAAAAAGATATGATGATGGGTGGGACTGTACATGAGTACATAGATGACTCTGAAATAGAAGACTTTTTCTTCTTCGGAAAGTTTGAAGAAGAATGAGTTGGGAATTAATTGAATTGAGTGGAGAAGATAACGATCTAATTGATTATTTAGATAATCACTGTATCTTCTGTGATAAAAAATTCACTACAACTATGCATACAAACAATATGCAAGAAGTGGTAGATCTTGATAATAATAAAATTAAAGATGTTGTTAGATGTGATAGTTGTTTGAATTATGTACATAAAAATAATGACTGTAGTCAAACTTATGATGAGACTACAAAATTTTATTCACTACCTCAATACAATTATCCTAAAGCGATATTGTGTCAAGGTTGTGAGCAAGATGAGGAAGTGCTGTATCCAAGTGGTAAAGCCCTTTACGAAATGGAGGATGAATAATGCCTAATTATTGTTTTAACACGATCAGAATCGTGGGTGGTAAAGAAAAGTTAGAGAAGCTGTTGAATGATATTAGATATGTTAATGATCAAGATGAAACAGTTTACAACATAACTAAAGCATATAAATGCCCTAGTGAACTAGATATGATTCACAGAGGTGGTATGAAGATTGATGGAGAAAGTTACAAGCGTTGGTACTACTTAAATGATGATGGAGATTTAGTTAGAAGATCTCCATTCCAAGAAGACAACGATGATATTGGAAAGCCAATTGGAATGACAGAGGGTTTTGAAAAAGAACTGATAGAAAAATTCGGATTTGCTGATGGTTTTGATTTTAGAACCGAGATGTGGGGTACGAAGTGGGTAACTGATTGCGAGGATTACCGAGAATGGTTAGAAGATGATGATGAATCTGATCTTAATTTTGAATGTGAAAGTGCATGGTCTCCTCCTCTAGAGTTGCTTCATAAGATTATAGAGAAATATGATCTTAAGTATGCGACATGTAGATGGTGGGAAGAAGGTGGCTATACAGGATGGGATGTTGTTGATTTAGAAGATGGGATTCATTCTATAACGAATTAACCATAGATCCTCCTATGTTAAGAGGTTGATGGAGGGGAAACCCTCCATTAATCTGACTATCTGTGATCCAATATGTTTTATAGATATATACAACATGTTGTATGTTTGGTAGGGGGGTTATTAGGATCACGAAAAAAAAATATTTTTTTTAAGAAGAGTGTAACCTTTTTTTAAAAATAAATGTCAAAGTATTAAGCCGAACAAGGAGGACAAATTGGCTACACGAGGAATGTATTCTTTTTACGATAATGTAGAAAGATACGAAAATGAAAAACCTAGTGCTTCTGTTTACAGACATTGGGACAACTACCTAGAAGAAGGGGGAGTAGATCTCAAAGATTTTCTAGTAGAAGTCAAAAAGACTGTATCAGATAACAGATTGGATGATGCGACATTTTTAGCGAGTAAATATGTAGTGTATTTAGCTAGAGAGTTTGCAACCGATTGGGACAAAAACCCATTAGATTTTATGAGTGTAAGGGTAGTTGAACCATATTCGGACTATGGACAAGAGTATCACTATCATGTTTTATGCGATTCTTTTGAGAATGGATTGCCTAAAGTGTTAGTAGATGGACACGATTTTGATGGAGAAAATTTATTTGAATTGTTAGACAATTTATAAACATACTCATCCAAGAGAAAATGGAGTCTTCGGACTCCATTTTTTTTGATCTAAAAGCTGACTATTTTGAAGCTCTCCATGTATTAATGAAATAAATATCTTTTTGAAAATCTCCATCCTTCAAAAAAAATAAAAAAAATTGTAACCTATAAAAATTATGATGAGTCTAATACGCATGGATGATAAAGATAGAGAATACTCATTTAATGATGAGGAGATTCAAGAGATGAAAGATGAGATGATAGAGAATACTCATAATGATTTTTTTGGATTTACTAAAGCCATTAATTGGAATGTATTACAAGATGAAGAAAAAATGAAAGAGTTAGCCGAAAAGATTGATCAATTAAATGATGATGAAAATTCGGTCTTCTATACAGGAGATAAAAAATAACTTTTTTAAAAGATCGTGTAACCTCTTCGGAGGTTACATAGTCTAAGTAGTAACAAATAAATAATAGATGATGCATGGTCTTCGGATCATACTGACTCTATGCAAAAAAAAACAGGAGGAAAAGTTGGAATTATTAGACATAACAGGAGATGGATTAACAAATACATTAGATTTTATTCTATGGGTAGTGTTTATCTATCTAGCTAGAAAATTTTGGATACAAGTAATTAAATCGGTATTGTAACCATTTTTAATTACATGAGTCTAAATGTTATACCTAAAGAGGAGGATTAAATGGGTAGAATGACAAGCGAAGCAATAAAGATGATGGATGATCTTAATTTACAGAGACAATTAGAGATGCATCTAGTAGGTAACTTTTATCCTAGACATGATAAAAGAATGGCTTCAATATGTATTGAAGCTATCAACACTTATAATGAAAATCTTTATGAATATGAATATGGAGACTTTTCATCTTTAGATAAGATGATAGATCTTCCTAAAGATGATGATGGAGAATATATCACAACTTTTAGAAATAGTAACCAAATATCAGTTAGAGATGCTATTGAAGTATTAAGACTAGATACATGGTTAGACATATTAGAAGAAGAAGAATAATGGTTAAATATATTATTGATATAGATAATAGATCTTTTAAAGAAGTTGTACTCAACTTTAGACATGATGATGTATTTAAAAGAATAGTGAAAGAAAATTGGAGTGATCTTAAAAACTATAACTATACAATTACAGTTATTGAAAATGATCAAGCTGAATTACTAACACTAGAAGAAGAATAATAATTTAGACTATGTAACCTTTTCGGAGGTTATGTAGTCTAAGTATTGAGGAGGATAGTTAAGTGAAAAATGTAACATTCAAAAAGATAACCGATGAGATCGGATATTTTTTAGATGATATGAATACTCATTTTAATAAGTCATGTGAAAATTGTACTTATGGGTTACAACCATGTTATGAAGGTATTAATGATATGACATATAATGAGTTATTTGAGATGGTAAAAGAAGAGATGAAAATGAGGAGGAGTATATGAATTTACCTAGAAAAACATTAATTGATACTAATAGGAGTAGTGTTATTGATGTGATCTATTATCAGAGTACATTTACTAAAAGATGGATGGTAGTAGATTTTAAAAATGGTAGTAGTTATTTATATAATGATGTACCTTTTAAAACATATAGGAGACTAAAAAAAGCTAATAAGAATGGAGAATCTGTTGGTAGTCTTTTTCACTATATTGTTAAAGGAGCAGGATATGGATACCGAAAAATTGTACAAAATGAATTGATAGATTCACTAAAAGAAGGAGAAAGAGTAAATGGATAATCTATTACTTAGCGAATGGGTATTGATAATCATATTAGGAGGAGTATTAGGAGTATTCTCACAGATGATCATTAGTGATCGGATGAAGACTCTTAAAGATCGTAGAGATAAAGTAACTACGAAACTTAATAACATTATTAATAGATTAGATGATATTGAAAGAAAATTAAAACAATTAGATAAACTATCCATCTAATACAAAAAGAAGACTACCGATCTTAATTGATCGGTAGTTTTTTTTATATCCGATCTTCAAAATTTTATCCTGACTATTTTGTAGTCTTAATGTAATAGATATATATATGACTTTAGCCACTTTTTCGCAAAAAATCTGAACCTATACTTTACATATAGATTTTATTAACGCAACATAACCTGAGTTATCGGACAAATAAAAAATAATAAAAAATCTGTAACCTAATAATTTTTTTTGTTGTCTAAGTTGTAATTACTAAGGAGGTAAGACATTACTAAAAAACATTATGTATTAATTGCAAAAATGTTAAATGATCAAATAAAAGAAGAAAGATCTAGAAAATTATCAAATAGTGATATATTTTCAAATCTAGCTGTAATACAGAGATTAATTCATAATCTATGTACTGTTTTTGAAGAAGATAACCCTAGATTCAACAGGGAGACTTTTTGGAAGGCGACAGATATACAAGATCAATTTAATGAAAGTTTTGAACTACATCTAAGAGATGAAGACAGAGCAAAACAAATTGGAATTAGTATAGAAAAGATTTAGAATCGGTTTTATACTAGACATATTAATTAATGATCTAGCAAAAAAAGAACAGAGACTTATCAACAAAGAAAAAAGAGAAAGAGCTAGAAAGAGAAGAGAAGGGAATTTTTAACCTTCTCTTTTCTTTTTTCGGATCGGAGAAGCTGCAAAATCAGAAAAACAAGATTTTTTATAATATGAGTTGCATAATATAATTATTTCTGTATTATTTATTATATATTCATAAAGAGGAGGAATATGAAAAATGCAAGCGATCTAATCGCAAAACTAAAAGAGGATGACTTTAAGCATTACAAGGATGCTTTCAGATACGCATTCTCAATTAATCATATATCAGAAGATGAGCCTTACATGTATATGGGTTTTGATGCTGAAAGTAATACAGTTTATTTCAAACATGGAATAACTAGACAATATAAAAATTTACAGCTTACAGAGGAGGGATAATATGGAAACTGTAAAAGACATAGCGAAAGAGATCAAGAAGGTAAGAGGGTATCACTATACACCCTCAAACTGTTTTGAGATGATGGATAAAAGACTACCTGAATACGATGAGAGCGAACACTCCAGAATAATATTCAGAGATGGACAAGCTTACGAATTGTTTAAGGTTGTACGCAATGAATCGCAAACATGCCCTAA
>MDTG01404291.1_pt1 | contig 14467 bp, 11 predicted proteins | sample 811421 | NCBI WGS metagenome assembly MDTG01 (sample SAMN05326645, study PRJNA326480) | marine metagenome | isolation source: seawater | place: Pacific Ocean: South East | collected 2011
TAAGTCTCTACCTTCAAGATATTTACCGTTGGAAAATAAAAATCAAAACATTATGTTTGAAAAATATAGAAATAAATCTATTAAGGCATCCGAAGAAGAAATTAAAGTAAATTATCCTTCAAGATCTGCAAAGTTGAGATTTGTAGTAAGAAATAAAAATGAATTTAAATATCCCAACAACTTAAAATATAAATTTAAAAAAATATTAGATTTGGAGAATACAAGTGTTACATAAAAAAATATTTTTATCCATTATTATTTTTTCAGTTATGATGCTGCTGACTTCAGTTATTAAAACTCAATCTAGATTATTAGAAAAAAAAATATATTTACTTCAAGAGTCAATCGCTGATACTAAAAATGAAATTCATGAAGCACAATTGGATTATTTTTATCTTTCTTCTCCTGAATTTATTTCTAAGAAAATAAAAGAATTTAGTGACAAAGAATACACAAGTATCGAATATTCGAAAATATATTTTAGTCTTGAGCAGTTTTTAGAGGAAAGAAATAAGATATCTGAGATAAAATATGAAAAAAAAATACAAAAAAAATAGAAAAATAAACCCAAATCAAAAAAGTTTTTACTTTGAAGACTATTTAGAAACAAATCAAAAGCAGAAAAAAATTTCTAAATCTCCAGTATCAGAAGATAGAATTTATATTTTATTTTTCTTTTTTTTCTTTTTACTCACAATTTTTTCAATAAAAATTACTTTTATTTCTATTCAGCCACCTCAATTTTTAGAATCACGAAAAAATGATTTAAATTTTTTACCATTACGTAGAGATATAGTTGATAGAAATGGAGAATTAATTTCTAGAAATATTAAAGCTTATCATGCTGCCGTAAAACCAAATTTAATTAAAGATAAAGAAAAGTTTTTATTTAAAATGAAGATTAATTTTCCTGAAATATCTCAATTAAAACTTGAAAAAAATCTAACAAATAACAAATGGTTTTATTTAAAAAAAAGATTAACCGAAGATCAAAAAATTAAGTTATGGTCTATGGGAGAAAAAGCTATAGAATTTGAATCTTATCAATCCAGAATCTATCCTCACGCAAAACTTTATAGTCATATACTTGGACAAATAGATGATGATAATTACGGTATTTCAGGTGTAGAAAGATATTTTGACAGGGAATTAAAAGATTTAGAAAAAATAAGCGAGCCGTTAGCTCTTACATTGGATACAAGCATTCAGTATTTTATTCAAAAAGAACTCAAGCAAGCAGTAGAAGACTTTAAAGTCAAAGGAGCTGCTGGTTTGTTGATGGAAATAAAAACTGGAGAAGTTCTATCATTAGTTTCTTTGCCAGATTATAACATTAACCTTAGGAACGATATAAGTGAAGAGGCTTATATTAATAAAATTACTAAAAGTTTATATGAACTTGGATCTATATTTAAGACTTTTACAGTGGCCTTAGCTTTAAATGAGGATTTGTTACAACCTAACTCTATTATAAAAAATATAACAAAAAAAATTAAATGCTCTAAATATGAAATAGCAGATATACATAAATTTCCATCAAGTATGACTGTTGAAGACATATTAATTCAATCCTCAAATATTGGAGCTATTAAAATTGCCAGAAAGATTGGAGAAACTAAATATAAGGACTTTCTAAATCAACTTAATTTGTTAAGTAGGCCTAAATTTGAGTTAGATGAGGTAAGCACTCCAAAAAATATTAAATGGAATAAATGTAAATTAGAAACCGTTTCTTTTGGTCATGGTATTATGATCACACCCCTTCAAGCTGCCGCAGCTTACGCAACTTTATCAAATGGTGGATATACAGTAACACCAACTTTAAAAAAAATTAATGAAAATATTCCTCTTAATGCCAAACAAGTAATATCAAAAGAAACAAGTAAAGAAATTAATAGAATTTTAAGAAAGGTTGTAACAGATCAAAACGGAACAGCAACAATGGCTAATATATTTGGTTATCATGTAGCTGGTAAAACGGGCACAGCTCAAAACTATGAGAGAAATGAGGAAAATATAAATACTTTCATTTCAGTATTTCCTTCTCAAAATCCAAGCTATGTTTTGCTGGTATTGCTAGATAATCCTAAAGCAGCACCACATTTGGTTTATAATTATAAAGGGCAAAATATAACAAATATTTATAGAAATGAGGCGGGATGGAATTCAGTTTATGTTGCTGGCAAAATAATAAAAAAAATTGGACCTATTTTAGCCATAAATAATGAGGAATTTTACAACAAATATGTTGTTAAAAAATCTAATTAATTCCTCATCAAAAAAAATTAACAAAATAACAGTTAATGATTTGTCTTTGGATAGCCGTAAAGTTAAAAAAAATTCTTTATTTTTTGCGTTGCAAGGAACAAAAGTTAATGGTGAAAAGTTTATAGAAGAAGCAATTTTAAATGGAGCCAGTGCAATAGTTTGCTCTAAAAGATGTAAGTTTAAAAATTATAAAATCCCGACTATTAAGGTCGCAAATCCAAAAAAGTATCTAGCAGATATTTGTATAAAATTTTTCAAAAAAAAACCAAAAAATATTATAGCTGTTACTGGCACCAATGGAAAAAGTTCAGTTGCTGAATTTTTTCGTCAAATTTTTTATTTAAATAAAATTCCAGTAGCCTCAATAGGCACATTAGGAATAAAAGAAAATAATAAAACAAAAAAACTAAGTCTGACTAGCCCAGACATAATCTCACTACATAAAAAATTAGAGAAATTAAAAAATAACAAAATTGATAATGTAATACTAGAAGCTTCCAGCCATGGTTTATCCCAAGGTCGTCTAGATGGAATAGATTTCAAAGCTGGTATTTTTACAAATTTCAGTCAAGATCATTTAGACTACCACAAAACAATGAAAAATTATTTTAATTCTAAAATGATTTTATTTTCAAAATTATTAAAAAAAAACAGGGTTGTAATTACCGATAATAGTTCTAAATATTACAAAAAATTGAAAAAACTAAGTGTTAAGAAAAACTTTAAAATTCTTACTATAAATAAAAATTTGGTAAGTAGTTATGATAAAAAAACAAATTTAATTGGACTCTTTCAAATTAAAAATCTATGCATGTCAATTCTAGCAGCTAAGTTGTGCGGATTAAGTTTAGTAAAGATTGATAAAATTCTTAAAAATATTCAAAGTGTTGATGGGAGATTAGAACTTGTTAAAAAATTTCCAAATAATGTTAATATATTTATAGATTATGCCCATACTCCTGATGCTTTATTAACTGCAACAAGTTCGTTAAAAAAACATTTTAAAAATAAACTTTCTCTTGTTTTTGGATGTGGAGGTGAAAGAGATGTTTTGAAAAGAGCTCTGATGGCTAAAGTTGCATTAAAATACTGTGATAAAATTTACGTAACAGATGACAATCCTAGAAATGAAAATCCAAAAAAAATAAGAAAAGATATTATTAAATATTTAAAAACAGAAAAAAAAGAATATTTTAATATTGGAAATAGAAGCAAAGCTATTAATCAAGCAGTTAAAAATACTTTATACAATGAGACTATATTAATAGCTGGAAAAGGACATGAAGACTATCAAGATTATGGGAAAAAGATTTTAAAAATATCAGATAGAAAAATAGTTAAAAAAATCAGTATAAAAAAAACAAAAATAAGATCAAACAAAATAAATCAGTTGTATAACTCTATTTTAATAAAAGATTTGTTAAATATAAGAAAAGATTATAAATTTGAAGGTATTTCAATAAATTCAAAAGAAATAAAAAAACATAATTTATTTTTAGCAATCAAAGGTAAGCATAGAGATGGGCACGACTTCGTTGAAGAAGCAATTAAAAATGGAGCAAAATATTGCGTGGTATCAAAAAAAATTAAAAAATTTAACAAAAAAAGATTTATTGAAGTTCATAATACCACTAAATTTTTAGAGGAACTAGGTATTGCTAAGAGAAAACTTAGCAAAGCAAAAATTATAGCCGTAACAGGTAGTTCAGGGAAAACTACTGTCAAAACAATTTTAGGAAATATTTTGAACAACTTTGGAAAAACGTATTTTTCTCCTAAATCCTATAATAATCATTACGGAGTACCATTAAGTTTAGCTAATTTAGAAAATAATCATAAATATGGAGTTTTTGAAGTAGGCATGAGCAGATTTGGAGAAATTAAAAAATTGTCTAAAATGGTTAGGCCAGATGTTGGAATTATAACAAATATAGGAGAAGCTCATATTGAAAATTTTAGAAACACTAAAGAAATTGCAAAAGCCAAAAGTGAAATTATTGAAAATATAAAAAAGGATGGAACGGTTATTCTAAATAGAGATGATAAGTTTTTTACTTATCTTTATAAAATAGCAAAAAAAAATAATATAAACATTCTTAGTTACGGACTTTCAAAACAAGCCAATATTCATTTGCTAAAAAAAAGTAAAAATAATTCAAAAATAAAAGTTAATAATAAAATTTTAAATTTTAACACAAAAGGTGCGTCCAGTTTAAACCTAACCAATCTTTTATGTTCATTAACAGTCCTAGAAAGTCTTAATTTAAATCATTCAAAAATAAAAAACTTTTTAAAATATTTTATTTCGCTTTCTGGAAGAGGACAAATGCACAGAATAAAAAGGTTCAATAATACTTTTAATTTAATCGACGAAAGCTATAATGCTAATCCATATTCTGTTAAAAACGCCATTAATCATTTATCAAAAATTAAGGTTAAAGATTGCAAAAAGTATCTTTTACTGGGAGATATGTTAGAGTTAGGCATTAAGTCTGACGGTTATCATTATGATCTGTCAAAATTTATCAACAAGGCCGATATAGATAAAGTTTTTGTGTACGGAGATAAAGTATTAAATACATTTAAAAAAACAAAAAAAATTAAACGAGGCAATATTTTGCAACATAAAAGTGATTTTGATGATATTTTTTCTAATATAATCAAAAAAAATGATTATTTAATGATCAAAGGATCTAACGCTACAGGACTAAATATATTAACTAACAAACTAATTAGAGGGGAAAAAAATGTTATTTAGTTTTTTTACATCTTTAATTGAAAGCTATTCATTCTTAAATGTTTTTAAGTATCTTACATTTAGAACAGGTCTTTCCGTAATAACTTCCCTTGTAGTTGTTTTTTTAATTGGCGGACCTTTGATTAAAATATTTTCTAGAAAACAGATTACTGGACCAATTAGACAAGACGGACCTTTGGATCATATCATAAAAAAATCTGGAACACCTACTATGGGTGGAATTATCATTATAATAGGAATGGCATCAGGAACTTTATTGTGGGCAGATTTAAGCAATGTGTATATTTGGACTTTAATTTTTGTTTCTTTAAGCCTAGGTATTTTAGGATTTATTGACGATTTATTAAAAATTAAGTATGAAAATTCTAGGGGATTAAATTCGAAATTAAAATTTTTAGGTCAATTAATAATAGGTGTAGTTACAATAACAATATTAATAAAATATTCTAATCATGAATATTTATATAATCTTTACTTTCCTTTTTTCAAAAATCTGATTATCCAGATGGGTTTATTTTTTTTCCCTTTCGCTTTATTTGTAATCATAGGATCTTCTAATGCAGTAAATTTAACTGACGGCCTCGATGGTTTGGCCACTGTTCCCGTAATGTTAGTCGCATTATCTTTTACCCTAATAAGTTATGTTGTAGGGAACACAATTTTTTCTGAGTATCTTCAATTACAATACATAGCTGATGTAGGAGAAATTTCTATATTTTGTGGATCAATAGTAGGGTCTTGCCTTGGTTTTCTTTGGTACAACGCTCCCCCAGCAAAAATATTCATGGGAGATACAGGATCTCTATCTCTTGGCGGATCATTAGCAGCAGTAGCTATAATTGTGAAACATGAAATAGTTCTTGCAATAATTGGAGGACTGTTTGTATTGGAAACGGTTTCAGTGATTATACAAGTAATTTCGTTCAAACTTACTGGAAAAAGAGTATTCATGATGGCTCCGATACATCATCATTTTGAAAAAAAAGGTTGGGCAGAATCTACTATTGTTATTAGATTCTGGATAATAGCAATCATCTTGGCTTTGGTAGGTCTGGCTACATTAAAATTACGTTAAAATGATCCTCTCAAAAAATTTGAGTAAAAAAACTTTTGCAATTTATGGTCTGGGTTTAACTGGAATTTCTGTAATTAAATTTTTAAAAAGATCTAAAGTCAAAAAATATTGTTTATGGGACGATAAGCAATCTATTAGGAAAAAATTCGGAATTAAAGGTAATAAAAATTTTTTTTCAAGTAAACTTGACTTTGTAGACTTTATCGTAATGAGCCCAGGAATTAATATTAAAAAATCTAAGATAAGAAAGACTCTTCAAAAAAATAAGAAAAAAATTATTACAGATATAGATTTATTCTATATGACAGCAAATGTTTCTAAATCAATAGTTGTGACAGGAACTAATGGTAAATCAACGACATGTAAAATATTGGAACACGTTTTGAAAAAAAATAAAATCAAAGCAATATTAGGTGGGAATATAGGCAAACCAATACTAAGTTTTAATTCTCACAAAAAAACAATTTTTATAATTGAGGTTTCATCTTATCAATTATCATACTCTAAATTTATTAAGCCAAATTATGCAATGATATTAAATATAACTAAAGACCATCAAGATTGGCATGAAAATATGCATAATTACATTAATGCAAAAATGAAGATATTTTCCTTACAAGATAAAAAATGCATAGCTTTTTTAGATGATAAAAAATTAATTAAAAAATTTAAAAAAAATAAAAATTCGGCAATTTTAAAATTTGTAAATAAAAAAAAATATAAAAAAATAAAGCATAAAATTAAAAATTCTCACATTACTTCCAAAGCTAATGATAACAATCTTCCTTTCATCTTTGATTTATCTAAAATTTTCAAGATTAAAGAACGAACATTAGTAAAATCTTTAAATAGTTTTAAAGGTTTGCCGCACAGATATGAAATTTTCTTAAAAAATAGAAAATTAAAGTTTATTAACGACTCTAAGGCAACAAGTTTTGAAGCAAGTAAATATGCTCTTAATAGTAACAGTAACATTCTTTGGATAGTTGGAGGAAGAGAAAAAAAAGGAGATAAATTTTATCTTAAAAATTTAAAAAAAAATATCATAAAAAGTTATTTAATTGGAAAAAATACTAATTATTTTAGAAAACAATTAAGTGGTCAGATACCATATGAAATTTCAAAAACAATTAGTTATTCACTTACATCAGTTTTTAAAATGATTAAAAATAACCCTGATAAAAAATTTACAATTTTATTAAGTCCAGCAAGTGCATCTTTTGATCAATATAATAACTTTTCTGAAAGAGGAAATGAATTTAAAAAAATAGTAAGACAAAATGCAAAAAAATATTTTTAATGATAAATTAAATAGTTATTGGAGAAACATAGATAAAAACATTTTATTTAGTTTCATAGCTTTGTTTTTTTTGGGTCTTTTTTTTTCCTTCTCCTCTACATCGCCTTTAGCTGGCGAGAGGCTCAATAAAGATTATTATTTCTTTTTTTCAAAGCATTTAATTTTTGTAATATTTTCTTTGATATTAATGCTTTTAATATCATTTGTTAGCAAAGAGATATTAAATAAAATAGTTATACCTATATTTATAATACTTTTTTGCTTACTAATTCTTGTTCCTTTTGTTGGGGTAGAAGTAAAAGGTTCCAAGAGATGGCTGAATTTTTATTTTTTCAGATTGCAACCTATAGAGTTGATAAAACCTTTTTTTATTTTATTTACAGCTAAGGTTTTAGCTTACAACAATCTTAAAGTGTCTAACGCATCTTATTTATTTAGTTTTTTAATATTATTTTCAATAATTATTTTATTAATAAATCAACCTGACCTTGGGCAATCAATTCTTTTAATAGGTACGTGGGCTGTTATGCTTTTTATTGCTGGAATAAATTTAATATACATATTCAGTTTTTTTGGAATTACGTTTCTGGGTTTTGCTGGTCTATTATATTCGTTTCCAGAAAAGTTTGGATATATAACTCAAAGATTAAGTACTTTTTTAGACCCTACTAAAGGAGATAGTTTTCAAACTCAAAAAGCTCTTGATGCTATTAAACAAGGAGGTTTAAAGGGGCAAGGCATGGGAGAGGGAATACTTAAAGATAATTTACCCGAGGGGCACAATGATTATATAATAGCAGTTATAAGTGAAGAATTTGGATCTATTGTTTCAATTTTCTTAATTATAATTTTTTTGTATATTTCATTTAGGATAATTAAATTTACGGTTACAGAGCTGGATAACAATTTAAAAATTTCTCTATGCGGACTTTCAACACTCCTGATATTCCAAACTTTTATACATATCGGTGTTAATACGAGTTTATTACCCACTACCGGTATGACACTTCCATTTTTAAGTTATGGGGGCTCCTCTTTAATAGGCAGTTCAATATTAGCAGGTTTTATTTTGAACTATACAAAAAATAGAGTCAGAGATGTTTAACAAAAAGAAAAAAATAATAATTGCGACAGGTGGAACAGGTGGACATGTTTTTCCTGCATTTAGTTTAGCAAGCTACTTTTTAAATAAAAAAATTTCGACAGAAATAGTTATAGATGCTAGAGGCTATAAATTTATAAAAAATTATAATTTTCCAAATATCAAAATTATTAATTCATCTACTATATACAAAAAAAATCCAATATTATTTATTTTGGCATCTATAAAAATAACTTTTGCTTTTTTTAAATCCTTATTGCTTTTAATTAAATCTAAGCCATCAATAGTTTTTGGTATGGGAGGGTACGCTTCGTTTCCAATTTGTATTGCAGCTAAAATTTTAAGAATTCCGTTTATTATTTATGAAAGTAATTTATGTATAGGTAAAACAAATAAATATTTGTTGCCTCTTTCATATAAATTATTTGTTTCTTACAAAGAAACGGAAGGTGTGTCAGAAAAATATATCTCAAAAAAAGTAGAAATTGGAAATATTATTAGACAAGAAATTTTAAATTATGTACCTAAAAAAAAGTCAAATTTAGAAAAAAAAATTAACATTCTAGTTTTAGGAGGTAGCCAAGCCGCAAAATCATTTGCAGATAAACTGCCTATAATTTTTAGCAAGTGCCTCAATGAAAAAATGAATTTAAAAATCTATCAACAATGTCTTCCTATCCAAAAAGAAAATTTAATCTCTTCATACGATAAAATGAAATTAGAATTTGAATTGTTTACTTTTAATCACAACCTTATTAGCTACTTTGATAAAGCAGATTTAGTTATTACTAGGTCAGGAGCATCGATAACTGCGGAGCTTTTAAATTCTAATTTACCCTTTATATCAATACCATTTCCTTTTGCATCAGATAATCATCAATTTAAAAACGCCAAATATTTTAAAGAAAAAGGCTATAGCTTTTTAGTTGAAGAAAAAGATATAGACTCTAAATTATTTTCATTGATTAAATCAATACATGCAGATAAAGAAATATTAAATCAAATTATAAACAAACAAAAGCTACACTCAGACAAACTTGTTTTTAAAAAAATTGAGAATGAAATAAAAAATTTTATAGATGAACAATATTAGTTTAGGAAATAAAGAAGTTATTCATTTTGTTGGAATAGGTGGAATAGGTATGAGCGGCCTAGCACAAATAATGAAAATTATGGGATTTCAGGTACAGGGCAGTGACATTACTAAAAACAAAAACACAGAAACATGTAAAAAAATTGGAATAAAAATTTTATCAAATCACTCAAAAAAAAATGTTTCTAAAGCAACGATAATTGTCAAATCTTCAGCAATTAAAAAAAATAACATTGAAATTAAAGAAGGTATTAAAAAAAAATTACCAATTTATGAAAGAGCAGAAATGCTTGCAAACATTGTGTCTTTAAAGAAAAATATAATTATTACTGGTTCACATGGAAAAACAACAACTACCTCATTAATAGCTAAAATATTATCCGAAGCAAAACTAGACCCAACAATAATTAATGGAGGAGTAATAAACTCAATTAAAAATAATGCAAAATTTGGAAAAGGAGAATGGGCAGTTTTAGAAGCAGATGAGTCAGATGGTAGTTTTTTGAAATTACCAATAAATTATTCTGTAGTTACCAATCTCGATAACGAACACCTAGATTATTATAAAAATTATATAAATTTAGAAAAGGCGTTTATTAAATTTATAAACAAGACTCCCCCAATAGGAAAAACTATGCTTTGTGTAGACAGTTTATACTTAAGAAAAATAATAGGAAAAATTAATACTAAAAATTACTTAACTTATGGTTTTAAAAGTGAAGCAAATTATCAAATTATCAATATAAATTATAAATTAGGAAAAACTTCTTTTGCTCTGAAAGTGAAAAGCTCTGGAAAGAAAAAAATTATAATAAAAAATATTTTACTTAATTTAATTGGAAAGCATAACGTTTTGAATGCCACTGCTTCAATAGCAATTTGTCTTAATTTAGGAGTTGATATAAATATAATAAAACGGGCTTTAAAAAATTTTTCTGGAGTTCAAAGAAGACTTACAAAAATATTTACTAAAAATCAGAGGGAGTTTTATGACGATTATGCTCACCATCCAACGGAGATTAGTTCAGTATTAGATGGAATAAAAAAAGTTTATAAAGAAAGAAAAATTGTCACTATCTTTCAACCTCATAGATATTCAAGAATTAAAAATTTAAAAAAGGAGTTTGCGTCAAGTTTTTCAATGTCAGATGTAGTTGTTTTATGCCCTATCTACGCGGCAGGAGAAAAAAAAGATAAATCTTATAACGAAACTTTGTTTGCAAAATCTATAGCTAAACTTTCGAAATCCCAAGTTATTCTGATAAAAGATGAATTAGATTTAATAAAGTATTTAAATAAAAATTTAATTTCAGATGAAATTGTTATCGGTATGGGAGCAGGATCCATTTCAAAATGGATGCACAATTTAAAAGATAAAATATGAATATTGAAATAAACAAACTCAGAAAAGAATACGATAAAAGTTTTTACACTAATGAACCACTGTCAAAATATAGTTGGTTTAATCTAGGAGGTAGAGCAGAATTTTTTTTTAGACCAAAGAATGAAATTGAATTAACAAAATTTCTAAAAACTTTAAGAGGCCAAAAAAAAATCCATATTTTAGGTGCTGGATCAAACACATTAATCAGAGATGGGGGATTAGATGGAGTCACAATTAAATTAGGTTCAAATTTTTCTAACATAACTTTAAAAGATGAATGTATTTTAGAGGCAGGAGCAGCAACTTTAGATAAAAATATTGCCAATTTCGCAAAACAAAATTCTTTAACAGGATTAGAATTTTTATCTTGTATACCCGGTTCTATTGGTGGAGGTATTAAGATGAACAGTGGCTGTTATGGAGAGGATATATCTGGAGTGTTAGTTTCTTTAAAAACAATAGATATTTTCGGAAACATCAAAGAGATAAGTAAAAAAGATATTGAATTCCACTACAGAGGTTCAAACTTGCCAGAAGATTTGATTATATTAAGTGTTAAATTAAAAGGAACTAGTTCTGAAAAAAACAATATTGAAAAAAAACAAAAAGAATTTGTAGAAAAAAAAAAGAAGTCGCAACCAAGCCAAATTAAAACTTGTGGAAGCACATTTAAAAATCCAAAAAATAAAAAAGCTTGGTCTCTAATTAAGGAGTCTGGCTGTGATACCCTATCTGTAGGCGAAGCTAAGATTTCTGAAAAGCATTGTAATTTTTTTGTTAATAATGGAAAAGCTACGTCTTATGAAATTGAAGAATTAATAAAAAAAGTTCAAAACCAAGTTTTAAAAAAAACTGGAATAAATTTAGAATTAGAAATTAAAGTAATCGGAATAAAATAACTTAATGAAAAATAAGAATAACAATCCTTTAGTCAGTATTATTATGAATTGTTATAATGGAGAAGAATTTCTAAATGAGTCTTTAACATCTATACTTAATCAAACATATAAAAATTGGGAATTAATTTTTTGGGACAATAAATCAAAAGATTCAAGTAAACTCATATTTAAAAAATTCAAAGACAAAAGGTTTTATTATTATTACTCAAAAAAGAATTATCCACTTTATAAAGCTAGAAAATTGGCGCTTAAAAAATGTAGAGGTAATTTAATAGCTTTTTTAGATGTGGATGATTGGTGGCACAAACAAAAATTGTCTCAACAAGTAAAAAGGTTTAAAGGAAAAAATATTGGTCTTGTTTATTCTAATCTTTACTTATTTAACTCTAAAACTAAAAAATACAAACTATGGTCAAAAAATAGCTTGCCCGAAGGTTATATATCTTCAAAATTACTTAATAATTATAACATTGGTTTACTAACTGTTATGATAAATAAAAAAATATTAAAAAGATTTAATCTTAATTTTTACTCAAAATATAAAATAATTGGTGATTTTGATTTATTTTTGAAAATTAGTAAAAAATCCAGAATACTCTGTGTTCAAGAACCCTTAGCTTATTATAGAATGCATGAAAATAACTTTACATTAAAAAATCAAGATATATTAGTAAGAGAACTAAAGAATTGGATCAAAATAAATTACAAAGACTATAATTCAACAGAGATTGAAACATTTAAATCTAACATCAATTATTTAAAAATAAGAAGTGAGATTAATAAAGAAAATTTTTTAAAAAATCTTATAAAAATATTACAATACCCAAAATTGTTGGCAAAAATGAAATTATTATTAATTTTACTAATTCCTAAAAAAATTCTTAATTTTTTCACTTAAAACTAGTCCTAAAATTAAAAAAATGTAAGCACCAGAATTTGTTGAAAAAAAACTGCCACTGCTTTTTAATGGTATAAATTCTATTATTAAAATAAATAAAAGAGAATAAAAAAATATTTGATGTGATTTAATTTTTTCCCTTGATCTTGAAATAAGATTTTTGAATAATAAAAAATATACAGGCCCCATAAACAAAATAAATCCAATTAATCCAGTATCTGTAAGTATTTCTAAATAATAATTGTGAGGATGTAATGAACAAACCCTACTATATTTATTTTTTTTTAATTTACATCTCTCCCTGAAAGATTTTATTCCACTTCCCAAAATTGGTCGATCATTCCAAATATCAATTGCAGTTAAATAAATTACACTGTGACCACTCCAAAAAGCCCACTCCCATTTTTCGCCTTCATATCCAACATTTGCTTCTTCTTGAAAAATAGAAGACTGACTAGTTCTCTTGTTAATTTTTTCTGTAACATATTTTTTAGTAGTATCTAAAAAAAGAGAAGAAATATTAATTATATTTCCATAAAAACTTCTGTAGTATCTTCTGTAATCTTCATCAAAAGATAAACTGGTTAAAAAAACTAAAATAGTAAGAACTAGCGTTATAGATGAAACAAATCTTAAATTCTTTAAAAATATAATCATTAAGAAAATAAAAACAACTAACATTACAGATGGCATTCTATTACCTGAGAGTAATATTCCGGTAAGCCCAATTAAAAAAATTAGAATAAAAAATAAATTATAATTTTTTTTAATTTTACTGGTGAAAAATAGAGGTATAGAAAAAATGCCTAGAAACAAAAATTTTGAAATGTAACCCCCTGCAACTCTTTCTTTATTAAAAATACCTGAATTATGATATTGAGTTGCCTCAAATCCAAATAAATCTTTACCGATTAATTGTTGAATAATTACATCAAATGCTACAAAAGTTGAAAAAACTAAACATAAAACTAAAAAATATTTTATTTGCAGATCATTATTATTAATCATACTTCTTATTACCAGCATGAATAATAAAAATCTTAAATATAAAATTGATTTTATTACCTCTACATTTTTTGGATTTTTAAAATCTTCATAAATTGAAATCAAAAGAAGATATGCAAAAAAAGAAACGATAAATATTAAAAATTTATTATTTTTGAAATTAAAGATTTCTTTTTTGTAATTGATCAGACCTATAATTCCTATTAAGAAGATCAAAGAATTAATTGCTAAATTTCCTAAAATATACGCAAGAGGAAACAAAAAAACTAGATAATTTAAAATTTTTACTTTTATTGAATAATCTTGCAACTTATACATATTTTATTTTGTGATATTTTAATAATATATTTAACATAATAAAATTATTTTGATGTGGTTTTTTTTGCTAATAGATATAAATATAATATGTTTAAAGGGCGTGTAGTTCAGTGGTAGAACGCTACGTTGACATCGTAGAGGTCATAAGTTCAATTCTTATCACGCCCACCAAATTTAATAATATCAATATTATTAGGCTATTTACATTAAATAAGAAAAATACTATAAGTCTTTGCCTGGTAATTATTGCGAAGGGGCCATACCCGATCCCATTCCGAACTCGGAAGTCAAGTCCTTCAGCGCCAATGGTACTTTGTCTTAAGATATGGGAGAGTAGGTCGTTGCCAGGCTATTGAAATTATGAAAA
>MDTG01047653.1_pt1 | contig 14464 bp, 11 predicted proteins | sample 811421 | NCBI WGS metagenome assembly MDTG01 (sample SAMN05326645, study PRJNA326480) | marine metagenome | isolation source: seawater | place: Pacific Ocean: South East | collected 2011
CACAATTTACACAACATTGATCTACCCAATGACCAGGACTAACTTCTATTAAACCCATTTCAATATTACCTTCTTTACAATCATGTGTTGGATTAGGGCATCTTGTTCGGAACACACAACCCGAAGGTGGATTAATAGGGCTGGGAATATCACCTTTTAATATATTTTTTTTTCTTTTTTCTGCATTTATTTGAGGAGCTATATCAATTAAAGATTTAGTATAAGGATGTCTAGGATTAGTAAATAGTTCCTTAGTATTTGCAATTTCCAAAATATTACCTAAATACATAACCATAACTCTATCAGCTATTTGATTAATCACAGATAAATCATGAGAAATAAAAAGAATAGTTAATGAATATTTTTTCTTAAGCTCAAGAATTAAATTTAATATTTGAGCTTGAATTGTTACATCTAAAGCAGAAACAGGTTCATCAGCGATTATAAATTTTGGATTTAGAACTAATGCTCTAGCTATTCCTATTCTTTGTCTTTGACCGCCAGAAAATTCATGAGGATATCTATTTAAATGTTCTGGTTGTAATCCAACTTCCATTATAATATTTTTAACATGCTCAAAAATTTCTTCATTTTTTAAATTTGTGTGAATTTTTAAACCTTGTGCAATAATTTCATATATTGTTTTTCTTGGATCAAGGCTTGCAAATGGATCTTGAAAAATAATTTGAAAATCTTTTCTAAGAGATCTCATTTTTTTGTTAGATAGTTTTGTAATATCAAAATTATTATAAACAATTTTTCCTTCTGAAGGTTCTATTAATCTAATTATTGAACGTCCAAGGGTAGTTTTTCCAGATCCAGATTCTCCCACTAAACCTAATATTTCTCCTTCAGAAATTTTAAAACTTACATCCTCAACGGCTTTTACATTACCAACGTTTTTATTGAATAGGCCACCTTTTATAGGAAAGTATTTTTTTAAATTTTCAACTGTAATCATAATTTAGCACATTCTGCACAACACTTGTCCACCCAATGACCAGGTATTGCCTCGACTAAACCCATTTGACTAAGACCTTCTTTACAATTGTGAGTAGGGGTAGGGCACCTTGTTCGAAACACACAACCAGAAGGGGGGTCAATAGGACTAGGTATTTCTCCTTTTAATATTTTTATTTTTCTTTTTTCTGCTGAAATTTGAGGCGCTATATCAATTAAAGAACGGGTGTAAGTGTGAAGGGGGTTTGAAAATAGTTCTTTAGTATTTGCAATTTCTACAACATTTCCTAAGTACATAACCATAACTGTATCAGATATTTCAGAAACCACACCCAAGTCATGCGTTATAAATATTATCGACATTCCAAGTTTTTTTTGTAGGTCTTGCATTAAAGATAGTATTTGTGCTTGAATTGTTACATCTAATGCTGTTGTAGGTTCATCTGCAATTAATATTTTTGGGTTACATGAAAGAGCCATTGCAATCATAGCTCTTTGTCTCATTCCACCTGATAATTCATGAGGATAACTATCAATTCTTTTTTGAGGCTCAGGTATGCCAACTAAGTCTAGCATTTCAATAGCTATTTTTCTTGCTTCGCTTTTACTCTTTTTTTGATGAAGCATAATTGTTTCAGAAATTTGAAATGACAAATTATAGACTGGATTTAAACTTGTCATCGGTTCTTGAAAAATCATAGAAATTTTATTCCCTCTAATTTGTCTCATATTTTTTTCAGAAAATTCTAATAAATTATTATCTTCAAAATTAATTATACCTCTATTACTTTCAGCTATATTTGTTGGAAGTAATCCCATTATTGAAAGTGCTGTTATTGATTTACCGGAACCTGATTCACCCACGATCGCAAAAGTTTTACCAGATTCTAAGTTAAAACTTACTCCATCAACAGCTTTTACAATTGATTTACCTACCTTAAAGTAAGTTTTCAAATTTTTTACTTCAAGTAAATATTCTTTATCCATTTAATGCTTTCTTATAATTTGAATCAACATAAAGATTTTTATCTTTTATTTTGTAAAATTTATTTGTATCGTAAACAATTTCACCATTAATTATAGTCATCTTAACTTTACCTTTTATTGTATCTCCATAGTAGAGATGTGCACAAGACTTACCTTTTGTAACAAGATTTTTTTCATTAATTTTCCATTTTTCGTTTTTATTATAGATAACAATATCTGCATCAGATCCTTTTTCAATAATACCTTTTCTTGGAAATAATCCAAATCGTTTAGAGGGATTTTTACATAAAAGATTTATAGCTTTTTCAAGATTAATCTTATTTGCTTTAACAGCATTCATAATTAAGGGTAAAAGAAGTTCTCCCCCAGGTGTTCCAGGAGGTGCGGATGAAAAATTTTTAACACCCTTTATCTTTTCTTTTAAATTAAAAGACGCATGATCAGATGCAACGATTGTTAAAATATTTTTATTAATAGCTTTCCATAATGCTTTTTTTTCTTTTTCATCTCTAATGGGTGGATTTATTTTTCCAAAGGCATGATATTTTACAACATCTTTTTCTGATTTAAACAAATAATGAGGACAAGTTTCAGCAGTTACATCTTGACCTTGTTTTTGAAAATATGAAATTATACTAGCAGCACTGCTTGAAGTAACATGTGCTATATGTATTTTGGCATTAACAACGCTGTTAATTGTTAAGATTTTTGAAATAGCAAGAGCTTCAGTTATGGGGGGTCTCGTGGCATTATGCTGTCTTGGATCAGATTTGCTGAATTTTTTTTCTTCTTTTTTAAAGTAATTTAGCAATTCTTGATCTTCTGCATGAAAAATTATAACAAGATTTGATTTTTTTGCATGCATTAAAGCTCTAAATATTTCTTCTTCTTTAACAAAACATAAACCATCAAACTCTGATTGTCTATTTGGTGGAGGTGAAATAGTAAAAATTTTGAATGCAATAGCTCCTTCTTTTAACAAGCCATTTAAGTTCTTATTATTTAACTTGCCAATTGCAGAAATAAAACCAAAATTTATGTAGGATTTTTTTAAAAAATGTTCTTTCCTTTTTTTAAGAGTTTTTGGAGAAGAGGTACAGGGATCGCTTATTGGCATTTCAAATAGAGTTGTTACACCACCTTTTGCTGCTGCCATTGTCTCACTTTTCACAGTTCCTCTATTAGGGAAAGAGGGGGCTCTTATATGAAAATGTATATCTATTACACCGGGGATTATTAGCTGATTTGCAGCATTAATTATTTTTTTTGAATTTATGTTGTTTAAATTTTTTGATATTTTTATTATTTTCCCTTTTTTGATTGCAATATTAACCTTTTGAAGTTTATTTTTATAAAATACATTACCATTTCTAATAATTAAATCGCAAAAACTATTCATTATTAAAAATTCCAAGCTCTTTTAGTGCTTTTGCCACACCATCTAAATTTGTTAAGTTCATAGAGGCGTAATTTGGAGATAATACCACACCTTCCCCCCCAGCTTTGTATGTAGCTTTAACAGATCTGTAAGCGATATCTGGATCACATTTAGCCTGATCCTCACTAGAACGTGGAGCATCTATACCAATTCCCATATAAACTTTTGATTTCCCCTCTACACCTCTGACAGCATCTTTGCATTGAGTGTATATATATGTATCAGGATCTAGACCTCTTTGAACTAAGTTATCTAAATTAGATTCATTAATATCTAAAATTTTTGCAAAAACAGAAATTAATTGATCTTTTGATAGGTTATTAAATATAGTTTTACCAAAAATATCTATTTCTCTATGGAATATTTCTCCAGATTGATGTTGATATGTAATAGGTTTTACCCAGTCAGAATAATTTGTTTGTTCCTTCCAAGGCCATTGAACTTTTCTAATAAAATTAAAATGATTTCTATTCCACACGTTCAGGCCAAATGATAAATTAGAATTTACCCATTTAACTAATCCATATATTTCTTTATCTAGATCTTTATTTCTTTCTAACCAGAATTTTTCCCACTCTAAAATTTCAGGTTTATCAAATAACAATCTAAAAAACTCTATTAAATTTCCATCAACAAATACTTTTCCATTAATAACTTCTTGGAAAAAATCATACATATATTTTAATGAATCTTTTACTTTTGTAATGTTTAGATTATTTTGTTTTGCTTCAATGATAAATTGGCTTGAAAAATCTCCTGGAGCATTTCCTTGAAATAATTGATCAAGAGGAGAGTATCTTTCATTACACCACATAACTCCATCAATATCATAATTAGCAACCTGATCTTCAATCATTGATAGTATCCAATTTCTATAATCTCGGTTACTTGTTGAAGGCGATGAACCAATTCTTCCGAAAATATCTATTTCCATGCATTGAACTAAATTTGGAATATCAACACCAGTTGCAGATCCATGACCTGCATAATTAAAAAAAGGTTCCATGAGTTCAATAAAAACTTTCATTCCACGTTCTTTAGCTTTTGGAATAACCATTTTTAAAATATCATTATTGATCATTTCTTTGTCTTGAGCCTTAAAATTTTTAATAAATGTATTGTTATAGAAATTTGGATTAGGATCAAAATATGCACCACCTTTCATCGCAAAAGGCTCTGGTATCCCATGGTCTGGCCAACCATCTATTTTCCAAGATACGGATCTTCCAGATTTAAGTCCTAACCATGAAACAGTTCCAATAAGAAGAACGTTGACACCGACTCTATTTTGTAAAGTTTCTAATACATTATCAACTCCTTCATCTATAAAAGAAATTGGACTTATCTGAACTCCTACAAACTTATCTTTAATTTTTTTCATAAATTTATAAATTTTTTTATTCTTTTCATTGATTCTTCTATTTTATTAATAGGTTGCAAATAAGATAAACGAATATATTTATCTTCAACATCTCCAAATAAAGTTCCAGGAAATAAAAGTACGCCAGTATTTTCTAAAAGTTTTTTACAGAAATTTGAAGCTGCTAATCCTGAGCTTGATACATTTGTATAAATATAGAATGCTCCACCTGGATCTCCATATGAAAAACCAATATCATTTAATGCTTCCATGCAATATTTTCTTCTTATATTGTATTCTTCTTTCATTTTAAAAAAATCATCTTGAGGTCCTTCCAATGCTGCTAAAGCTCCATATTGTGAGAATGTACAAGAATTAATTGACAAAGAATGTCTAATCTCAGACATTTTATTAACTATATCCTCTGGCCCAGCTATGTATCCAATCCTCCATCCAGTCATTGCATATGTTTTGGAAAAACCATTTAAAGTTAGTGTACGCTCTTTCATGTTTTTAAGCGTTCCTATTGATAAGTGTTCATGATTTTCGTAAATCAAATCTGCATAGATTTCATCTGCTATAACAATTAAATTATATTTTATTGCAATTTCAGCTATTTTTTTTATATTTTCAGGAGGTGTTACTGCTCCTGTAGGATTGTTTGGAGAAACAAGAACTATTAATTTAGTTTTACTATTAATTTTTTTTTCAATTGTATCTGGCATTAAAGCAAAATTATCATCTTCATAAGTTGGTACAGGTATTGGTTTAGCATTACACATTCTTACTGTTAAATCGTAAGTTGTGAATCGAGGTGATGTTATTAAAACTTCATCATCTGTTTCAAGTAAACTTAACATAGCTAAAGTTATACTTTCTTGAACTCCTGCCGTTACAATTATTTCATTTTCCTTATAATTTAAACTATATTTCTCTTTAAAATTTTCTGAAATTGCATTTCTTAATTCTGGCAATCCATTAGGTGATGTATAATGATGTTTGTTTTCATCCAATGCTTTCTTTGCTGCCTCAACAATATGTTTAGGTGTATGAAAGTCAGGATCACCTCTTCCCAAAGGAATTACATCTTTTATTTTTGAAGCAATATTTAATAGTTCTGATCTAAATGACTCATCATCTAAAGATAATATTTTTGATTTATTGAACACAATACTCATTATATTAGTCTGCTTCCATTTATATAAACTTGTTTAACTTTTGATAGATCTTCAATATTTTGATCTGGTTTTCCTTCAACAAGTATTAAGTCTGCCTCTTTCCCAACTTCAATAGAGCCGATTTTATCTTCTATTTTATTAACTTTTGCAGCTCTATATGTAGCTGATTGAATAGCTTCTAGATTATTTTTAACTACTCCAAGATCAATCATAAACTTCATTTCTGGAACAATTGCATCATGTGGAACTACAGGTGACCCTGCATCAGTTCCAAAAATTATTTCTATACCAGCTTCACTAGCTTTTACAAGAGAGTCAAATCTTGATTTATCTTTAACAATTTTTTGTCTTTCTAGAATTTTCCATTCAGGAATATTATATTTTCTTGCAATCTCTGCATTGCTTTGCATTACTACCGGAGAAAAAGTGGTGCAAATAGGAATATTTTTTTTTGCTAACTTTTCTATAGTTTTTTCAGACATTGGTCCACCATGCTCGATACAATCAATGCCAAAATCAACAACTCTACTAATCGCATTATCAAAAGTTGCATGAGCAGTGATATAAAGATTATTCCTATGTGTCTCATCTATTACAGCTGAAAGTTCTTCATCTGTAAACTCAAGAGTATCATGACATGCCATTATTTTAATTAAATCTGCACTTGCACCAACTTGATCTCTAACAGCTCTTCTCATTTCATCTGCTCCAGAGGCTTCTCTGCAACACCAATAAGTATGACCTGCAGTTTGTACAATTGCTTCACCGCAAATTTTAATTCTAGGACCAGGATAGATACCTTGTTCTATTGCTTGTTTTGCAAATATATTACTCTTGTTCATACCAAGGTCTCTTACAAGAGTTACTCCGGCTCTTAATGATTTTAACATATTTGCACATGATTTGTAGGCAGAAATTTCTACGGCATCATCCATTGATTGTTGAGCTAAATCATGTGTTCCATCCCAAGCAAGATGAGCATGTGAATTCATCAATCCTGGTAAAATTGTATGATTTTCAAGTTCGATAATTTTTTTTGTTTGTATACTACTTCCTAAATCAGATATTTTTCCAACTTTAGTTATTATTCCTTTTTCAATTTCAACAAATCCCTTTTCAATAACTTCAAGAGTTTTAGGCTCAATAACTCTTAATTTAAATAAAATATTTTCTTTATTTGATTCAAATAATGGTCGTAGTATTTTTCTGAATTTCCATGGAGCTGCTTCTGGCATTTAATTTCCTTAGTTTATGTTTATAATTCTTTCTTCTAAACTTTTATCTAAAAAGTTTGATATTTGTTTTCCCTTATTTTTGTCTACAATCATAGAACTAATTGTTCTATATCCATCAATATCTGGTCTATAAACCCCTGGTTCATTAGAAAAAACCATATTTTTTTTTAATAGCGTTTTATCACCTGGAGCAAGCCATGGTGCTTCATGTCCTTCAAAACCCATACCATGACCTATTCTATGTCTTACATAATTTGTTAATCCATGCTCATAATATATATTTGAGGCTACCTTGTTTATTTCTTGGCAAGTAACTCCTTCCTTAAGACATTCGACAACATCATCATTAACTTTTTTCATAGCAATGATTATTTTATTTTGATCTTTGTTTGGTTCCCCAAGTATAAATGTAACTCCTGACTCAGCAAATAAACCACCGACACAAGCACCAACACCACAGATAAGAGTTTCATTTTTTTTTGGTATACGACTAAGTGATTTTCCATGTGGAAAAGCACCTCTTGGACCTGAGTGAATCGTTGCAACAACATTACATGGTGTCTCATCAAATTCAGCAGGTAAGTTTTTTAACATTTCTTTTTTAGCATATTCTGTACATATTTTTACTAACTCTCTTTCATTATAATTTTTTTTAATTAGATCATATGCGCATTCTTTTAAATATTCTAATGTGAGGTCAGCATATTTTGAAGCTTCAGTAATTAATTTTATTTCCTCTTCTAACTTTTCAAATCTAAATCTTTCAAGTCCTGTATTATGATTTAGTTCCTCAAATTTATTTTCAATTGAGAGTAAAATATCAATATTTTTAATATCAGTGCCAATTTTTTTTTCTATGATGTTGTTTGTCATAAAAGAATAAGGATTTATTTCTCCTGGAAATTCTTCATAAATATGAACATCATCAACTTTTATTCTTTCAGCATTTTCTTTTTCAAGAAGTGGAATAAAAAGTTTACTTTTGTTATTTTTTGAAAGATAAAATCCAGAAGGTCTTTCATTTGTAACATAAAAAAAACCTGTAAAATAAAAAATATTTGCTGGGTTTGTTATTAAAAAACCATCTAAGTTTTTTTCTTGAATTAAATTTAATAACTTATTTCTAGTTTCTTTGTAAAAACTATTTGAAAGAGGGGATATTTTTTTTTCTGAAAACATTAATTCAAATTAACTTTGGTATATTTAAATTGGAAGCAAGTTCATTAAAAGATTCTAGCACTTCACTGTCAAGAGGAATACCTGACTCCATTTTTTCACTAACTCTTTTATTTTCAATTTCTCCAGGAACTAGTATTTCTTCAAAACCTGGTCTTAAAGGCAATTTTTTTAATGTATCAATAAAATCATCAATACGTTTTTGAAATTCACTCATACTCATAAACCATTCAATGTTAATTGCAGTAAGTGAGTGCGACACATCTAACTTATTTGGGTCAGAATATGGCATCAATCCATATCCTCCTCCACTAATTACCCCAGTTAAAACATCAGTCATAAATGACAATCCATATCCTTTGTATTTTCCAATACCAAGTAAAAATCCATTCATTGCTTCTGTTGGATTTGTAGTTTCATTCCCATCTTTTGTTAAGGCCCAATCATCTGGCATTTTTTTTCCTTCTCTTTCATGCCATCTCATCATACCTTTACCTGCTGTAGTAAGTGCAATATCTAAAATAAGAGGAAAACCTTTACCTGTAGGGCAAGAAATACCCCATGGGTTTGTGCCTACCCCACCACTTTTTGAGCCCCAAGGAGCCATCTCCGGTCCGGCATTTGTGTAAGCAATTCCAATGCAGTTTTGTTTACTTGCTTTTACAGCATGAACTGAACTTGACCCAAAATGTGTAGAGTTTTTTACAATAACTTTTCCTATACCTTCATTTTTTGCTTTATTAATTGCTATATCCATACATTTTGAGGCCTGTATAGTTCCAATTCCATTTTTTGCATCTACTAATGCAAGAGATGAACTTTCTTTTAAAATCTCAAATTCGGAATTTATATTGACCTCGTTATTTTTAATTCTTTTAAAATATGTTGTAATTCTTTGGACTCCCTGACCTTGACCTGAGTGAAATCTAAGCTCAGAGAACATTAAGGCATCAGTAAAAATTTCAGCATCTTTTTTATTTAAACCCATTGCTAAAAAAGAATTTAAAACAAATTTTTTTAAATTTTCAAAATTAACTAAAGTCATTTTTATATTTGACATAAGTTTATTTTACAAAATTTAAATAATTAATAATGTTAGCTTTCGGATCAATTATTGCTTTTGAATTATTTTTCTTAGATGACATTAAAATTGTCATTCCTGGTCCATAACCAGCTCTTGGCCCATTAGTTTGTCCAATAACACCAACAGCCCAAGCATTTCTTAAAAAACCATGCTGATAGCTACTATCGTAATTTTCAACATAAATAATATCACCAAGTTTTAAGTTATTTAATTTATATTTTTTCATTTCAGAACTATCTGTAGTTTGAATATGTAGTGATCCAGATTCACTTGTTAGTCCTGATCCTGCACCAATTAAATGTTCAGGAATAATATGAGTTGCAGGAATGTTAATTTTATTATTTTTAATTTCAATTTTCATATTCTTGATTAATTGGGGCGATAAACTTTTACAAAATACATCTTCAAAGTTTTTAATTTTTAAGCCTACCCCAATTGATTTAATTAAAATTTTATCTTTTATAGAAATTTTTTCTCTAATTTTTTTGGGAAAATGTAAAATTACTTGTTCAGAAAATCTACCTGATTTACCTGTAACAATTCCTTTTGAATTTTTTGCTTCCCCACTCATAATTGTAGCATCATTTCCAACACAAGATAAAATATTTAGACCTCTGTTACCTGCTTCATTTAAATATTTTATTGAAACACCTGGGTGTATACAATCAGCTTCCCAACCGAAAGCAGAATCACCAACAGATACATTGTGTACTATCGATCCCCAGCTTGGCAAAAGAAATGGATTCCCGAAAGAGTCTAATCTGTATGGTTCTGCTGGTAAACTTTGAAAGTTAGGTTGGCAAACTAAGCCCATTACACTAACGTTTACCAATAATTTTTCATTAGTTTGTATCTTCATAATTTTATTTTCAATAAATTTTTAATATTAGCTTTTTTATTAATCTTCCACCCTAAATCACTTTTTTTACCAGTCATAATTGTCATTATGCCTGGCCCATGCCCAGTCATTACTGAGTCACCATGTATGCATATTGCTATACTGATATGATCTTTTTTAAAAGATCTTCCCCATTTATGATCAGCGTGATTAATTACAATTAGATCACCTAATCTCATTTGATCTATTTTTAATTTTTTCATTAAGCTTCTATCACCTGACATTAAATCTTGGTCTACATATTCTGAGTTAAGTTCAGCTCCTGAACCCATAATTCTAATTGGAAGTTCCATAGCTACCTCGACAATTAATTTGTTTTTCACTTTTTTTAAATTCATTGAATTCAACAATTTTGGACTAACTTTTTTTAACTCAATATCTGGAAAATCTATTAATTTTAAACCTCTTCCGTGAGTAATTATATCAATCTGATCTCCAATACATATTTTATCTAAAATTTTTTGTTCAAAATGAACAAGATTTCTTGCATGCTCTCCTGTAACAATTCCTTGACTTCCTTTAGCATCTCCTGATCTTACTAAAGCTTTATTACCTGTACAAACTAAATAATGGAGAGCAAAATGCTCATTTATATTTTCAGAATCTATTGAAATTCCTGGCTCTATATGATCTCCTGCCCAACCAAAAGCTTGATCTCCAACTTTTACATTATTAACTACACCAAACATACCAGGTAGTATCACAGATTTTCCATCATTATTTGGGATGTATCCTGGATTTTTAAATGATGGTTGTGTGACATACCCACCAATCGACATTTCAACTAAATTAAATTCGTTTGTTTTTAATTTGGATAACACTAGGAATAAAATAGCTTTTTTAGGCTAATTAAAAAATAAAAAAAATGTCAATTAGGTGTTGCTTATAAGTAACATATAAATTCAGATGTATATGATATTTAATCAGCACACAGGTGATTATTTATCTATTTCTTCAACAATTAAAGAAGTTTAATAGACTAATTAAATGGGTCAATCATTTAAAAATCTAACTCACGAAATTAATAAATTTAATGACATATTAAACACTATGTCAGTATTAGTTTGGGATTCTAGAACAAAAATGCCTAAGCAGGGAGCTGTTAGTAGAGGTCTTCAAATTGGTACATTAACAACTGTTGCTAGAGAAATACTTTTATCATCAAAAATGAGAAAGCTTTTAGACGACTCAATAAAAGAAACTCAATCTCTTGATGATGACTCATTTGAAAAAAAAACAATACTTCATTTGGGTGAAGCCATAGAATATCATGATAAAATTCCAGAAAAAATTCAAGTAAGAAAAGCAGAAATAGAACCTTTAGCTCATAATGCCTGGGCTGAATCAAGAGAAAAAAAAGATTTTGAAATTTTTAGACCTTTGCTTGAAGAGCAAGTTAATATAGCAATTGAACAGGCTCACTGTATTGGTTTTGAAGATCATCCTTATGATGCTTTAATGCAGAGATTTGAGCCTGGTGAATCTGTTAAATCACTTAATGTTTTATTTAATGAACTAAAAATTGGCTTAGGTGAAATATTAGAAAAAACTTCAATACAAGAACAACCTGATAAAAGTTTTTTGTATAAAAATTATCCAATAGATAAACAAAAAGAGTTTTCTACAAATATAGCAAAAAAATTCGGATATGATTTTGAAAGAGGAAGGCTTGATAGCACTGTTCATCCTTTTGAAATTTCGTTTACAAGAAATGATGTACGTATAACAACAAGATATTATGATAATTTTATTAATCCTTCTTTGTTTGGTACACTTCACGAAGCGGGTCACGGTATTTATGAACAAAATATAAATGAAAAATATACACGATCTGCAATGGCAACTGATTTTTTAAGTTTTTATGCTGTTGGGGGTGTAAGTTTTGGAGCTCATGAATCCCAATCTCGTTTGTATGAAAATCATATAGGCAGAAGTAAGATTTTTTGGGAAAATCATTATGATGAATTGTTAAGATGTTTTCCAGAAACTTTAAAAAATGTTTCAAGTGAAGATTTTTTTAAAGCTGTAAACGTTATAGAACCAAGTTTAATTAGAGTTGAGTCTGATGAGTCAACTTATGATTTTCATATAATGCTAAGAGTTGAGATAGAAAGCATGTTAATAGATAAGAGTCTTAAAGTTTCTAATTTGCCAGAAGTTTGGAATTCTCAAATTAAAAAATTCCTAGGCTTAAACGTACCAGATGACAGTTTAGGTGTTTTACAAGATATTCATTGGTCAGGTGGTCAATTTGGTACTTTTTGTAATTATACAATTGGTAATGTGATGGCTGCTCAACTCATGAACGATATAAAATTAAAAAATTCAGAAATTTTAGAAGATGTCAAAAATGCAAATTATTCAACTTTATTAGATTGGTTAAAATCTAATATTCATCAACATGGAAGAAGATATACTAGAAATGAACTAATTAAAAAAGCAACTGGTGAAGGGCTTAATTCTAAGCCTTATATTAGCTATCTTAAAGATAAGGCCAGTCAGGTATATGGAGTTCAATTTAACTAATGATTAAAAAAAATTTTGTAGCATCAAGAATAAAAGATCATAAATCAAACATTGTAACAGAAATGTGGAATATTCAGCAGAATTTAGAAGATGTTATAGCAATGGGAAGAGGGGACACTGATTTGGATACTCCCCGCCATATAATTGATGCAGGGATTAATGCACTTAACAATAGTGCAACTCATTATACTCATCCGATGGGGATGCCTGAACTTAGAAAAGAAATATGTAAAAATATTATCGAATATGGCGGAGCAAAATATAATGAAGATGAAGTAGTAGTAACTTCTGGAGGGCAAGAAGCTATGTTTGCAATTGCTTTAGGTATTTTAAATCCAGGAGATGAAATTATAACAGTTGCTCCAGGATATAATCCATATTTTCAAGCAGCAGAATTAGCTGAAGCTAATCCTGTAGGCGTAAAAACATATATAGATAATAATTTTGCTATGACAGCAGATGCAGTTGAGCCACTTATAACTGAAAAAACGAAAATTTTAGTAATTATCAATCCATGCAATCCAACAGGAGCAGTTACACCTTATGATGAAATTTTAAAATTATCTAAACTGGCGATAAAGCATGATTTAATAGTTATATCAGATGAAATCTATTCAAGGCTAACTTTTGGTAATAATTCAGTACAACCAGTTGCAGCTCTTCCAAATATGTTTGAAAGAACTATTACACTAAATGGTTTTTCCAAAGCATATTGTATGACTGGTTGGAGAGTAGGTTACTTTGCAGCTCCAAAAGAATTAATTACTCATCTTGGAGAGCTACATCATGGTTTTGCTATTTGTGCACCAGCGGTTAGTCAGCATGCTGCACTTGCTGCTTTAAGGGGCCCACAGCAATGTGTAAGTGATATGAAAAAAACAATGGAAGAAAGATGTAAAATACTATGTGAGGGACTTGATGCAATTAACATTCCATACTCCGAACCTCAGGGCGGATATTATGTATATGCAAATGTTTCAAAAACAGGCTTAAGTGCAACAAAATTTTGTTTAAGATTATTAGAGCAAGGAAAAGTTATAATATATCCTGGAAGTTTATATGGTGATCATTGTGATGATTTTGTTAGATTTTCATTAACACAACCTTCATCAAGAATAAAAGAGGCAGTTTCAAGAATACAAAAAGTTGTTTCAGATATGAAAAATACTTAAAAAACAATGTCAACAACCTCTTCAATTCTTGGTATTAAGCATATGGCTTTTGCAGTTGAAGATATTGAAATTACTTTAGATTTTTATAAAAAATATCTTGGAGTCTCTGAAAATGTAGAAGTTCAAGATATGCCAAAATCTATGACACGTGTTGCTGTTTTTAATATGGGCGATATAGAATACCAATTATGTCAATCTCAAGATCCAAATGGGAGATTTAATAAATGGATAAAAAAAAGAGGTCAAGGTGGCCTTCATCATATTTGTTATGTAGTAAAAAATTTAGATGATGCAATTCAAGAAATGAAAAAAAATGGCGCAAAATTAAGAATTTGTGAAGCATGTAAAGTTACCGGTAATCATCCTCACCCAGAAGGTTTTATAGCATTTCTGGATAATGAAGCAGAAGGTATTGAAGTAGAACTAATGCAAATTTATACGACTCAAGAA
>MDTG01089747.1_pt1 | contig 14462 bp, 8 predicted proteins | sample 811421 | NCBI WGS metagenome assembly MDTG01 (sample SAMN05326645, study PRJNA326480) | marine metagenome | isolation source: seawater | place: Pacific Ocean: South East | collected 2011
CCGGAATGGTCATTTTAATCATCCAGCCTTTACCATAAGGATCTGTATTAACAAACTCTGGGTCATCTTCTAATGCTGAATTGAATTCTATTACCTCCCCCGTTAAAGGCATAAATAAATCTGAAACTGTTTTCACAGCTTCAACAGATCCAAAGACCTCTCCTTCTTCAACGGTATCGTCTAATGTATCTACATCTACATAAACGATATCCCCTAATTCTCCTTGTGCAAAATCCGTAATACCTATTGTTGCAATGGTATTTTCAATTTTAACCCATTCGTGGTCTTTTGTGTATTTTAAGTCCGACGGTATGTTCATTTTTTGATAGCTTTATAACTTTAATTTCCTCCTATGTTGTATATAATATTGATTCCTCCATTAATGGCTTGTCTAGGGAATGTGGTAGATATTGCATATTTAGATGCTTGATGATTGTAGTAAAACGATGCTGTTAAACTATTACTCAATCTATAATCGGTTGTAAATTTAATAGAAAAAAGTTTTTGACCTCCACTAATTTGGTTATTATCTTGTTCTAAAGATCTAATTTGAGTCAAGTTATCTCTTAAAGAAATATCCGCTCTTAGGTTTATGTCCCCTTTTAGAGTTTGTTTTTTCCCTGTAAAACGGGTGTTTAGTTTAACGTTTTTAAACACATACCCCATTCCTACTATATATTCAGTTCCTTTGATATCTGTTAAAGTACTGTTGTTAAAGTTCATAGTTAATGTTCTGTCTTTTTTTATTTCTCCTCTTAAAGAGAAAGAGTTTTTCATTTTCATGTCTAGTTTAATTAGAGGTGAAAATTCGTCAACCAAAGTCACAGCAGAAGCTAAATGCTCTGATTCATAATTCCCTGCAATATTCGGCGTGCCAAAAGGATTGTCTTCATCATATTGTAGGTTGTTTGTAAAACTAGATACCGTATAAGAAGATCTATAACCATGTGAAATAACAAAATTACTAAAGTTTTTCTTAAAGAGTTTGAAGTTCATTAAACCACTATAACGCAACGTCCAATTAGGGATAGGAATATTACTAAACAATTCTGTATTTACTTTATCAGGGCTTTTACCAGCATATGCAGCTTTAAAAGCGGGTAATAAAACTTGTTGACTATTTTTTCCAAAACCATTTGAAGAAACACCATTTTCTGAAGCTAATCTATTAGAAATAATGCTTCTGTAATTTAGCAGCTTTTCAAATAAAGCATCTCCATTTGAAAATACTGTAGACAACATAGAATAACTGGTACTGAAGTTCCCTGTTTCAAAAAAAGGAGTTTCTTCAAATTGATCATTACCAGTAATAAGGTCTAATTGTTGAGAAAGATTTTTAGTTTGAATTTTATTTCCTCTGACATCAATATTTAAATCTTTAATTGGTTTTAGGGTAAATGTATAATCTAGTTTGTTATAATGTGTTTTACTATAGGTTTTATTGTAATAATTATCTCCTTCATTTCTTGTTACAAACCAACCGTTTTCTAGGGCTTTATTTCTAATATCAACCTGACTCCCAAAAGCAAAAGAAGTAGGAGCTCCTCCTAAAAATCCAATATTTTCGTTATAACCAGGGAGTAGTTGTCCGTTATTTTCTGAATAACTAATTCTTCCTTGTTTTACAGAAGTTGCAATATCATAGACCCCTTTTAAGATTTTTTTACCAAGAGGAAGTTTTTTATTTTGACTAACTCTTCTTGGAGGTTGAGACAGATTAGATTTTTTTGATTTTTTACGTTGTTTTTTTGTTAAAAGAAATCTTTCAAAACGAAGAGTTTTATAAAAACGATCGAAACTTATGGTTGTATTTAAGTTATGTGTATTTGCATTTTGAATAACGTTCCCTATAAGCTCTACTGAGGGAACATCAACTCCATTTATATTAATTGTATTTTGTGGTGCTGCTTGCCAATCGAAATCTGCTGTGTAGGCATAATCTGTTTTTATAAATTTTAAAAATGGGATTTTATCGATAGGTAAATTATAGTTTGCATTTAATTTTTGGTGATAATGCGTTGCTCTTCCGGTATTAAAAAAATCGTCAAATACTTGAATTTCATCAGCGTTATTAAACGTATCATAAATATAACTATTAGTTGCATTAAAGTTTAATTGCAACGATTTTGTCAAATCAAATCCAATGGTATAATCCCAATCAAATAAAAATCTACGTTGTTTTAATGATGGTTGAGGTGTTAATTCTTTTACTAAATTTCTGGATTGTTGTTCGTTATAATTTCTATTGATACTTGAATTGATTACAAATGTTTTTGGAATGGGATTAAAGTTGAAGTCTTTAATTAGTTTCCAGTATTTACTTTTCAATATAGAGTCACTTTTAAAGAATTCTATAGGTTTAGAATCAAAATTAAAATTATAGGAAGCAGCAGCTCTAACACTTTCATTAATACGTTTTTTTATACTATAATTTCTTTCAGATTCTTTGTTGTGAGCATAAGAGACGGTTAGGTTTTCTACATCGTAAAATCTAGGTTTTTTTGTAGAATTTGGGTTTCTATTCTTTCTAACATTTGTAAAACTAACACTAGTTCTTTTTGAGTAGTCTCTAGAAAACTCACTATTCTCATTTTCAGTTAAGGCATCTGCTAGTTTTACATCTTGATATTGAGGGTCGAATTTTGGATCGATATACTTTTCTCCAACATGATAACTCATCGGTAATTGAATTCCCCATTTTTTAGGAGTTAAAATCTTTCCTAAATTTAAACTGGTTGCAACATCATATTGTTTTGTTTCGTCTAAACTTCGTTGGTTCACTCTTTCTTCTACATTTCCAAAACCAACTGTAGACATGCTTCCCGATAATGAAACATTGGCAACATCAGCAAAATTTGCATCCGCATTCACAACGGCTGCCCAACCTCCTTTATTATCGAAACCAGCAGATCGTAATTCATTAAACCAGACCTCTCCACTAATCGGTGAGTTTGTGTTGTTTTTTACTCCTAACACAATTGTTTTTAATTGTGCTAAAGTAGGATTCCCTTTTACAGAAAGGGTATACATGATTTCAGGATTTTGAAATGTAGATGTATATAAATCGGTAATTGAAAAATCTGCTTTATCTCTTTCTAATTTTACAGCACCAAAAGTTTCTAAAAAGGCCTCTAAATTATTTGCCTCTGGCCATATGTCTATTGGAGATTTGCCATTTGATGAAACTTTTAAAGGCAATTCTATTTGATAATAATTATCATTTAAATCGGTTCCTAGCCTTATGATTGCAGAAAAATCGTCATCACTAATAGCAAGTGCTCTTTCGTTTTTTTGAAGATGCATAAACATTTTCAATTTTTTAAATCGTCGTAAGTCTATGCTGATATTTTTATAAATTGCTCTCGCTTTATTAGCGGGTAATTCGTTTACTTTTAAGGTTACAGATTGCTCATTTTGTAATTGAACGGTAGTGCTTCCTTGTAAACGCTCTCTTTCTATCCCAGGAGGCTGAATATAGCTTCCTTCATTTTGTTCAATACTGACCACGCCAACTTCAAAATCTTTGAGTTCATCTTCATTTAAATCTACTTGATTTATTGATTCATCAAGGGTTTTTGTGTAGCGTCTCCAATCTCCACGAACTAAATCTAATTCACCAAAACGAAGTACAACAGGCATTTTAAAATTAGTTAAAAACATTCTTATGAAACGGATGCTGTTAAAGTCTGAAATACCATTTATAGGTGTTCCACTTCTAATAGGAATTCTAAATTGATACCATTTTGTTTTTTGAGTTGCTCCGTTTTCTAAAGTAATATCTGTTGTTTTTTCATCAACAATAAAGTTATTTCCTACAATCAAGTCATTTTTATTCATAGAAATTTTATACTCGTAGTAACTTTCTACGGTATTCATGGTTTGATCTTTGTTAATATCTTCTACATCTGGATATGTTGTTGAAGATGTTGGATAAGCCTCTGTAGATTGATTTAATGTGGGGGAATTTCCTTCTGTATTATTATAATTTTTATATCGGGTAATGATTGAAGCATCAATTGCATCTAATTGGCCACCTCTAAAAAATTGAAAGTTGTCTGAAGCGGGATCATCAGGGTTTAATTTGTCAAAGTTTGGAATTGTAGTACTATATTTTGAAAATTCCTCTGCATCAGATAACCCATCAAAACCAACATCTTGCTTAGATCGAGCTTCTTGCTCTTGATTAAAAGTGTAAATAATTGATGGATTTGTTGGGACTTTCCCCCAAGGTGTTGGGTCTGTATTTAAATTACCGCCAGTTTCTGGTAATCCATTTTCATACATCTTACGACGGTCTTTTAGGATGTCTTCAGAAACATTACCTAAATTTATGTAAATATCTCCAACTTGATTTGAAAGGTCGAAAGGATTTAGCCCCTGAGGCAAGCCTTCTTCAGTTGTCATAGAATAATTTTCATAGGGGTCCATTACCCAAAATTGAAGATATTCAACGTTTGCCTGGTCAAAATTATTAGTATTCAAAGGTCTCATGATACCTGCCCAATTCTGTTCTGGATTTTTAAAAGTTCCATCATTTTCAACATCATTATTATTAGTATTGAAATTGTAAGAACCTCTTTCTGAAGGAAAATAGGCCAAGTCTAAGGTTCTAATTAAAGAGTTTTGTGTAATGTCTAATTGAATATTTGGAAATAATTCACTGTAATTAATCTGTCTAGTCTCTGCTCTAGAAAGTTCGTCGGCATTTATGTTTTCCGGAGTATCTCCTAAACCATAAAAAATCGGATCTATATTGTACCAAGCTAATTTACCCCTTTTATAGTTGTAAGATAAATCATCTTGCGCTCCATTAAAACCAGGAAAATATCTGGGGGTACTTGCTTCATACCAATTCAAGGGAGATAGGATGCTAATTGGAATTTGAGATGCTTCAAAATCATCTATATAGTTTGTTGCATCACCTGTAACATCTATTCCGCTTGGAGTTCCGGGAAGGATGTATGCCATATCTGCTTTTATTGATAAATTTGAGGGAACGTCTGTATCTACAAAAGGCAGTTTGTTGGCTAATTTTGTAAAGTAAGGGACTTCGGTAGAGTAATTTATATTTGCTCCAAACATTGTGTTATTTATTGGGTCTGAGCCAAAGTTAACCTTGGGAGTAAGGGGTCTTTCATTTACGTTTAAAATTGTGGTACCAACAATAAATTTATCTGAGAATTTATGTTCAACATCGACCCCCATAAAAGTTTTACGTTGTTGATTAAACACAGCATTGTTCTCTGTAGAAACATTTATAGGGGTTCCAGAAGATTGTAACCCTGGATCTATAATTTGTACTCGACCTAGCTGGTAATCTACCACATAATCAACCCCTTCAACTAATTGTCTTCCTCCAGCACTTACTCTCACAGAACCTTTTGGGACGTTAAAAGACCCAATTGGAATTCCCCCGGAATTCTCTGATTTAAAATATCCTTTTAAGAAATATTTGTCTTTGTTCTGAAAATTATTCTGAATATTGATTTTTGTATTTAAGTATAATTCTTTAAATAAAAAGACTTCATCTAAGGCTTCATCTAAACCAATATCATTAGTGTTTTGTTTTACCAAATCTTTTCCAAAAGGCTCTGGTTCTGGGAAAAAGATAAATCCTTTTTGAGAATTAATGGTGATTCCTTCTACATAATCAAAAAATCCATCAGGAGATCTAAACTGACTTTGATCTAATTGATCTAATTTTAAAACTTGTAATAATGGCAAATTAGGAATTCCAGCGGTTTTAGCATTTTGTAAAACGTTGGATGAAATTCCTGTTTGATCATCTCTATATTGAATTTCAAAACGGAAACCTTCTTGTCTGAGTGGAAAAGCACCAAGAGCATATACATTTTTCATCATTAAACGCCAAGTAGGAAAAGATTCTTCTCCACCACGACCGTCATCTCTTTTAGTGTTTAAAATTTCACTACGTAATAGCTTCACAGCTAGAGCTTTAGGTGATTGAATTCCATTATTTGAAAATTCACCAACTTGAAAAGAATTTTTTGAGCTTCCAGTTACACCACCCGCAACGGTATATTCATAAGCAACGGCTAAAACTTCTCCGTCATTTAATCTTCTATTTAAAGAAATAAATCCTAATTGAGGGTTTAATTTAAATTCATTTGAGGTCAATTTTCTTGCATTTTCTAATACAGAATAATCCAAGCCCTCATTCATATTGTAAGGCTGTAACGTGCTGTTTATTGATGAAATACTTCTAATTCCACTATTTGGAGTTAATAAAGCAGTTAAATTATTAGATTCATTTGTAGGAATATTTCCTCCATTTGTAGATGGAGGATTTGTTGCTTGTACTTCTCCTGTTTGATTTACCAAAACATTATTTTCAGACTCGCCAATATCTGCTAAAGCAACAATAGTTCTAAAATCTTCTATACTTGCGTTTCTATTTGTGACCCAAACTTCTATTCTAGTAATATTAATTTGACTATTAATTAAGGGGTAATTTTTAAGAGAATTTGCGTAATTATCTATAAAATATTGCGATAAGAAAAAGTGACGATCATTGTCATAATCTGTAGCTCTTAATTGAAAAGGTTCAACAGAGGAGCCTCCTTCTGCAACGATGGTTTTACTTTCTGAGTTTTGTTGAGAAAAAACAGCATTTATGTTTGTATTTCCAAATTTTAATTGTGTTTTTATCCCAAATAAACTTTGCGCTCCATTAATCAAAGAGTTTTTAATAGGCATAGAAATATTTCCTACTTCTAACCCTTGTATAATCCCATCTTCATTACCCTCGTTATCAGATAGAGAGGAAGGTATAAACGCCACCTTAACCATGTTTTGAAAATCGAAGGTAGACTGTGTATCGTAATTTGCAGTAAATTCGAGTCGCTCACCAACTTTAGCTTTAATGCTTGTATTGATTTGTTGGTCAAAGTCAAAGGTAAAATTACTTCTGTTTTCTTCTGATAATTGAGGGTCTTCTGTATTTTGATAGATAAAGCCTAATTTTAAATTTAGGTTTCCTGTGGGGGTAACTTTAATCGTGTTTCCACCAAAGATAGATTTAAAAAATTTTGAATTTACATAATACGTTGGCAATAAATCCTTTTGAGCACCTGAAGATCCTTTTTTCTTGGAGTTTGTTGCGCTTACTTTGTCTTTAAAGTACTGCATCATATCTCTCTTTAAACGATATTGAGTATATTGCTTTGGTGAAAGAAAAATAGGAGTTCTTGTAGAGTAGTTCCCTATTTTCTCTATAATTACATATTTGTTTAAATCTTTATCAAAGATAATTTCTTTCTCTGCTAGATCATCTAAAAACAAACCACCGGTTTGATTTTTTTTAAAATTATATTTTAGTACTACAGTGTCTTTTTGCGCAGTTACTGAATCTTTCTTCTTATTCTTTTGCCCATAAATAGATGTGCTTGCTATGAGAGCAACAACAAGAAGTAAAAATGTATTATTTAAAAAATTTCTCAAATTATTATAAATTTTTTAAAGCTAGTTTTATCAAATCTTCAACTGAAGCTTCAGGGTTTTCATTTAAGATCGTAGAAACAATTTTTTCCGACTGTTTTTTATTAAAACCTAAAACATCTAAAGCAGATAACGCTTGATCTTTATTGGTATTGTTTGGGAGTGAAGAAACTTCATCAATCTCAAAAGTTTTTAAAATTTTATCTTTTAAATCTACAATGACTCTTTGTGCTGTTTTTGCACCAATGCCTTTTACAGATTGTATTAGCGGAACGTTTTCTGATGCAATTGCATGTTGTATTTCTTCTGCAGTCATAGAAGACAACATTGTTCTTGCAATACTTGGACCAACACCAGAAACAGAAATTAATAATTTAAAAACCGCTCTTTCTGTTTTTGTAATGAATCCAAAAAGTGTATGAGCATCTTCTCTTATGGATAGATGGGTGTACAGAATAACAGTTTCCTCCTCTGGCAAACTAGAAAAAGTATTCAAAGAAATATGTAGTAAATATCCAACACCATTACAATCAACAACTATTTCTGTTGGATTTTTTTCTATAAGTCTTCCCCTAATTTGTGTAATCATATACTTAATTTTCTAGCCTGTAAAGTAACAATTTTTATTTCGTTTTTCGTTTTTCTTTTTCTTGTGCATCTACAGCAGCCACAGCAGCCATATTCACCATCTCATCTACACTGGCTCCTAGCTGTATAATATGAGCAGGTTTACTTAATCCTAGAATAACAGGACCTACTGATTCTGCTTCATATAATTCTTTTAATAATTTATAGGTGATGTTTGCAGATTCTAAATTAGGAAAAATTAATACATTCACTTTTTTACCATTTAGTTTTGAAAATGGAAATTCCTTTGCTAACATTTCTGGGTTAAGTGCAAAATCTGCTTGAAGCTCACCATCTACTAATAGGTCTGGAAGATAACGATGTAAGTAGGAAACTGCGTCACTAATTTTTTTTGAAGTTTCAGTATTTGAAGAACCAAAATTAGAAAAAGAGACCATTGCGATATTTGGTTTTAGACCAAACATCTTTACAAAATTAGCTGCCATTTGAGAAATTTTAACTAAATCTTTGGCTGTAGGATTAATATTAATTGTCGTGTCTGCCAAAAATAAAGGTCCTTGTTTGGTAAGCATTAAATTACTTGCGGCAATTTTAGTAATTCCTTTATCTCTTTTAATAAGTTCTAATATGGGTTTAACAACGGTAGGATATGGTCTCGAGTATCCTGTAATTAACGCATCTGCCTCTCCTTCATTGACCATCATTGCAGCAAAATAATTACGCTCTCGCATTAATTTTTTTGCTTCAGAAAAAGTACGTCCTTTACGCTGTCTGTCTTTCCAATAAATTTCTCCAAAACGCTCTCTACGCTGAGTTTCTTCATCTGTTTTTGGATCTATAATAGAGATGTTTGCAGTAAATCCAATTTCTTCCATCAATCCTAAAATAACTTTTTTACGACCCAATAAAATAGGCTTCCCTAGTTTTTCTTCATAGACTCTTTGAGCAGCTTTTAAAACATCTAAATGATCTGCTTCAGCAAAAACAATGCGTTTTTTATTTCTTTTAGCTCTATTGTGTAAAAGTCTAATTTCTTTGCTTCCAGATCCAGATCTTTCCATGAGCTGTTCTCTGTATCTGTTCCAATCTTCGATGGGTTCCATTGCCACGCCAGAATCCATTGCTGCTTTTGCAATTGCCGGAGGAATTTCATAAATTAATCTTGGGTCAAAAGGTTTTGGAATGATGTACTCTCTTCCATAGGTTAAGCTTATTTCATCGTAAACAATATTTACTTGTTCAGGAACAGATTTTTTAGCCAAATCAGCCAAAGCATGAACCGCAGCCATTTTCATTTCTTCGTTAATTTTGGTAGCTCTAACATCTAAAGCTCCTCTAAAAATAAATGGAAAACCAAGCACATTATTAACTTGGTTAGGATGATCCGACCTCCCTGTTGCCATGATAATGTCATTTCTTGTTGCAACAGCAATATCATATTCTATTTCAGGTTCAGGATTTGCCATTGCAAAAACAATAGGATTCTCTGCCATAGATAAAAGCATTTCTGGCGAAACGATATTTCCTTTGGATAATCCTATAAAAACATCTGCCTTATGCATGGCCTCCTCAAGGCTTTGTAAATCTCTATTTGTTGCAAATTCTGCTTTTTGTGAAGTAAGATTTTTTCTGTCTTTTCTGATCACCCCTTTGCGATCACACATCACAATATTTTCTCTTTTTACACCCAATTTTAAATACAACCTTGTACAAGAAATAGCCGCAGCTCCTGCGCCATTTACAACAATCGTTACTTGGCTAATATCTTTTTTAGTAATGTCAATTGCATTTTTTAATGCTGCTGCGGAAATAATTGCGGTTCCGTGTTGGTCATCATGCATTACAGGAATATTTAATTCTTCCTTTAAGCGTCTTTCAATTTCAAAAGCTTCGGGAGCTTTGATATCCTCTAAATTTATACCGCCAAAAGTAGGCGCGATTGCTTTTACAGTTTGTATAAAAACTTCTACATCAGTTGCGTCTAACTCGATGTCAAAAACATCTATATCTGCAAAAATTTTAAAAAGTAATCCTTTCCCTTCCATGACAGGTTTAGAGGCTTCTGGACCAATATCTCCCAGACCTAAAACAGCGGTTCCATTGGAAATTACAGCTACTAAATTCCCTTTAGCAGTATATTTGTAAACATTGTTTTTATCTTTTGCAATTTCTAAGCAAGGCTCTGCTACTCCTGGAGAATAAGCAAGGGCTAAATCGTGTTGAGTGGCATATTTTTTAGTAGGAATAACTTCAATTTTTCCTGGTGTAGGTTTTGCGTGATACAACAAAGCCTCATGTCGTTTTCTAGAATTACTCATTCATTAGATGTTTGCTATTTTGTAGCAAGCAAATATAGGCTTTTCAGAGGAAGAGTAAATGAAATTTTGTTACTTTTAGAAACTTAAAAACAATATTTAACGATTTTTTTAGTTCCTCTCATTTTTTTTGAACCTTCATAGAGATGCGCACTGATTGTAGAGATTTTTTGTAACAAAAAACTTACTTTTACGTTTAAGAAAAAAAGGTTATGAAAAAACTATTTCTTTTTTTTGTCTTCTTGTTTATATCGATATCAATTTTTACTCAAGTAAAAGGAAAAATAACGGACACTAAAAAAACTCCCTTATCATTTGTAAGTATTTATTTAGAGAAAACTCTTACAGGAACTACCTCCAATGATAATGGCGAGTATCTTTTAAAGATTCCAAAAAAAGGCAAACACACAATTGTTTTTCAAATCTTAGGGTATCAGACGATAAAAAAAGAAGTAACCATCACCTCTTTCCCTTTTGAATTAAATGTTGAGTTAGAGGAAGAAAATATACAATTAGAGGAGGTTTTAATTTCCACGAAAGACAATCCCGCGAATAGAATTATAAGGAATGTAATTGCTAACAAAGAGTCAAATATAAATAAGTATTCGAAGTATACTGCAAAATTTTATTCAAGAGGATTGTACAAAATAAAAGACGCCCCAGAAAACTTCTTAGGACAAAGTCTGGGAGATTTTGGCGGAGGATTGGATTCTACAAGAAGTGGAATTATATATCTATCTGAAACTATTTCTAAAATTAAATTTCAAAAAAAACCTAAAAATTTTAAAGAAAAAATTATCGCATCTAAAGTTAGTGGAGAAGATAATGGAATTAGCTTTAACAGAGCAGAGGACGCGAATATCAATTTTTATGACAATAATGTTGTGTTTGGGAATGACTTGATTTCTCCAATTTCAACAAATGCATTTAGTTATTATAATTACAAGTTAGAGGGAATTTTTTATGATAAAAACGGGAAATTAATTAATAAAATAAAACTCATTCCGAAGCGTAAAAACGATGCTGTTTTTAATGGTTTTTTATACGTTGTAGAAGATGATTGGGCTCTATATGGCATCGATGTTTCTGTAACCGGAACTCAAGTTAATATACCAATGGTAGATGTTTTATATTTGAAACAAAGTTATAATTATTCAGATACAATTGATGCTTGGGTTTTAATAAGTCAGAGCATTGATTTTAAAGTGATTTTTTTTGCTTTTAAGATCGACGGGCGCTTTTCATCCGCATATTCTGCATATGACTTCTCTCCTAAGCATGATGAAAATACATTTACCAATGAAGTACTCACATTTGAATACAAAGCCACAGAAAAAGATACTGTTTTCTGGAATCAATTAAGGCCTGTTCCTTTAACCAAAGAAGAGGTTCATGATTATAAGATAAAGGACAGTCTTAAGGTTGTTCGTAAATCTAAAAAATATTTAGACTCACTTGATGCTAAATTAAATGCATTTAGTTGGTTGGACCCAATAATGGGGTACACTTATAAAGACTCTTATGAGAATAGAGAGGTGTTTTACAAAGGGCCCTTGTTACAGGTAAATTTTAATACTGTTCAAGGGTTGAATACAAGTGTCGGATTTGCTTATTTCAAACAAATAAACAAAGAAGGAAAGAGATGGGAAACGGGTGTAGATATCAATTATGCTTTTTCAGAGAATCGTTTCAGGCCTACATTTTTTTTCACTAAAAAATGGAACAATTTTTCTAGACCCAAAATGACCATTTCAGGAGGAATCAATGTTTCTCAATTCAATGGAAGAAATCCTGTACAACGAATAAATAACACTTTTAGTTCGTTGCTTTACAGATTGAATTATTTAAAAATTTATGAAAAACAGTTTGCAAAAATTAGTTATTCAGAAGAGATAAAGAATGGCCTGTACTTTTCTTCCTCTTTGGAGTATGCAAATAGAAAACCACTGTTTAATACCACCAATTATTCATTTGCACGACAGCGTACAAACAACCCTTACACGTCTAATAATCCATTAGCTCCATTGGACTTTGTTAATGCTCCATTTTTTGAGCATAAAATAGCTACATTAAATCTAGGGACAAGAGTTGTTTTTGGGCAAAAGTACTTGTCTTACCCAAATCGAAAATCTAATATAGGGAATCACAAGTACCCTTCTCTAAGTCTCAATTATAGAAAAACTTTCGGAGCGTCTAATTCAAACTTACATTCAGACTTGATTACTTCAAATTTAAGACAGAAAATAAACATAGGAAATTATGGGAAATTAACCTATGGTGTTAGAGGAGGTCTTTTTTTGAAAAAGAAAAACATTCCTTTTATGGATAATTTACAAGTTATTGGAAATTTATTCTCATTGAATGCAGATATAGATTTAAATAGTTTTGACCTTCTGCCATATTATAAATATTTTACCAATGATAAATATGCAGAGATGCATCTAGAACATAATTTTAGAGGGGCTATTTTAAGTAAAATTCCGTTGTTAAATTTATTGAACTTCCATATAGTTACTGGAGGGAAAGGCTTGTTTATGGCGGCTAAGAATCCGTATTCAGAATATGCGATAGGAGTAAGTAATATTGGCTATGGGAAATGGCGTTTACTAAGAGTAGATTATGTGCGTTCTAATCATGCAGGAATTAAAAATGAGGGATTTGTGTTTAAAGTAAGTTTGTTTAATTAATTTTGAAAAATGAGAATTCAAGTACTTTTTTTTGGAATTGCAGCGGAGATTGCAGAAATTTCAAGTTTAGATCTGGATGTTATTGAAGCTTTAACCGTAGCCAGTTTTAAGAACTTGTTGAAGAAGAAATATACGCAGTTAAAACATCTAAATTCTTATGCAATCGCAGTAAATGAGAGTTATGCAGCTGATGAGTTGGTCTTAAAAGAGAACGATATAATTGCTATTATACCTCCGGTAAGTGGCGGTTAAAAATTAGCGCAGGTATTTTTTATCAATATAAAAAGTACCAAAAGGGATCACCGAGGAAATCAGTACAATTCCTAAAGTTTTATAGTTCCATTCCATCTCTTTTTTGATTACAATGGCCAGAATAATATAGAGGGTAAATAATATTCCGTGAGGCATTCCAAACATTTTCACAAAACTTGGATCGTTTAAAGCATATTTATAATACAGTCCCAAACTCATTAATAATAAGTAAGAAATGCCTTCTAAAAAACTTATAATTCTAAAGAAATCTTTCATTTTTATTAAGTATTAAAAATTTAGACACCAAAGATACATTTTGAATTATTATTTTTGTAGGGTAATGAAGAGAACTTCAATTAAAATTACATCAGATAAATTAGATCCACAAGAATGTTACCGTTTTGTAGCCGATGATTCTTGTGGCGGAATATCTGCGTTTATTGGTGTGGTAAGAAATTATACTCAAGGAAGAGCGGTTACTCAATTGGTGTTTTCTACCTATAAGCCTATGGCAATTAAAGAAATGGAAAAAATAGCAGCCATTTCTTTAGAGAAATTTGATATCCAAAAAATAGCGATACATCATGCAGAAGGGGTGTTGCAAATTGGCGCCATTCCTGTAGTTATATCGGCTTCTGCAAAACACAGGAAAGCAGCTTTTTTAGCATGTGAATTTGCGATTGATACCTTAAAAGAAAAGGTTCCTATTTGGAAAAAAGAATATTTTTCAGATGGTGAGGTTTGGGTGAATGCACATCCATAGCCTCGGATTCATAGTTAGTTTCTCTTACTTTTTTGTTTATAAAGTTGAAAAAGCGAATAGACATATTTGTTATTTATAGGAGAGATCAATTTTAGTGCTCAACAGAACGATTTTGAAGCCATAAATAAAATTGTAATCCGAATAAAATTGCTCCAGACAATAGATGAATTGCCTGAGTTCCCAGAGGGAATTCTGCATAATACATTAAAATTCCTGTGATAGTTTCTAAAAAGATTAAAAAGACAATCCAATTCACAAGATAGTATCCTAATTTTTTCATTTGATTCAAATAAAACATTCCAAAGTTTACAAGCACAATTGCAATGGTAAAAGATCTATGAAAATAAAATTTAAAACTGGGGTTCATTAAACTATATTCTTTATTTTCAAAACCAAAAA
>MDTG01118674.1_pt1 | contig 14462 bp, 17 predicted proteins | sample 811421 | NCBI WGS metagenome assembly MDTG01 (sample SAMN05326645, study PRJNA326480) | marine metagenome | isolation source: seawater | place: Pacific Ocean: South East | collected 2011
CAATTGAAACAAGGTATGGAAGTGGATATAGATGGAATGTTAGTTAATGAAAAAGAAAAAAACATCTTCAATTTTAAGAAAGTTTCTACTTTTTAACCTATCGATTTTTTCTGTATTAGGTTTATTTACAATTGTTTATTTGAATGCAATACAACCGAATTTGGTAAAAAAAGTTTCGACGAATCATTTTATTATAATTAATAATACAAGTGATCACATAGAAAGATTAGAGGTAGATTTTGATGAAAAGGGTATTAAACAATTTTTGCTTTCTACCAGATTTCTCTTTCAAGGTCTCGATAGAGTTCAATTTTTTTCTAAGAATGCTGAATTAATAGGAGATACAAATATCTTAGATTTAGACACAAGTGTATTTGAAAAATCAGATGAGGTCATTGAAGAAGGGGTGGAAAAAAAACAGTTTAAAGAAAAAAAAGAAAAACCTTTAATTGAAGAAAGTATTGAAAAAAATTCTATAATTAATATTATAAAAAACAAATACAAAGATCAGCCAGTTACAATTGAAAACAAAATTAATAACTCGTTTTTTGTTAGTACTATTAGTGAACTTAAATTAAAAGATGTAACAGCTGGGTATATAGTAGTGACTAATTAAGCTAATGATATCTTATTAGCTGTTTCTGAAAGAAAAAATTTTATCATAAGAACTGTTTTAGCTGTAGCATTGGTAATTTTAATTTTTTCGTTGTTTCTAAATAAATATATTTTAAAGCCAATCGGATTTTTAGTTTCATTTACAGAGGCCATAAAAAACAAGTCAGATCAAAACATAGATATACAAAAGTTTTTTGTTAGAGAGGATGAAGTAGGAAAACTAACTAAATCTATCGATGAAATGACAAAAGAATTACAAAAAAGAACTACCAGAGCAGAAACTTTCTCAACAGATTTAGCTCATGAAATTAGAAATCCACTTGCATCTTTAAAAGGCGCTTCAGAACTATTGGATAAGACTGATAATCCAAAAGATAGAAATAAATTATTTGAAATAATTAATCACGACGTAGAGAGAATTGAAAGATTAATAACTGATTATTCTCAAATGCTAAAAGATGAGGCATCATTGTCTCGTGAAAAAATGATTAAAGTAAATTTGATGCAAATTATATTAAATGTAGTTGAGGATTTTAGACAAGATCTTGTTAATCAAAACAAGAAAATAGAGATTTTAACTAATTTTTCAAATAAAGATGAAAAAAACTTTTTTATAATTGGAATAGAAAATAGGCTAGAGCAAGTAATAGCTAATTTACTAGATAATGCTATTTCTTTTAGTCAAGATCAACAAAAAATAGAAATTGATTTAACCGAGACATCAAATAACTTCGTAATGACTATCAAAGATCAAGGACCAGGTTTCACGGAAGCTTCACCACAAAAAATCTTTAAGCGGTTTTATAGTAATAGACCATCTAAGTTTGGAGAACATTCTGGCTTGGGATTAAATATTGCCAAAAATATAGTGGAACTTCATAAAGGTGCTATAGCTGCATCAAATAGAGTTAATCAAAAAGGAGCCCAGGTAGAAGTCTTATTGCCAAAAATATTGTATTAGATCTTACTTGATTAGGGTAGTTTATATTGTTAAAAACCGTTGGAATATGTCAGAAGATTTTAAAGTAAAAGATATAAAACTTGCAGATTTTGGTAGAAAAGAAATTTCTCTAGCAGAAACAGAGATGCCTGGATTAATGGCAATTCGAAAAGAATATGGTGCTAAAAAACCTCTCAAGGGAGCCAGAATTTTAGGTTGTTTACATATGACCATTCAAACTGCAGTTTTGATTGAAACATTGGTTAAATTAGGTGCTGAATGCAGATGGTCCTCATGCAATATATTTTCTACACAAGATCACGCTGCTGCAGCAATAGCTAAAGCGGGCATTCCAGTATTTGCTTGGAAAGGCGAAACAGAGAAAGAATATTGGTGGTGTGTCAAACAAACTATCGAAGGTAAAAAGGATTGGGTTCCAAACATGATATTAGATGATGGTGGCGATCTTACCGCTTTAATGCATAAAGAATATAAAGATTTGCTTAAAAATGTTAAAGGTGTTTCAGAAGAAACTACTACAGGTGTGCTTGCATTAAAAAAGATGGAGTCAAATAAACAACTTTTGATTCCAGCTATTAATGTTAATGACTCAGTTACAAAATCCAAATTCGATAATCTTTATGGTTGCAGAGAAAGTTTAGTGGACGGAATCAAAAGAGCTACAGATGTAATGATGTCAGGAAAAGTAGCTATAGTTGCAGGCTATGGTGATGTAGGCAAAGGGAGTGCAGCTTCTTTGAGGCAGGCTGGCGCAAGAGTCCTTGTTACAGAAACCGACCCAATTTGCGCTTTACAAGCAGCAATGGAGGGTTATGAGGTTGTTTTAATGGACGAGGCAATTAAGGATGCAGATATTGTTGTAACAGCAACGGGAAATAAAGATATTGTGACTGCAGACCATATGAGAAATATGAAAGACAGAGCTATTCTTTGTAATATTGGACATTTTGATAACGAAATTCAAGTCGAGGCTCTTAAAAATTATAAGTGGGACGAAATTAAACCCCAGGTTCATGAGATAGAGCTTCCTAGTAAAAAAAGAATAATTTTACTAGCAGAAGGAAGACTTGTTAATCTTGGATGTGCTACTGGACACCCAAGTTTCGTTATGAGTGCGTCTTTTACTAACCAGGTTATTGCTCAAATTGAATTATGGAATAATTCAGACAAGTATGAAAATAAAGTTTACGTATTACCGAAACATTTAGACGAGAAAGTAGCAATGTTGCATCTTGAAAAAGTGGGAGCAAAATTAACAAAAATGTCAAAAGACCAAGCAGAATATATTAGCGTTAAACAATCAGGGCCATTTAAACCAGATACTTACCGCTACTAAATTAGTAGCTAATGATTATTAAATCTCTAGAGCATCTAAGTTCAATGTCAAAAAAGGTAGGCGATAATCTTAAAAAGAATGATTGTATATATTTGATTGGGGAAATTGGAGTTGGTAAAACTACCTTTACAAGGTATCTAATCAACTATTTACAGAAAATTAACGGCATGAAAATTACTGAGGTATTAAGCCCTACATTTAATTTGTTATATGAGTATAACCTAAAAGATTATAAAATCATGCATTATGACCTTTATAGAATTAAAGAGGAAAAAGAGCTTAATAATTTGGGTTTATTAAAGCATGATGATCAGAGCGTGATTAAAATTATTGAATGGCCAGATTTAATAAAAACACCTATTTCTAATAAATTAGAAATTCACTTAAATTATACTAAAAACGAGCATGAGAGGGAGCTTGAATTCCTAGGGACAGGTAAATGGAAAAATTTTAAATGAATTACAAAATAAAAAAAATTTCAGGAGATGCTTCTTTTAGAGAATTTTATAGATTAAAGAAAGGAAATAAGACATCTATTATAGTTAAAGCTCACAAGGGAAAATTCAGAAATTTAATTGTGTACTCTATTATAAATAAAATTTTAAATGAAAATGGAATAAATTCACCTAAGCTTATAAGCAATCATTATAAAAATAATATAATTGAAATTTCAGACTTAGGTAGAAAAACATTTTATGACTTTATAATTACAAAAAAAAATAAACTTTCAAATTACAAAGAGATTATTAAAATTTTATTAAGATTACAGAAAATAAGTATAAGAAAAAGTTTTAATTTAGGGAAATATAAAATTAAACTTCAACAATATTCACTTAAAAATTTACATAAAGAATCTGATCTATTTTTTGACTGGTATCTCAAGTATTGTTCAAAAAATTTTAATAATAAAAAAATTAAAAAAATTTTAAAGATTGAATTGAGTAAAATTTATAAAAAGCTTTATTTTAAAAATGATACTTTCGTTCACAGAGATTTTCATGCATCTAACATTATTATTAAAAAAAAGAGGGCAGGTTTGATTGATAGTCAAGATGCGATAATTGGTAACCCGCTTTATGATGTAGCTTCTTTAATTGATGACGTAAGAATTAAATTACCGAATAAATTACAAAATGACCTACTTAAGTTTTATCACTTCAATTCAAAATTAAAGAGAGAATCATATCAAAATTTAAAAAATGATTATGATATTTTGTCCATTCAAAGAAATTTAAAAATTTTAGGAATATTTGTTAGGCTATGTAAAAGAGACAACAAGCCAGCTTATCTTAAATTTCTACCACACACTTGGCGTTTAATTGATAGACGCCTTAAAAATCCTATTTTCAAAAATTTTAATTATTTATTAAATAAACACTTAAAACTAAGAACGCTTAGAAAGATTAACAGTTTATGAAAGTAAAACATGCAATGATATTAGCTGCAGGACTAGGAACCCGTATGCAGCCAATTACATCAAAAATACCTAAGCCACTAATCAAAATTGGAAGTAAAAATTTATTGGAAAGATCAATCAATCTTTTAGAAAATTATGGAGTAGAACAAATAAGCATAAATGTTCATCATCTTGCTGATAAAATAGAAAGTTTCATCTCTAATCTAAAATCAAAAAAAAATATTACCATTTCAGACGAAAAAAAATTCTTGTTAGACACTGGTGGTGGAGTAAAAGAAGGAACAAAACATTTTGATAAAGAACCTTTTTTTGTTCTTAATCCTGATACTTTATGGAGAAATGATTATTTAAAGGAAATGAGCTCTTTAGAGAAAATATATTTTGAAAACAAAAGACCCTGTTTGTTATTAACACATAAAAAACTATCATTTGACCAATCTTTTAAGGGCGATTTTAATTTAAAAAATAATATTGTATCTAAAGATCTAGAAAATTACTTTATTTTTACCGGTCTTCAACTAATCGATAGAAATCATTTAGATCTTATTAACAAAAAAATTTTTTCAATGAATGAAGTTTGGAGTTTGTTGATTAATGAGAAAAAGCTTTTTGGATATGAAAGTAACCAAATGTTTTACCATCTTAACACCGAAAGAATGTACAATAAAATTTTAAATCTAAATATTACTGATTAAATACAATATTTTTTGCTCTTTCACCATCCAAATAAAAATATTTTTTTATTTCTAAATTTTTTTCAAATTCAATAACAAGAGGGTTACCAGTTGGAATTTCCAATTCATTAACTTTCTCATCTGAAATTTTAAATAAAAATTTACATAATGCTCTTAGTGAGTTTCCATGAGCTGAGATAAGAATATTTTTACCTTCAGTTAGATCTTTTTTTATTTCTTTATTGTAGAAAGGAATTACTCTTTTGTAGGTGTCTTTTAAAGACTCAGTGAGGGGCGTCATACCCATTGGAATACTTCCATTCAGCGGGCTAAAATTTGATAGGTATTTACTATCCTCTGGTATTGGAGGTGGAGGTACATTCCATGATCTTCTATATTTCTTGAATTGTTCTTCACCAATTTGATTTTTTATTTCGTCTTTATTAAGTCCAGTTAGTGAGCCGTAATGTCTTTCATTTAACTGCCAAGCAGTGTTAAACTTAAGTTTCAGCTCGTTAACTTTAAGTATAGTCGTTAAAGTTTTAATCGCTCTCTTTAAATAAGAAGTATATGAAACATCAATTTTTATATTTAAGTTCTTTATCAATTCTCCTGATTTTTCAGCTTCTTTCACCCCTTTTTCTGAAAGATCAACATCCACCCAACCTGTAAATCTATTTTCAGCATTCCATATGCTTTGACCATGTCTAGTAAGAATTAATTTACTCATAATAGATAAATATCAGATATTCAGTGATATATTAAATTTATAATGAAAAATAATGTCTTAAAGATGTTTAAATATCTTTACTATTTATCTTTAATAGCTTTATTATTTTTATACCTTTTTCCAGGAAGTCTCATTGGTTTTTTTCTGTATGGGGATCTTGGAAAGCAACCTAATCTTGTTTCAAATCCAATAGGCACTTCTATAAATCATTTGATATTCTTTTTTTATCTAAGTATTTTAGGTTTTATAAACAATATTAATAATTATAAATTTATTTACAGTTTCCCCTTTTTATTAACTGTTTCGATCTTTTTTGAATTAGCCCACCTGTTTATTCCAAATAGAGCCTTTGAAAATAATGATCTGTTAGCTAATAGTATGGGAGTTGTATTTGCTTTTTTAATATCTAAGTTGATAAAAAAATTTAAAAATTGAAATTATTTATGCGTACAATGATTATTCTTATATTAATGACTTCAAATGTAATCGCTGATGAAATTGTTGGAGTTCCCAAAATTATTGATGGGGACACTATCCATATTGATAGTTTTAAGATTAGATTAGAAGGTATTGATGCTCCAGAAATGAGACAACAATGTCAAAAAGTAAAACTGAGAATTTCATCGATTATAGGTTATACATTTTATAAAGATTATTTTTGTGGAAAAGTTTCAAAAAAACATCTTGAAGATAAAGTTAATGGATCAAAAATTAAATGTATCTATTCTTCGAAAGACAAGTACAAAAGATATTTAGCAAAATGCTATAAAGATAAAATTAATCTAAATCAATGGATGGTAAGAAACGGTCATGCTTTGGCATATAGACGATATTCAAAAGAATATATTTTCGATGAAGAATTTGCCAAGGAAAATAAGCTAGGTTTATGGCAAGGGAAGTTTATAAACCCAGAAAAATGGAGAAAGCTTAATTAATTTTTAGTATAAATTGTCTAGTGATTCACTTAAAAAAAAAGATTATTATTTTTTCACTTGTTTTATTGTCATCTTGTTCATCTATTCCTAAAAATACACAGAATAGTTGCGCAATCTTCGAAGAAAGATATCTTTGGTACAAACATACTAAAGCCTCTTTTAAAAAATGGGGTGCTCCTATACACTTACAATTGGCTTTTGTGAAAAAAGAAAGTGATTTTAATTGGTTAGCTAAACCACCTAGAAAAAAACTTTTTAAAGTAATACCTTTTAAAAGACCATCTTCATCATTTGGATATTCACAGGCCGTTAAAGGTACTTGGGAACAATATAAAAAAGAAACTAAAAATCCTTTAGCGACAAGAGCAAGGTTTAAAGACTCTGTTGATTTTATTGGATGGTATATAAATAAAACTAATAAAATTTTAAAAATTTCGAAAAAAGACGCTTATAAGCAATACCTGGCTTATTATAAGGGTTGGGGAGATTATAAAAATCATTCCAAAGATAAAAAAGCTATAATTTATGCAAAGTCAGTAAAAGAAATGGCGTTGAAATATAGAAAACAATTAACTCTTTGCAAAAAAAACTTAGATAAAAATAAATATATTATTTTTTAAGTTGTTTATTTAATTCAATTTCAACAGCGTCAATTCTTTGGGTATTTTTGCCAATTATAGAATAAATCGTTGGAATGACATATAATGTAAAAAAAGTAGAAAATAGCATTCCACCGAATATGGTAATTCCGACGGTGAGTCTACTAGCGGCTCCTGGCCCAGATCCAAACACTAAAGGTAGGACACCAATTATGGTTGAAATACTTGTCATTAAAATAGGTCTAAATCTGATAGAAGCTGCTTCAATGATAGATGACTCCAAATTTTTTCCTTCCTTTCTTAGTTGATTTGCAAACTCTACAATTAAAATTCCATTTTTTGCAGATAACCCTATAAGTATTATTAGAGCTATCTGACTATAAATATTTAAAGAAGAACCAACTACCAATATACCCAATAGTCCTCCAAGAATTGCAAGAGGTACAGTAAGCATAATAGTAAGAGGGTGCCTCCAACTTTCGAATTGAGCACACATAGCTAAATATGCAGTAACCAAAGCTAATACAAATATGATATATAATTCAGTATTGGTTTTTTTATACTCTTCACTCTCACCTTTATATGCAATCCTTGCTTCTGGAGTTTTACTTTCTACAATTTTGACCAAAAAACTCAAAGCTTCATCCAAAGAGTAATCACCTACTAATCTAGCAGAAATAGTCACTGCTTTTTGCCTGTTATATCTCGATAGAAAAGGGGACTGACCTTCTTCATTGTATTTAATAAGATTTGATACTGATACTAATTTACCGTTATTGTTAGATCTTACAAAAATTTTACTTATACTATTAGGTTCCTGTCTATCTTTAATGTCTCCTTGGAGAATTATGGAGTATTCTTTTCCATCTCTAGTAAAATTTGTGACTTTTTTAGAGCCAAAAATAGTTTCAATTGTTCTTCCTATATCCTCTGTTGAAATACCCAGATCAGCAGCTTTTTTTTGATCAATTTGAACATTAAGTTGTGGTTTATTTAAATCAAAATCATCCTGAATAGAAGTCAATCCTGGATTTTTTCTAGCTTCTTTTTTAATAATATTTTTCCATTTTATTAATTGTTCATATGTATTTCCTAGAATTACAAACTGAACTGGGCTTTCAACCCCTCCCGTTCTGATTCCTTGGGGCATTATTGGAAATGCTAGGACTCCCGGGACTTGTGAAATTTTTCCGAATGACTCTCTCATAATTTTCACTCCATGGCGGTCCCTTTTAGCCCAAGGTTCCAAAAGAACTATTATAAAACCACTATTAACTTGTTTGGCGGATTTACCAAATCCTGGAACTCTCAAAATTAATTTTCTATATTCCCCATTTCCTACATTTGGCAATAAAAGATTCTCAATATCTTCTGCCTTTGACTTTGTAAAATTAAATCCTGATCCTTGTGGTGCTTTTACAATGACAAAAAAAGCACCTCTATCCTCGGGAGCTATAAGTTCTTTTGGAGCATAATTAAATAAAAATATGGTAAGAGATAATACAATACCTAAAAATGAAATTATTATTTTTCTTTTTCTTACCCATGTAACTAAAGAATTTTTATATATCAGCGTAATATTTTTTAAAAATTTTTCAAATTTAATTACGATTTTTGATTTATTCATATTTTTTTTCAAAACCTTACTCCCTATCATTGGACTTAAAGATAGCGCTACAAAGCTTGAGATAACAACTGCAGAGGCGAGCGTGATGGCAGTTTGAGTAAATAAAACACCAGTAATTCCCTTGATAAATATTAATGGCACAAATACAGCTACCAATACAATTGTAGTAGCGATTATAGCGAAAGAAACTTGTTTAGCACCTTTATAAGCTGCTACAAGCGGTGTGTCACCAAGTTCAATTCTTCTTACAATATTTTCAAGCATTACTATTGCATCATCAACTACTATGCCAATGGCCAATACTAAAGCCATTAATGTAAATAAGTTTATAGAAAAATCAAAAAAGTATATTGATAAAAATGTAGATATCAAAGAAACTGGCAAAGCAATTAAAGGCACAACTAAAGCCCTAATGTTTCCTAGAAATAAATAAATTATTATCGTTACTAATATAAGTGCAATAAATAAAGTTTTATAAACCTCTTTAATTGCTGCTTTAATGTAATTACTCCTATCAAATGAAACTTCTAATGAGGTTCCTGGAGGAAGACTTGGCCGGACTTCCTTAATTTTTTCTTTAATCCCGTTTGCAACTTTTATAGTATTGGCATCAGATTGTTGGTAAATTCCAATACCAACGACCTGCTTTCCATTGCCCTTAAATAAAGTTCTTGTAGACTGAGCACCTAATTCAACCCTTGCAACATCTGAGAGAGTTATGATCGATCCATCTCGTGCTCTTTTAAGTGGAAGTTTTTTATAACTTTCCAAATTTTTATAAGCTTTATCTAACTTTATCGTTAAATCAATATCTTTAGACTCTATTCTACCCGCTGGGAATTCAACATTTTCTTTTCTCAAAACTGCTTCAACTTCTTGGGTCGTTAAGTCTCTAGCTGCAAGAGCTATAGGATCTAACCAAACTCTAAGAGAAAGCTCTCTTTCACCTCCTAATCGAACTCTTCCAACACCTGCTACTGTTGAAAATAAATCTGTTAGATATCTATCAGCATAATCCGTCAATTCTAAATCTGTCATAGTATCTGAGTTGAAAGAGATCCACATTGTTGTACGCATGCCTGCGCTTTGTTTGAATATTTCAGGTTGTTCAGCACCATCAGGAAGGTTATCCAAAACTCTTGCAACTGAGCTTCTTACATCATTTGCAACATCGTCTAAATCTAAGTTGTTTTCAAACGTAAGAGTTATTCTCGAACTTTCATCCTCACTAAAGGAGTCTATTGTCTCTAATCCAGCTGTGCCTCCAACAAAATCTTCAATCTTTTGAGTTATTTGAGTATCTATAATTTCTGCAGATGCGCCTTTATACTCCGTTTGAATGGTAACCACTGGAGGCTGTACGTCAGGTAATTCATCCGTTGGAATTTCTTTAAAAGTAAACAATCCAAAAATAACCAATACTAGACTCATTACTGAGGCAACTACTGGTCTTTTGATTGATAAATCGGTTAAAAACATTTTTATTTAGTATCTAATATTTTTACTTTAGCTTTATCTCTTACTTTGGATACCCCTTCTGAAATTACTAAATCTCCCTCTTTGATACCAGACTTAATAGAAATTTTTCCAAAGTTCCTATTTCCAATTATTATATTTTTTTTTTCAACGATGTTATCGTTTACGACATAAACAAATGATGTATTACCTTGAATTGTTACGGCACTTTCTGGAACGCCTATTTGATTTATCTCATCATATATAATTTTAACCGTCATTAATTGTCCAGGTATAATTTCAAAATTATTATTATTTACAGTAATTCTTGCCAAAATTGATCGAGTGGACGGGTCAATTCTTGAACTTGTTGATGAAACTCTTCCTTTAAATACTTTGTCAGAAAAAGCAGAACTAGTTATTTCAGCTTTTAAACCCTGTTTCAATATCCCAACAAAACTCTCTGGAATTTTAATATCAATGACAATTTTTTTTAAATCATCTAAAGTTATTATTAAGCTATCAGATCCAAGCACACCTTGAGCAATTTCTCTTTTACCAAGTTTTCCTTCAAAGTCAGCAATTATATTATTACTATTTTTTAATGCTGCAATTATTTCACCTTTTTTTACAAATCTATTTTCAATTCTTAAATTTCCTACAATATCTTCTTTTTTAATTCTGTAAGTTTTTGAGTTTTGTGCTAAAGCTGTACCAAAAGTTTCAATACTTTTATAAAACTGAGACTTTTCGACCTGTTTAACAATTACACTTGGCGCTGGTCTTACGCTAAATTTTTTTTTGAAATGTAAACCAACAAAATGTCTCGCAATAATTATTATAATTATTATTACAATAAAAATTATTACGAAAGTTTTTATTTTAGTAGATGTTTTCATTTTATTTCAGCCCATATTCTGCCCAGGAACCATCATAAATAACTGGCAGCTTGTTATTTATGATTGCATTAGCAAGACCCAAAACACAAGCTGTTATACCACTTCCGCAGCTAAAAGCTAATTTTTCATTAAGATTAATTCCATGGCTTGAAAACACTTTTATTAATTCATCTTTTTTCTTAAAAGAATTGTTTTCTAAATTTATAATTTTAGAGTACGGCAGGTTCTTAGATCCTTGGATGTTTCCTTTTTTTAAGTTTTTTCTTGGCTCATCAGCCAAACCCTTAAATCGTTTTTCGCCTCTAGCATCAATTAAGCAAAAGTCTTTTTTTGTGATATTTTTCTTTATTTCCTCTAAATCTACTACCAACTCATTTTTGGTTGAAGCTTTATAATTTGTTTGAATTAAATTTGTTTTCTCTTTGGTTAGAGGTTTATTTTCTAAATTCCATTTTTTTAGACCACCATCTAAAACTGAAACTAAATTTAAATCGTGCCCAAAATAAACAAATGTAAACCAACATCTGCAAGCGCTCAGTACATCTGAGTCATCATACACTATTATATGATCGTTATTTTGTATCCCAAGACTAGAAACTATTTTTTCCCAAACGTTTTTTTTCGGTAGCATATGAGGAAGAGAAATTTCTTGATTCGAGTTTTTGTCTACATCAAAAAAAATTGAATTTCTTATATGACCCTCTTTGTATTCTTTGAATGCATTTCTGTTTGAACTTGGTAAATGCCAAGAGGCATCAAGTATTTTTACTTTATTAATATTTTTTGCAAGCCAATCAGTTGTAACTAGAGGTTTCATCTTCGATTTTTTTCGATATATTTTTGATGATATTCTTCTGCTTTGCAATAGTTTTTAATTGGGGAAATATTAGTCTCAATCTTATTATTATAAATTTTATTGAACTTTTCTTTTGCTTTTATCGCTACCTCTTTTTGTTCATTATTTTCATAAAATATTTCACTCCTATACTGATTTCCTACATCTGGAAACTGCATATCTTTTTGTGTGGGATCATGCATTTTAAAAAATAACTCTAAAATTTTTTCATAAGATATTATCTTCTCATCAAATGATAATTTGACAGTTTCAGCATGACCTGTGTTTCCTTGGCAAACCTCATCATAAGTTATTTTTGATTTATATCCACCTGCATAACCTACTTCAGTATCAATAATACCTTTTTGAGATTTAAATTTTTCCTCAGGTTTCCAAAAACACCCCAAAGCTAAGTAACATTTTTGCATAAGTAGTTTTATATGTTATGAAGTAATGAGGATAATAAATTGCTAACTAAAAATCAAATAGGCGTATTGTACATGGTAGGAAGTGTAATTTGCTTCTCTATAATGGATATCTGCGTAAAGTGGCTTGATTATTATCCTGTTGGACAAGTTTTGTTTTTAAGATTTTTTATTGGTTTTATTCCAATTTTTTTCATTATACCAAAAGACAAATTATTTAATTTTTATAAAACATCAAGACCAGGCCTTCATGCATTTCGTGCAATCTCTGGTGCAGCAGCTATCATTGCATTATTTATTGGGTTAAGAGAATTGCCATTAGCTGACGTAGTATCTTTAACTTTTGGAGGGCCGATATTTGTTACAGTCGCTTCAATTTTCTTTTTATCCGAAAAAGTGGGAATAAAAAGGTGGTCAGCTGTATTTTTAGGATTTGTAGGAATGTTACTAATAGTTCAACCAGCGTTTATTGATTTAAATTATTATTACATAACTCCAATAGTTTTTTGTATTTTTTTTGCTTGTGTTGCTATCAGCGTTAGATCTTTGTCTAAAACTGAACCTAATTATAGAATTGCTTTTTACTTTACTGTTCTTTGTTCAATTTTAGGAATTCTAACAATCTTTAATGGAGATTGGGTTTTACCTAATAAAATAGATTTTGCAATTTTTATGGTAATGGGTTTATGTGGCAGTATTGCTAATTTATTACTTACTCAAAGTTATAGATTAGCGGAGGCATCTTTAGTCACTCCAATAAAATATTTAAGCCTAGTATTCGCAATAGTTTTTGGATTTTTAATTTGGAGCGAGATACCAAAAATATTGACACTTCTTGGGGCATTCTTAGTTATAATTAGCTCTTTGATAATCTTTTTGAGAGAAAACAAACTCAAAAAACAAATTATAAATCCAAGAGCATGAAAAAACCTCCAGCTTATTGGAATAAAGCCAAAAAAATATTATCTAAAAAAGATAAAGTAATGGCTAAATTAATTTCAAACTATAATGATGGATCTTTAATTACTAGGAATGACGTATTTTATTCATTATGTAAGAGCATAATTGGTCAACAAATTAGTGTTGCCGCTGCCAATTCAGTTTTTTTAAAATTTGAAAAAAAATGTAAAGGAAAAATTAATTACAAAAATGTTAACAGATTATCAATTTTAAGCCTTAAAGGTTGTGGTTTAAGCAAACAAAAAGCAAAAGGAATCAAAGAATTAGCAAATAAACTTATCTCAAAGGAGTTTCAGCCTCATCTAATTAATAAAATGAGTGACGAGGAAGCTATAGAATACTTATCAGGTTTAAGACAAATAGGAAAATGGTCTGCTGAAATGATATTATTATTCACATTTAATAGACCCAATATCTGGCCGTTACAGGATATTGGCCTGTTAAGAGCGATTTCAAATAATTATAAAACGAAATACTTTCCTCCAAAAAAAATTCTTAATAAGCTTTATAAAAAATTTTCACCTTACTGTTCAGTTGCTACCTGGTACTTATGGAGATCAATTGACGATGAGCCAATACAATATTAAACACCTTCTATTATTTGAAACTGACGTTTCGCATGACCTTCTAGAATGGCGTAGGCTTCTTGATAATTCTTTGATTGATAAAAAGCTTTGGCATCGTCAAAGGTTGGAAACTCAATCACAACTGTGCGCGGAGAACTTTCCCCCTCATTAATCTTAAACCTTCCTCCTCTAATTAAAAACTTTCCATTGTAATTTTCAACTGCTGCTTTAGCTTTTATAGCATATTCCTTTAATTTATCCTCATTACTTATACTTTTATAAACACAAACAACATATCCTTTCATTTACAACTCCTTCAAAATAAATTAATTTTTTTTATGGCTAAGAAACTAATCATAGATTGGAAAGAGTATAATCTAATAGTAGAGAAGCTTGCAATACAGATTCATGATAGTGGGTTCAAACCA
>MDTG01262045.1_pt1 | contig 14462 bp, 12 predicted proteins | sample 811421 | NCBI WGS metagenome assembly MDTG01 (sample SAMN05326645, study PRJNA326480) | marine metagenome | isolation source: seawater | place: Pacific Ocean: South East | collected 2011
ATAAATATTTTCAAATTGCACCTTGTTTTAGAGATGAAGACGCAAGAGCTGATAGAAGTCCAGGTGAATTTTACCAACTTGATATTGAAATGTCTTTCGTTGAACAAGAAGATGTTTTTAAAGTAATTGAAACCTTAATGATTAACTTATTTAAAAACTTTTCATCAAAAAAAATAATGCACAGTAAATTTCCAAAAATTCCATACAAAGAAGCAATGCTAAAATATGGTACTGATAAACCAGATTTAAGGAATCCTTTATTGATTAATGATATAACAAATGTCTTTACCAGAGATGATGTGAAATTTGATATTTTTAAGAAATTAGTTAAATCTGGTGCAAAAGTAAGATGCATTGTAACTAAAAATACAAAAGATAAACCAAGAAGCTTTTTTGATAACATTGATAATTGGGCAAAAGAGCAAGGTGCATCAGGGTTAGCTTATTTTACGATTGAAAAAAATGGAAAAATTATAGGCAAAGGACCCGTAGGTAAATTTTTTAGCGAAGATTCGTTAAAAGAAATAATGAATATCTGTAAAGCAGAAGTGGGTGATAGTATATTTTTGGCATGCGGTAAGATTGACGAAGTCGAAAAAATTTTATCAATTTCGAGAGATAAAATAGCAAAAGATTTAAATATTATTGATGAGAAGCAATTTGCATTTTGTTGGATAGTTGATTACCCAATGTATGAATTAGACGAACAAACAAAAAAAATTAAATTTAGTCATAATCCTTTTTCAATGCCACAAGGAGAAGTCGATAAATTAGACTTTGAAAATCCTTTGGAAATAAAAGCATTTCAATATGATATTGTTTGTAATGGCGTTGAATTGTCTTCTGGGGCCATAAGAAATCATATACCAGAGTTAATGTATAAGCTTTTTTCTATAGCAGGTTATGATAAAAAAAAAGTAGAAGAAAAATTTAGCGGCATGTTAAATGCTTTATGCTATGGAGCGCCACCGCATGGTGGAATAGCCCCAGGTGTGGATAGAATTGTTATGCTATTAGCTAATGAAAAAAATATAAGAGAAGTAACATTATTTCCAATGAACCAAAATGCCCAAGATTTAATGATGCAAGCTCCTTCTGAGGTTGAAATTAAACAGCTAAAAGAGCTTGGAATTAAAATTGATGATAAAAAAAATTAGTTTTTAGATTTTAAATTAATTCTAACATCAGAAAGATCAACTAATTTTTCTTCATAATTACTTCTAACAAAACCCTTTGACGTTATATTTTTAACAATTTTTAGGAATTTATCATCTGCGTTATTTGCATTTATATCTTTGGTGCTTGCTATTGAAGGAGTGTGAGCTAATTCTTCCTTTCCCAAATATGATATCGCTAGTTCCCTAAACACATAATCTAAAATTGAAGAAGCGCTTAAAATTCTATCATTACCAATAACATTCCCAGATGGCTCAAACTTTGTGTCAATAAATGCGTCGACATATTCATCAAGTGGAACTCCGTATTGCAATCCAAGAGAAATTGCGATTGCAAAATTATTCATCATAGCCTTAACTAACTCTCCCTCTTTATTAGTATCAATAAAAATTTCACCAATTTTACCATCATCATACTCTCCAGTATGTAAATAAACTTTGTGATCTCCTATTTGCGCTTTTTGGATATACCCTTTTCTACGGTCAGGCATTTTAAATCTTGCATTATTTTTGACTTTAATAGGATTAATATCATTAATATTATTTTGTTTTTTTGAACTGGTAATTTCTTTTGCAACCGACGAAGACAAAAGATTGTCTGTTTTTTTAATTTTTTCTGATGTTTTTTTCTTTTCTCCAATTTTTTTTGTTTTACGATTGTTTAGTTTGACATCAATAACTTCGACTTCTCCATCATTTCTCGAGTCAATTTTTGCTAGCTCTTGATCATTGAGATTATCTAGAGTATGCACTGTTTTAAAAGTACACGTATAATAAGTTTCAACTATAAATTTTTTCATATTTTTAAAGGGACTCTATTTATCAAAGACTTATAGCAAATAAGAAGAGTGTCTGATATATATAATTATACACTTATTGATTGTGTGGATTTATAAAAAAAATATGAATTTAAAAATACTTTTTACTTGGTGGAATAGACAGACATTAGGAACTTTTCTGAAGACTTTATTTTTTGGAAAATTCGTAGGTAAAGATGAATTTGGCAACAAATACTATAAAAGCAAACGGAACGAACGTTGGGTAATATATTCAGGCAACATAGAGGCAACAAAAATTACCTCTGATTGGTTTATGTGGATGCATCATACAATCGACAAGATTCCTGATAATAGTGAGAAGAAATATATATGGCAAAAAAATCATTTAGAAAACAAAACAGGATCAAAAGACAGTTACAAACCAACTAAGATTAAAAGAGTTAACAATTTAAAAAAATATGGAACTTGGAAATAGCGGAGTAATAATATTAATTTTTATCTTGTGTTTTTATCCTCAAGTATCTTTTTCAGAGGATAAAATTATGAGCGCACCTTTAATAAATTTGAACGAGCTTAAGCCAAGCTTTGAAGAAGTAGATATTTCAACAGACGAAACAACCTCTAATGATTCAATTAAAAATAAAAAAAATCTTTTAAAAGAAAATAACTTTTCTAACGCAAAGTTTATTGGCCTTGACAAAATCACAGCTAAAACTTCAGATATAATAGTTAATTTAGGAGAAACAAAAAGGTTTGGGCCACTTGAAATAAAAGTATTAAAATGTGGAAAAATTAAATCAGAAAATAAAAATGATAGTGTTGCTTATTTGCAAGTTAAAGATGTGTCTGAGAATGAAAATGAAAAAGTTTTTATTTTTAATGGATGGACATTCTCATCTGATCCTACGTTAGCTCCCTTTGATCATGCTATCTATGATTTGCAATTAGTAAACTGTAATAATGTTTAATAAAATTTTTCTTTACCAAGCCAATTGGTATCAAAATCAGAGCTAATAAATTTTTTATGATTTAATATTTTTTTGTGGAGATCTATAGTAGTTGTAATTCCCTCTAAAACAAATTCATCTAGAGATCTTAGAGTTCTTTGAATTGCTTCCTCTCTATTTCTTCCTTTACAAATAACTTTAGCTATTAAACTGTCATAGTAAGGAGTTATTTTACACCCCTGAAAGATTGATCCATCAACCCGAGTTCTAAATCCAGAGGGCTGGTGACATACGCTAATTAATCCTGGACTAGGTTGAAAATCTAAAGCTGGGTTTTCAGCGTTAATTCTGCATTCAATAGAATGACCTCTGGGATCTATATCACTTTGTTTCAATGCAGTTTTTCCAGTAAAAGCTATCCATAATTGCTCTTTTACAATATCAATTCCAGTTTGCACTTCAGTAACTGGATGTTCAACTTGAACTCTTGTATTCATTTCTAAAAAATAAAATTTTCCATTCTCATAAATAAACTCCACTGTTCCAGCACCCTCGTAACCAATTTTTTCGACCATTTTTACAGTTTTCTCTAATAGGTCTTTTCTTTGTTCTTCCGTTAAAACAGGACTTGGTGTTTCCTCAATCAATTTTTGGTGTCTTCTTTGAACCGAACAGTCCCTTTCACCTAAATGTACTGTTTTATTTTCTCCAGACATAATTTGTACTTCTATATGTCTTGGATGTTTAAAATATTTTTCAATATATAATTCATCATTTCCAAAATATTTTTTTGCTTCATTTTTTGCTGTTAAAAATAAGTTTTCTAATTGACTCTCTTCTTCAACAATTTTCATACCTTTTCCGCCTCCACCACCTGCTGCTTTTATCAACACTGGAAAGCCGATTTCTTTACATATAGACTTTGCTTCAGAAAATGATTTAACTCCTCCTTCAGAACCTTCAATTATTGGTAAACCATATTTTTTTGCAATCCTTTTTGCCTCAATTTTATCACCCATTTTAGAAATTAAATCAGCACTTGGACCAATAAATTTAATACCATGCTTGTTAACTATTTCAGCAAATTTTGCGTTCTCAGACAAAAAACCATAACCAGGATGAATAGCTTCTGCACCTGTCAAATCAACTGCTGACATGATAGAAGAAATATTTAAGTAACTATTTTGGGGTTGATGGGACCCTATGCAAACGCTTTCATCTGCCAGTCTCACATGCATGGCATCCGAGTCGACATCAGAGTGAACAGCTACGGTTTCAATGCCCCATTCTTTGCACGCTCTTATTATTCTAACAGCAATTTCTCCTCTGTTAGCTATTAATACCTTTTTAAACATTATTTTTTATTTAAGAATAATCAATGGTTGACCAAATTCTACAGGTTGACCATCGTTTACAAGAATTTTTTTTACTGTGCCATCACTTGTGGAGGGAACATGATTCATAGTTTTCATAGCTTCAACTATCATAACAGTTTGACCTTTCTTAATCTTATCTCCAACTTCTATAAATTTCTTTGCACCAGGCTCTGGAGCTAGATACGCAGTACCTATAATTGGAGATTTAATTCTAATTCCATCACTTTCATCTTTTTCATTGAGAACAGCTTTATTAGGTGAAACAACAGAAGAAGATTTTATTTGCTCTATTCCTTTTGAGGCTTTTGAAACTTTAATTTTTTTTTGCCCGTCTTGATACTCTAGTTCAGTTAAGTTAAATTCACTTAAATGATCGACTAGTTCTTTTATTAATTTCTTATCTATTTTCATCGTTTTAAATAATTTTTCATTGCTGTTAACGCCATTATATACCCATCACTTCCAAAACCACATATAATTCCAGTTGCTATTTTACTTATTAGTGATTTATGCCTGAAATCCTCTCTATTGTAAATATTAGTAATGTGCAATTCGATTATTGGTATTTTAAGTATTTTAAGAGCATCATGTATTGCTACTGAAGTATGAGTGTAACCGCCAGCATTAATGATTAAGCCGTGATAATTTTTTCTTGCTTTTTGAATCTCCTCAACTAACTCTCCCTCAATATTTGATTGAAATAATGATAAATCAATATCATTTTTGTTAGCAAATTCTTTACAACTTTTTTCAATATCTTTTAATGTATTATTGCCGTATTTCTCTTTTTCTCGCTCACCTAAAAGGTTGAGGTTTGGGCCGTTAAGAATTATAATTTTATTCATCATTAATTTTATAAGTTATTTAATTAACTCAATTATGGCAAAAATACAATTAAATGGAAAAAAAATTACAATAAGACCCAAAATTACTATTTACGAATTATTGAAAAAATTTAATCTCAATAATAAAAAAGTAGCTATTGAACACAACGGAATTATTATCCCAAAAGTTAATTATAAAAAAAGATACTTGAAAAATGATGATAAATTAGAAGTTGTTCACTTTATTGGAGGAGGGTAATTTTTGAAAGATATTTTTAAAGTAGCAAATATAAAGTTAAAATCTAGACTGATAGTTGGGACAGGAAAATATAAAAATTTTAGAGAAACTGCTCAGGCAGTAAATGCTTCTGGAGCAGATATGGTTACAGTTGCTGTTAGAAGGGTAAATATCATTGATAAAAAAAAACCGATACTAACTGATTATCTAAATCCAAAAAAAATAATTTATTTACCTAACACTGCTGGTTGTTTTAGCTCTGATGAGGCTTTAAGAACATTAAGGCTTGCAAGAGAAATGGGAGGATGGAAATTAGTAAAGCTCGAAGTATTAGGAGATAAAAAAACTTTATATCCTAATATGATGGAAACTCTTATATCAACAAAAGTACTTGTTAAGGAGGGTTTTAAAGTAATGGTTTATTGCACAGATGATCCTTTGTTAGCAAAAAAACTGGAAGATTATGGAGCATCTGCAATTATGCCATTAGCATCTCCAATAGGCTCAGGCTTAGGATTACAAAATAAAGTTAATATTTCTATGATAGTCAAAAATTCAAAAGTTCCAGTGATCGTTGATGCTGGCATTGGAACGGCCTCTGACGCTACAATTGCAATGGAAATGGGATGTGACGGAGTTTTAGTTAACAGCGCAATAGCCAATGCAAAATATCCGATTAAAATGGCTAGTGCATTTAAAAACGCTGTAATTTCAGGCAGGGAATCATATTTAGCAGGTAGAATGAAAAAAAATTTTTTTTCAACACCATCTTCTCCAACAGACGGTTTAATTTAACTCTTTTTCTTTCTTCTAACCCACAATGTTCTTAGAGATCTAACTTTTTTTTTAATAGTCTTTGTTTTTTTAAGCTTTTTTTGTTCAGTTTTACTACTAATTTTATTTTTGTTAATTTTTTCCTTATTTTTTGAACTTAAAATCTCTCCGTGAATTTTTTCAATTTTTTCGAATGTATTAATAACTTTTTTGGATTTATTCAAAAGTTCAATTTTATATTCAGGAATAATAAGTTTAGTGTCTGCTATAAGGTTGATTTTAAAGGAGTATTTTTTTTCAAAATATTCAATTTCTTTTGATAATTTATTTTCTATGAAAATCTTAACTTTTTCAGGAATATGAGCCTTAGTAATCTTTGCTTTATTCGTGAATGCCAAATATTGAATGGTTTTTATAATTTTTTGAGCAAAAGAGTCTATAGAAAGTATAGTTTCCCAATTAATAGAACCTTCTCTAAGTCTTTGCCTTGTCATTTCAAGCAAACCAAAATTACTAATTTTACCTACTTGAATTCTAGCTCGATCCTTTCTTATACTTTCTCGCATTTTTTTTTCTACTATTCTTCTATTATAAAAGTTCATCATGTCTATAAAATCTATTACAATTAAACCTGACAAATCTCTGATTTTTATCTGGCGCGCTATTTCTTCAGCTGCTTCTAAATTTGTATTTAATGCTGTTTTTTCAATATTCATTTGTTTTGTTGATTGTCCTGAATTTATATCTATCGCTACAAGTGCTTCTGTAGGATTAATCACTAAATAACCTCCAGATTTTAATTTTACTTTCGGTTCAAAGATATTATTCAATTCCTTTTCAATATTAGCATCGTGGAAAAGTGGAATTTTGCCTCGATATTTTTTGATATTCTTAACATTTTTAGGCATTAACTCTTTCATAAATTTTTTTGCCTTTTGATAAGCTTCGTTACCATCAATATAAACATTTTTTGTTTCATTGTCGTATGTATCTCTAAGAGTTCTTTTGATAATATCTCCCTCTTCGTAAACTAAAGAAGGAGCGTTAGAATTTAATGCCTTGTCTCCGATTTCTTCCCAAGTTTTTAATGTGTTTTGAAAATCTTTTTCTATTTCATTTCTTGTTTTGTTGGCTCCAGCAGTTCTAACAATAACGCCCATGCTTTTTGGAATTTCAATTTGATTTAAAATACCTCTAATTTTTTGTCTATCTGAAGAATTAAATATTTTTCTTGAAATTCCTCCTCCTCTAGGAGTATTTGGCATTAGAACAATGTACTTTCCGGCTAGTGAAATAAAAGTAGTTAAAGCAGCTCCTTTTTGACCTCTTTCTTCTTTGATAACCTGAATTAAAATGACCTGGCCAGGTTTTATCACCTCTTGTATTTTGTATCTTTTTAACCCATAGGAAGTATTTAATTCTTCTCTGTATTCTTTTTTTACATCTTCATCAGTTTTAATTAAATTTTTTTCATCTGATTTTTCACCGTTACCACTGCTATTTTTTCCGTTAGATAAATCTTCAAGATTTTTATTTTTAAGATTTTCTCTAATTTTTTCTTCAGCATTTTTAATTTTCTCCTTGTCTTCAGAAGGAATTTGATAGTAATCTGATTGAATATCATTAAATGCTAAAAAACCATGTCTAACTCTACCAAAATTAATAAATGCAGCTTGCAAGGAAGGCTCAACTCTGCTGATAGTGCCTAGGTAAATATTATTTTTAAAGTTTAATTTGTTCTTATCCTCAAATTCATACTCTTCAATTGAGGAGTTTGATTTAAGAACAATACGGGTTTCGTTAGGATGCGAAGCATCGATATATAAATTTTTTTCCATTTTATTTGGATTCCTTTTAATCTGTTGAAATTTTGAATTTTGTTATTAATCATTGTTATATTCTATACAATTTCATTATTAATTGCACTTATTATAATATAATGCCCTAAGATAGCCAGATTTTATTCATTAGGTAATTTAATATGTTTAAATTTATAAACTTCTCAATTAAATTTTTTATCATATTTGCATTAATTTGCTTACTTTTTGCATTTTCTACTCTTTGGTATTTTTCAATCGGACTTCCAGATTATAAAAAATTGTCTAATTATCAACCTCCAATCTCAAGCAGAGTATATTCTGATAATGGAAAATTAATTGCTGAATATGCTTTAGAAAAAAGACTGTTTATACCATTTGAGTCAATTCCGAAAAAAGTAGTGCATTCATTTTTATCTGCAGAGGACAAAAATTTCTTTAATCATCCAGGTGTTGATGCGAAAGGAATTTTAAGAGCCTTACTTAAAAATTTAAAAAATATAAGTGAAAATAAAAGATTAGAAGGAGCATCTACTATTACACAACAAGTAGCCAAAAACTTTTTGCTTACAAATGAAGTTTCTTTAAAAAGAAAGATTAAAGAAGCTATTTTAGCATTTAGAATCGAACGAGCTTATTCTAAAGAAAGAATTTTAGAATTATATTTAAACCAGATTTATTTAGGCCAGGGAACTTATGGTATTGCTGCAGCAAGTTTAGAATATTTTGATAAATCTGTGAAAGATTTGAGTTATACAGAAGCTGCTTTGTTGGCAGCTTTACCTAAAGCTCCAAGTAGGTATGATCCGTTTAAGTATCCTGATGTTGCAAAATTTAGAAGAAATTTAGTGCTTCAAAATTTAGAGGACAATAACTACATATCTAAAGAACAGTTTAAGAAATTTAAAGAAACTAAAATTATACTTAAAAGAAGAAAAATAGAAATTCTGAATGAAGCTAATTCTTATACAGAGGAAGTTAGAAGATCTATTAAGGAAAAATATGGATTTAAAACTCTTTACTCTGAGGGGCTATCTATAAGAACACCACTAGATGTTAACTATCAGACACAAGCAATAATTTCTCTTAGAAATGGAATAGAGGCATACGATAGAAGACATGGATGGAGAGGAGCAATAACAAACAAGATAAAGAATCCAAATTGGGAAAAAGTAATTAAAAATTTGAGAATTGATCCAACTTTAAACTGGAAAAAAGCAGAAATTACATCAATTAATGAAAATGGAATAAATTTTGAAACATTTTCGGGTCTTAAAGGAAATATTTCTATAAAAAAGATTAAATGGGCAATTCCAAATAAAAAAAATATCTTAGAAAGATTTAATATTGCAGACATTATTTTTGTAAAAAAAGAAAATAATGTTTGGGATTTGAAACAATATCCAAAAGTTAACGGGGGAATAGTAGTTATTGATCCACATTCAGGAGATGTCAAAGCTTTGGTTGGAGGTTTTAATTTTAAATCTAGTGAATTTAATAGAGTTACCCAGGCTCAAAGGCAACCTGGATCAGCTTTTAAACCAATTGTATATGCGGCAGCTTTAGAAAATGGATATTCCCCTAACTCGATTGTACTAGATGCTCCTTTTGTAGAAAGCCAAGGAGTGGGATTAAAAGATTGGAAACCAGAGAATTATGGAAAAAAATTTTACGGCCCCTCTACGTTAAGAAAAGGAATTGAGTATTCTAGAAATTTAATGACTGTAAGAATTGCTAAACAGTTAGGATTAAACAAAATTTTAGATTTATCAAATGAATTAGATATTTATAGTGACATTCCAGAACTACTCTCTGTTTCACTTGGTGCTGCTGAAACATCGTTATTAAACCTTACTTCTGCCTATGCGTCGTTTGCAAATGGTGGTAAAAAAATTAAACCTAATTTAATCAATAGGATTCAAGATAGAAGGGGCAAAACAATCTTTAAATTAGAAAACAAAAAATGTATCGGTTGTGATAAATTCTCTAATGACTCTGAGATTCATCCAAAAATAGAGTACAAAAACAAAAGGGTCTTTAGCGAAGAGACAGCTTATCAAATGACTTCAATTTTAGAGGGCGTAGTAAAACGTGGAACTGGAAAAAAGCTAAGAGATTTAAAAGTTCCTTTGGCAGGTAAAACAGGAACAACAAACAAAAATTATGATGCATGGTTTATAGGTTTCTCTTCAAACCTTGTTATTGGAGTATATGTAGGCTTTGATAATCCTGCAACTTTAGGAAAATATGAAACTGGCTCAAAGGCTGCTCTTCCAATTTTTAAAGATTTCGTTAAGAACTCTCTCTTTAAGGAGGATTTTCAAGAATTTAAAGTACCAGAAGGAGTTTATCTAACATCCTTAAATTATAATACAGGATTAAAGGCTTCTTTCGGGGAAAAAGATACAATCATAGAAGCCTTAAAAGCCAGAGATATTAACAACATTGACAATAACGAATTAATTTCAATTAATAATTATGATAAACTCGTCAAATATAGACAATTTTACTAATGCAAAATTTCGAAAATAAATTAATTAACGCTGAAAAAACTCTGAAAAATATCAGGGGGTATCTTTGAAAAAAACAATATAGTCTTAAAGTTAAAAGAAATTGAGAAAATTCTTTTAAATCAAAATTTTTGGAAAGATAAAGCAAAAGTTAAAAAAACTGTAAAAGAAAAAAAAATATTTGAAGATATCTTAAACTCTTATCAAAGCTTTTCTAAAGAAATTAACAACTTAAAAGATTTATACAATTTAGCGTTAGAAGAAAAGAATGACGAAATTTTAGAAGACTGCGATAATAAAATTAATCAACTATTAATAACAAGTAAAAAAATACAAATTAACTGTTTTCTTTCGGGAGAGAATGATAATTTTGATATCTATCTTGAAATACATGCTGGAGCAGGGGGTACAGAGAGTCAAGACTGGGCGGAAATGTTAAGAAGAATGTATTTAAGATGGTTTGATAAAAAGAATTTTAAATATCAGATAATAAGTGAGCATAAAGGTGAGGAGGCTGGAATAAAATCATCAACATTAAAAGTTGACGGAGATTATCTTTACGGCCTGATGAGGTCAGAGTCAGGAGTTCACAGATTAGTAAGAATATCTCCATTTGACAGTGGAGCTCGGAGGCACACAAGTTTTGCAAGTGTATGGGTATATCCAGCAGTGGATGAAGACATAAATATTAAATTTGATGAAAAAGATTTAAGAATTGACACCTACAGATCAAGCGGAGCTGGAGGGCAGCATGTTAATACCACTGATAGCGCTGTAAGAATAACCCATATGCCCACAAAAATAGTCGTACAATGTCAAAACGAAAGATCTCAGCATAAAAACAAAGAAACTTGTTACAAAATGTTAAAAGCAAGGCTTTTCGAACATGAAATGAAGAAAAGAGAGCAAGAGAATTTAAAAGAGTTGAACTCTAAAACAGATATTGGTTGGGGACATCAGATTAGATCTTACGTACTGCAGCCATATCAACTTGTAAAAGATTTACGTAATAAAGTTGAAAGCACAAATCCCTCAGATGTTTTGGATGGTAATATCGATCAATTTATTGAAGCTGGGATAATAAATAACAACTAATGAGAAAAGCAATTATTACATCCAGTATATTTTTATTTTTTATTTTAGGATTATTTCTAATCATTTTATCTACTATAGGTTTTGAGACTAATAGATTTAATAATTTTATTTCTAATAAAATAACTAAAAGTAATAATGATATTTCAGTTAAGTTAGAAAATATAAAGTTTAAATTTGATATCAGAAACATTAACTTATTTTTAGAAACTGATAATCCTAAATTAATTTATAAAAACTCTGAAATTCCTATAGCTAATGTTAAAGCTTACTTAGACTTTATTTCATTAATAAAATCAAAACCAAAAATAAACAAAATAGATGTTAATTCTGAGTCGATTAATATAGATCAATTAAAGAAGTTAATAATCAAAACTAAGCCCTCTAATTTAAATAGTTTAATAATTAATAAAGTTAAAAGTGGAAATTTGCTCATTAATTTAGAGATGTATTTTAATGAAAACTTAATCTTAGATGATTTTATTTTGAGAGGGGAGGTCAAAGAGATGAAAACAGCCCTAAGTGATAATTTAGATTTAGTAAATACAAGTTTTAATTTTTTTGCCGACTCTTCAGATATTTTAATCAAAAATATAAAAAGCAAAACAGAGGGAATTTTGATAAAAAGTGGAAATTTAAGCATTAAAAAAAACAACGAAATCGAAATAAAATCTGATTTTTCAACAGAAATTAATATAGATAAAAAAAATATTATTTACTACTTGCCCTTCTTCGAAAAAACCAAACTTTTGAATAAAGAAATGAGTTTTAACGGCAATATTGATAATTTTCTAGATATTACTTTTGATAAAACATTTAAAATAAAAAGTTATGTTTATAAAAATAGTGGAAAAGTGAATAATTTATTTTTTAAATTAAATAAAGACATCAAAAACTTATTTTTGAACGAAGGAATTAATAACATAAGTCTAAAAGACTCTGACTTGTCTGCACGGTACAGTTCAGATAAAAAAAATAATATTAACGCTAAAGGAAGTTATAGTTTTAACGGTAAGAATTATTTTAATTATGATTTTAACAATAATTATTTTAAAAATAGTTCTAATATAAGTTTAGATTTTGAATTTGCTCAGAAATTGAATATTAGTTTTATAAATTATGAAAAAAAAGATGATACAATTGCTAACGTCTTTATAAAAGTAAACACTAAAAAAGATACAATTAACGTTCAAGAATTACAATATAAAGAAAATAAAAATTTAATTGAAATAGAAAAAATTAAAATTAAAAAGCATGATTTAATTTCATTTAAAAAAATTAAAGTTAAAACCTTTGAAAAAAAAGATTTAAAAAATGATTTCATTATTGATTTTGAAAAAAAAATAAAAATATATGGTAAAAAATACGATGCCAAGAATTTAAATAAATATTTAAATCAAAAAACAAGTAATAATATTCTTAAAAAGATCAACAGAGAAATTGAAATTGATATTAAAAATATTGATACACCATTATCAAAAAAACTTACTAACTTTAGATTGTTAGGAGTTATAGAAAAAGGAAAATTTGTAAAAATTTCTTCTAAGGGTGATTTTGGCGACAATAAATTTTTAGATATTTCGATGAAAAATGACAAAAAAACTGAAAAGAAATATTTAGAGGTTTATTCTGATTTGCCCCAACCGTTACTTTCAGAATACAACTTTTTTAAGGGGTTAACAGAAGGAGTTTTGATATTTTCTTCAATTATTGATAATAATACCTCTACCTCAAAGCTAACTATCGAAAATTTTAAAGTAGTGAACGCACCTGGTGTTGTAAAACTTTTATCTTTAGCAGACTTTGGCGGACTTGCAGATTTAGCGGAAGGCGAAGGATTATCTTTTGAGAAAATGGAAATTAAGATGAATAACGACAATGGATTTTTAAAATTAAATGAGCTTTACGCAGTTGGTCCAAGCGTTTCAGTTCTTATGGAGGGATATAAAGATGAAAGTGGATTAACTAGTTTAAAAGGTACATTAGTCCCTGCCAAAAACTTAAATAAATTTTTATCAAAAATACCCGTTATAGGAAAAATTATAATACCCGAGGAAGTAGGTGAGGGATTATTTGGCGTTAGTTTTAAGTTGAAAGGAATGCCAGGTAAAATAAAAACGACGATTAATCCAATTAAAACTCTGACTCCACGTTTTATTACTAAAGCTTTGGAAAAATCAAAAGACTCTAAATAATTTTAACAAGATAATGTTTCTTTTTTCCAAAAGAAATTTTTATGATGTCATCATTCCCAAAATCGTCTAGTTGAATAATCTTATTTTCTTCAGTTAATAATTTATTATTAATTTTTAAAGCATTGCTCTTAATTGCTCTTCTAGCTTCACTTTTTGAAGACATAATTTTATTATCAGATAATAGATCTAAAATTTTAATTCCATTTTCTAAGTCATTCTTTCTTATTTTAATTTCTGGAAGATCTTTTCCGCTGCCACCGGTCTCAAAAGTTTCTTTAGCTGTTTTTTCTGCTTTTACGGCTGCAGTTTTACCATGTAACATTGAGGTAGCTTCGTTCGCTAAGATAATCTTCAATTTGTTAATATTTTCACTTTTCAACTCACCAATTTTTTGTAATTTTAGGTCTGTAAACATTTTTAAAAATTTTATTACGTCTCTATCATCTGTGTTTCTCCAAAATTGCCAATAATCATATGAGGACAAAAGTTTACTATCAAGCCAAACAGCACCCTTTTCAGTCTTTCCCATTTTAGTTCCGGAGGCTAAAGTTATTAACGGAGTTGTTAGACCAAAAACCTGATTGCTAGAGTATCTTTTTACAAGTTCAACTCCATTAACAATGTTACCCCATTGATCTGAACCACCAATTTGCATCACACAATTCTTAGTTTTATTAAGTTCTAAAAAATCATAAGCTTGCAAAATCATATAATTAAATTCCATATAGCTTAATG
>MDTG01314254.1_pt1 | contig 14460 bp, 13 predicted proteins | sample 811421 | NCBI WGS metagenome assembly MDTG01 (sample SAMN05326645, study PRJNA326480) | marine metagenome | isolation source: seawater | place: Pacific Ocean: South East | collected 2011
CCCGCGCCCTGCTCATCGCCCTGCTCACCGGGGTCACCGCCGCCCCGCTCCCGGGATGCCAGACCACCACCGACGCCGCCTCGTCCTCCTCGCCCGCGGCCCCCCAGAACCGACGCGTCACCCGCCGCGCGGAAGCGCAGGACGCCGTCGCCAATGCCGCCAGGCTCCGCGAAGAAGGCGTCTCCCAGGACGCCCTCGCCGAATTCGAGCGCGCCATCGAGATCAACCCCGAACTCACCATCGCCTATGTCGGCGCCGCCGAGATCTACACCGAGCAGGGCCTCTACGGCGAAGCCGAGGAAAAGTACAGACGCGCCACCGAACTCGAGCCCGCCAACTTCGACGCCCAGTACGGGCACGGCCTCGTCCTCCAGCTCCTCAACCGCATCACCGAAGCCGTCCGCGCCTACCTCCGCGCCCTCGCGCTGCGCCCCGATGACTTCGACGCGAACCTCAATGTCGCGACCGCGTACATGCAGCTCGACGAGCCCCGACAGGCGAGGCCCTACGCCGAACGCGCCGTCCGACTCGACCCAGAGGACGGCGCCGCCCGCGTCAACCTCGGCGCGATCTACGCCGAACTCGGCATGCACGACGCCGCCGTCGTCGAATACCAGCAGGCCGCGGAACTCATCGAGCTGGGCCCCGAACTCCTGCTCAACCTCGCCGACAGCCTGGGCAAAACCGGGCGCTACCCCGAGATGGTCTCCACGCTGAGCCAGCTCGTCCGCATCGACCCCAGCGCCGTCGCCTACGAGCGCCTGGGCTCCGCCCTCTTCAAGCTCAAGAACTACGACGACGCGCTCGCCTCGTTCCGAGAGGCGACCAATCTCGACCCGAGGCACTACCCCGCCTGGAACGGCGTGGGCGTCTGCCTCCTCAACCGGTACCTCTGGAGCGAACGCCGCGACACCGCCGCCCGCTCCGGCGCGATCGACGCCCTCCGCCGCAGCCTCCAGATCAGGCCCAACCAGCCCCGCATCATCGAGTTGGTCCGACGCTACGACTGACCTATCGTCGCCCCATGCCCGACACCAGCCTCCTCGAGACCTTCCCCAGCCCCGCGACCTCGTTCCCGTTCGTCATCGAGCACACGAGCGAGGAGTTCACCTCCGTGTGCCCCAAGACCGGGCACCCCGACTTCGCGGACATCACCCTCCGCTACCAGCCCGCGCCCAACGGCACCTGCGTCGAGCTCAAGAGCCTCAAGCTCTACTACCAGTCCTTCCGGAACGAAGGCATCTTCTACGAAGCCGTCACCCACTCCATCCGCGACCACCTCGTCGACCTGATGAACCCCGCATGGCTGCAGATCATCAGCAACTGGAAGGGCCGGGGCGGCATCCGCTCGGTCATCCGTGCGGACTTCGGGGATGTCCCCCCCGCCTACCTCGGGCGATGACGCAGACCCGATAATCCCCGCGATCCGCCGCCTCGCACAGCGGGCTCAACCCGGGCAGACGCCGGGCCGACCTCTGGTCCATGAGCGCGCTCCCCACCCCCGACCCCGCCAACCCCTACCACACCGAGAACGCCGCGGAGTTCGACGCGCCCACCTTCCGCGTCGACGCCCTCATCACCGAACTCCAGAACACCGACGAGGGCGTCCCCACCGGATGGACCGCCCTCGACGGGCTGGGCGTCCGCTTCCGCCCCAAGGAACTCGCCCTCCTCGCCGCCCGCACCGGGCACGGCAAGACCAGCGCCCTGGTCAACATCGCGATGCGCATGCTCGAACGCAGCGCCGCGGTCGGCAGCACCAAGCCCCTGCTCTACTACTCGCACGAGGAACCCCCCGAGCACATCCTCTGCCGACTCATCGCCCTGCTCGCGATCCGACCCATCGAGCCCTGGACCGTCGGCGAGATCCGCGAGCACTTCTCGGGCAAGGGCGCGACCAACCCCAACCGCAACAGCGCCGACTACGCCCAGCTCGACGCCGCCGTCGCGCACCTCAAGCAGGTCGAAGACCGCATCATCGTCATCCACCGCCCCGCGTGGACCGCCGCCCAGATCGGCGAGCACGCCCGCACCATCCACGAGAAATCAGGCGTGGGCGGCATCTTCATCGACTACCTCCAGCGCGTCCCCGTCGTCCCCCCGCTGCACGCGCGGGACCAGGAGATCGCCCTGACGGGCCGCACCCTCAAGTCGCTCGCGGTCGATGTCTCCGCCCCCGTCATCGCCGGTGCACAGGTCGACCGCGATGTCATCCCCGAGGGATACCAGGACCGCGTCCGCAAGGCCGCGTCGGGCTCTATTGCCGACGCGATCGAGATCATGAAGGCCGCCCGCCCGGACCTCAACCACCTCCGCGAGGGCGGGTCCGAGCAGGAGGCCGACCTCATCCTGGGCCTCATGAACTTCGCCGCCGACCTCCGCGTCGAAGCCACGGGCGTCCAGGCCTCCACCGACCACTTCGAGATCGGCGTCCTCAAAAACCGCTACGGCCCCACCGGCAAGTGGGCCGAACTCAGCTACTCGGGCTCGTCCGGCCTCATCTCCGATGTCGGCGCCAAGATCAACCCGGGCGATGTCCTCGCCAAACTCAGCGCCTGAGCGCCGAGAGCCGAGCGCGCCAGATCACGCCCGCTGTCCGTGCCACTGACCTGCGCCGAAGGTCAGTGCCCCCCGATCCCATCCTGCGCCGGGTGCCACCACTCGCCGCAACGCGGCGCAGTGGTGCCGCCGCACACACCAACCCACTCAGAAAAGAGCCCGCACCCCGCCCCGTTCATCCTGCATCCCCCAGCCTCCGTCGTCAACAAATCCTCAGTCCCCTCCAACACCTCCCCGCCGAGCCTCGCAACCGGACCGTTCACTCTTCGTCATCGAGGCCGAGCGCCACGAACGCCGCTTCGTCGAGCCGCGCGACCGGGAACAGGTCCCCCGCCGACAGCCCATTGAAGAACCCCCACGCCGCGAGCCCACCCGTCGACCGCGGCTCGAGCATGTACGACGCGAGCGACCCAAGGGGCTGCGCCGTGACCACGATCGCGTCCCCGCGCCGGACCTCCAGAGACCCGCGCTCGGGCGCCACGCCCAACTCCATCATCAGCCGGTTCTGCCAGACGCGCTCTGATGTCTCGACCGTCTGCACGCGGTAGCGAACCGCCTCGACCTCCTGCGCCGCGCCATCGCCGATCCCCCAGAGCCGCACCCCGTGCGCACGCAGCCGATCGATCACCTCCGACGCCTCGCGAGGCACCACATACGCCGCGGGTCTCCTCACCATCTCCGTCGCGACGAAGTTGTTGAGAATCGGGATCTCGTAGTCCTTCGCGGGTGTCGTCTCGAAGTCGATCTTCGCGCGAAGGGAATGCGCCCCGCTCTCGACGGGCTCGTCATACCCGAGAATCGTCGCGGGCTCCGCGAACGCCCGCGCCTCGGTCTTCACCGCGAGCGGCGCCCCCGCCCGACCACGCTGGAGTTCCCCCGTCTCCGCGACCGAAACGATCTGCTCGATCTCCCGACCGTTCACCGCCGCATACCGAAGAACCGCCTCGCAGAACGCCCGCGTCGAGAGCACCCGGTCCTCGAATGACGCGTACGCGTACGCCTCCGTCAGGATCGAAAGCCGATTCCGCAGCCCGCGATACGCGACCCCGTACCAGGGTTCCGCGGGATAGGTCGTCCACTTCGTGTGGTTCTCCGCGAAGTTCCCGTAGAAATAGGCGTCGTACCCCGTCGCCGCCTCGAAGGCCTCGTCCACGCGGGGCAGCATCACATCGCGCACATACGAAAGCACGACCGGGCTCCCCGCCGGGTGCTTGGGCCCCTGGTAGGTCAGCGTAAACCGGTGGTTCGACCCGTTCGTCGTGTGCGTATCCACGATCACCAGCGGATCCCACGCGTTGAGCACCCCCACCATCGCGCGCGTCTCCGGCGCGTCCATCTTCACCCAATCCCGGTTGAGATCCAGCCCCTGCGCGTTCGCCCGCTCGCCCATCGCCGCGGGCCCGTTCTGCCCGGGCCTGTTGTTCTCCCCGAACGCCGCGTGCCCGTCCGCGTTGTACACCGGCACCACGAGCACCACCAGCTCATCGAGCACCGCCCCCAGCCCCTGGGCCTGCCCGCCCTCGCGCGACGCAACAATCTCCCGCGCCAGCATCAGCAGCGCCTCGGTCCCGCACAGCTCGCCCGCGTGGATCGATCCGAACAAAAGCACAGGCACCCGCCCGCCCAGACCCCGCTCACCGGGCCCATCGACCGACCACGCCACAGGCGGATCCGCGATCACCATCACCGGGATGGCGCGCCCCCCGGCGCTCTCACCGATCGAGCCCGCGGACACCAGCCGCGAGCGACCCAGCGACCCCACCAACGCGCTCACCTGCTCGGAGGCCGTCGCCTCCGCGTACCCCGACCGCTCCGCGACCGTCGCCAGCGACGCATCCCGATCCGGATCCGCCGCCCCCCGCGCCGCGCCGAGACCCAGCACCAGCACACCGCACCCAACGACCGCCTTCATCCATGCCCTGTTCATGGGCCCACTCTACCCGCATGATCGCGATCCGATCGCACGCCGTCCGCACACCGTTCGCGATCCCCCCACGCCGCGCCAGCACAAAGGTCGAGACGAACGCCCACGCGATCTAGAATCCACTTCCGCCGATCCGCGCCCCGGCGAGGGGCCGATCGCTCTCGGGAGCGTTCCCCGCTTCTGCCCGCGGGTTATCCAGCACGCTCCTCCCACGCGGCGCACAGGCCGACGGAAGGGAGGATGCCATGCACACCAGATCACTCACGATCGCGATTCTCTGCGGGCTCGCCCCGCCAGCCAGCGCCGCCTTCGAGGGCTTCGCCCCACGCGTCGATCTCCCCCTCGCAGCCGGATACGCCCCCACCGCGTCGGCCCTCGCCGATTTCGACCACGACGGCGACCTCGACATCGCCGTCTCATGCTTCACCAGCGATACCTACGACCGCGTCGCCGTCTTCTTCAACAACGGGGACGGCACCTTCGCCGCGCCGATCTACCGGGGCGTCGGATCCTCACCCATCGCGATCCTCGCCCTCGACATCAACCTCGACGGAGACCCCGACATCGCCACCGCCAACCGCGACAGCGACGACTTCTCCATCCTCTTCGGCAACGGCGACGGCACCTTCCAAAGCGAGTACTACCGCGCCGCAGGCGACAGGCCCCAGGACATCGCCATCGCCGACCTCAACGCGGACGCCTTCCCCGATGTCGCCGTCGTCAACGAGCTCGACGACACCGTCACCGTCTACTTCAACGACGGAGACAGCACCTTCACATTCGACGCCAACTACACCACCAACAACCCCGACGGCAACTGGGGCAACAACCCGCGAGGCCTCGTCGCGGTCGACCTCAACTTCGACACACTACCCGACCTCGTCACCGCCAACACCGGCTCCAACCGCGCCACGATCCTCTACAACATCAGCGGTTCGCCAGGAAACTTCTACAACGGCGAGTTCGCCCTCTTCCTCGACACCGACGCCTCGCCAATCGATGTCAACGCCCACGACCACGACGGCGACGGCGACATCGACCTCGTCTTCGCCTGCTCCTCGAGCAGCCGGATCCACCGCCGATTCAACGAACTCAGCGGCAACCCGGGCAGCTTCGCCTACTTCCCAACCTCCAGCTCCTTCTACATCGGAGGCGCAAGGCCCGTCGGGCTCTGCACCGCAGACTTCGACGACCTCGAAGCCGACAGCGACCGGGACATCATCGTCGCCGACGAAGTCGGTGACCAGATCGACATTCTGCTCAACAACGGGACCGGAGGCATCATCTTCGGCGGACGATTCGACGCCGCCTCCAGCCCCCAGAACCCCTGCGCAGGCGACCTCGACGGCGACGGCGACGACGACATCGTCACCCCGCAACTCAGCGCCGCCTCCGTCGGCATCTTCTTCAACACCACAACCGTCATCGGAGGGCCCGCGCCCATCGTCCGCATCGACGAGCCCGCCAACTACGGAACCTCCGGAGGCTGCGTCTGCGGCCCCTCCATGACCGTCACGGGCGTCGCCGACATCCCCGCAGGCGGAATCTTCGACCACTACACCCTCCAGTACCGCCGCACCGACCAGCCCGATACCTGGATCACCATCGAGGAGAGCACCACGACCGTCGCCGAGCCCGGTGGATCGCTCGGCACCTGGAGCTTCCCCGCAGCCCTCGAAGGCTTCTACCTCCTCCGCCTCACCGCGACCTCCGCGTCCGGTCTCTCCGCCTCCGATGAAGCCGTCGTCTTCATCTCCCAGAACTACAACTCCGTCGGCTTCCACTTCGCCGCCGGGTACGACGAAGCGTCCACCACCATCGCGGGCCGCAACATCTGCGTCTACGGCTTCGTCAACGACGACGCCTGCGGGCCCAACACCTACACCGTCGACTACCAGCCCGTCGGCGCCGTCACCTGGCTCCCCGTCGACCCCGGGATGCCCGTCTACAGCGGAGACCGCCTCAACACCGAACTCGCGCGGTGGAACACCGTCAGCCTCGGCATCCCCGACGGGGATTACCATGTCCGCGTGATCGGCACCAACGGGTGCGGCCAGTCACGCTCCTTCACGCGCGCCGTCACCGTCGACAACACCTCGCCGCTCGCAGAGATCACCGGGCCCACCAGCTGCTTCTGGATCGACCCCGTGGGCTCGTTCGTCGTCAAGGGAACCGCCTTCGACAACAACCTCACCAGCTGGACGCTCGAGTTCACAGGAGGCCCCTACACAGGCTGGCAGCCCATCCGAACCAGCACCTCCAATGTCATCAACAACATCCTCGCCGAGTGGGATGTCAACGACCTCCCGCCCTGCGCCTACACCCTCCGGCTCCGCGTCAACGACGCCAGCCACCTCAACTGCGGCACCACTACGGGCCGCACTGACGATCTCGTGACCGTCAACATCGGGTGCCGCGCCGACCTCGCCGCGCCCTACGAGGTTCTCGACCTCGCCGACATCAACGCCTTCGTCTCCGCCTTCATGGGAGGCTGCCCGTAACCCAACCCGTCCGTGTGCCCGACGACCGGCACACGGGCGGACGCCTCAAGGCCCGCCCCGTCCGCAAGGGCGAGGCGGGCCATTCACCCGCCGCGCGCTCCCAGCCGAGGCAACCGCCCCCCTGCCACTTTGACACCCCACCCCCAGGCATCCGCCGCCCACGCCCACTCGGAACCCCATCCGGGCCGCGCCAGGCCCATTTCCACGCCCCAAGCACATCACCCCATCCAAAGCATGGATCGGCACACCATTTGCCCATTGCCCCCCCGATGCGGAATGTGCGCCTCCACCCAGCCGACCCGTTCAGCCCCGCAGGGGCGAGCGGAGACGCCGCGCCCCGCCCCGAACCCCACACCAACGGCTCGACCGAGCACCGTCTCAACCTGCTCCTGTCCTACGCCGGGTGGGACGAGACCCCCTGGGTCGACCGCCTCCCCCCGCTCCTGAACCCCATGGGCATCGCGAGCCACCGGGCCCAGAACGCCCGCGAGGCCTCCCGCGTCATCGAGTCCACCCCAATCCACATCGCGGTGGTCGATCTCGCCCTTCCCCTCGAGGGCGAGAAGGCGACCGAGGAAGCCGGACCCCGCGTCCTCGAACTCCTCGCCCGCCTCAAGCACCCCCCGCCCACACTCGTCATCAAGCGAGGCCGCACCAGCCGGGACGACCGACGCGAGATGGCCGCCGCCCTCCGCCTCGGCGCCTTCGCCGTCCTCGACCGCCCCCGCGCCCAGCAGGACCTCGAGACCCTCCTCGAACTCCTCCGCCGCGTCCTCACCCGCCACTACCGCAACACTTGGCCGACACGAGAGGGGCAGCACGGATGAAGTACCTCGCCCCGCTTGTCATCGTCTGCACCACACTCGCACTCACCGGCTGCACAGACCACGCGGCCAACGCAAGCCAATACATCCATAGCTACATCGGCAACCCCGGGAACGCCGACGCCCTCCGCGAAGCCCTCAAGACAGAAAAGGGACGCGACGCGATTGCCGGCGCGGCCGCCGCAAACCCGCTCGTCGCCTTCGACGGATCCAACCGCGTCGTACTGATCGAACAAACCAACGAGGGAGACCTACTCCATTTCGTTGAACTGTCCGCGACGAATCACGACGCGATGCCGAAATCCCTCAGCCTCTCCACGATGCGTCTCCGTCCCGGCCCACCCGAGTCAAAGAACACAATCTCCGATCTTCGGTTCACCGACATCGAACTCCACTACACCGTCACCACACCCGGAGGCGAAACCGACCAACGCCGAGCCGTCTGGGACGAGAACACGCTGCGAGTCGAGAACATCCCGTAACAGAACACCACACATCGAACCACTCGCTCAAGCGAGGGGAGAATCCCACCCTCGCCGCCACAGGCCGGCGACTCAACAAGTCCCAACCTCACGAGCGGACGCTCGTGACAAAACAAGTCCAACCCTCGCCGGCGGACGCCGGCGACTCAAACAGGAGCGAAGCAAAATGGCAACCGCAACCAAAACGAAGAAGTCCACCAAAGTCGACATCCGCCCCCTCCACGACAAGATCATCGTCCGCCGCGACGAGGCCGAGGGCGTCACCGAGTCGGGCATCTACCTCCCCGAGTCCAGCAAGGAGCGCCCCAAGACCGGCACAATCGAGGCCGTCGGCAACGGCAAGCTCAACACCGAGACCGGCGAACGCACCCCCCTCACCCTCAAGAAGGGCGACAAGGTCATCTTCACCTCCTACGCCGGCACCGAGATCAAGCTGGGCGACGACGAACTCCTCATCATGAGCGAAGACGATGTCCTCGCGGTGATCGACTGAACCAAGGGCACGGAGCGACGAAGGCACGCAGGCACGAAGAGCCGCGCGTGGCCACCACTTCGTGCCTGCGTGCCTCAGTGCCCGGGTGCCTCCCCATGACACACACCGCCCTCCGCAAAGCCCTCGAAGAACTCAAAGGCCAGCGCACCGCGACCTTCGTCTTCCAGCACATCCTCGGAGAGCCAAACACACTCTCCGTCCAAAACGCCATGCTCGTCCCCGAGGAAGCGGACGGGCTCATCAAACTCACGGACGGCCAGTCCATTTACATCATCGACGCCGACCGAGTCGCATACATCCGGCTCGGCACCAAGTAACACGATTCCCCTCTGAGAGAAAGGAGAGCGGGCGAACGGAGACACAAGGAACCCGGGAACACGGCAAGCCCCCACAGCGGCAACCCCGATCCCCGATCCCCGATCCCCATTCCCCGCTCCAAAGGAGCACACCATGCCCGCCAAGCAAATCGCATTCGACACCGACGCACGCGAGAAGATCCTCCGAGGCGTCCAGAAACTCGCCCGCGCCGTCAAGGTCACGCTCGGCCCCTCCGGCAAGGTCGTCGTCCTCGAAAAATCCTTCGGCGCCCCCACCGTCACCAAGGACGGCGTCACCGTCGCCAAGGAGATCACCCTCGACGACCCCTACGAGAACATGGGCGCCCAGATGGTCAAGGAAGTCGCCTCCAAGGCCTCCAAGGAGGCCGGCGACGGCACCACCACCGCCACCATCTACGCCGAGTCCATCCTCACCGAGGGCCTCAAGAACATCACCTCCGGCGCCAACCCCAACCAGATCAAGCGGGGTATTGACTCCGCCATCACCGCCCTCATCGAGCAGCTCCACACCATGAGCACCCCGGTGACCGGCTCCAAGGAGATCGCCCAGGTCGCCACATGCTCGGCCAACCAGGACGACTCCATCGGCAAGATCATCGCCCAGGCGATGGACAAGGTCGGCAAGGACGGCGTCATCACCGTCGAAGAGGGCAAGTCCCTCGAGACCGAGGTCGAACTCGTCGAGGGCATGCAGTTCGACAAGGGCTACCTCAGCCCCCACTTCGTCACCGACACCGCCAACATGGCCTGCGACCTCGACAAGCCCTACATCCTCATCCACGAGAAGAAGATCTCCTCCGCCAAGGACCTCCTCCCCATCCTCGGCAAGATCGCCGACGCCGGCGCCTCCCTCCTCATCATCGCCGAGGACATCGACGGCGAAGCACTCGCCACCCTCGTCGTCAACAAGCTCCGAGGCACCCTCAAGGTCGCCGCCGTCAAGGCCCCCGGGTTCGGCGACCGCCGCAAGGCCATGCTCGAAGACATCGCCACCCTCACAGGCGGCACCGCCGTCATGGAAGAACTCGGCATCGACCTCGAGAAGCTCGAACTCAACGAGCTGGGACGCGCCAAGAAGGTCACCATCGACAAGGACAACACCACCATCGTCGAGGGCGCCGGCTCCTCCGACGCCATCCAGGGCCGCATCGAGATGATCCGCGCCCAGATCGAGGCCTCCTCCTCCGACTACGACCGCGAGAAGCTCGAAGAGCGCCTCGCCAAGCTCGCCGGGGGCGTCGCCCAGATCAATGTCGGCGCCGCCACCGAAGTCGAGATGAAGGAGAAGAAGGCCCGCGTCGAGGACGCACTCCACGCCAGCCGCGCCGCCGTCGAAGAGGGCATCCTCCCCGGGGGCGGCGTCGCCGTCCTCCGCGCCCGCAAGGCCCTCGACACCCTCAAGAAGAAGGCGACAGGCGACGAACGCGTCGGCATCGACATCGTCAGCCGCGCCGTCTCGGGCCCGATCAAGCAGATCGCCGCCAACTGCGGCCTCGACGGCTCCGTCATCGCCGCAAAGGTCGAAGAGTCCACCGAGACCAACTTCGGCTACAACGCCCTCACCCACGAGTTCGGCGACCTCGTCAAAATGGGCGTCATCGTTCCCACCAAGGTCGAACGCATCGCCCTCCAGAACGCCGCCAGCATCGCGGGCCTCCTCCTGACCACCGACGCCGCCATCGTCGAGCTGAAGGAGAAGAAGCCGGCCGCCGCGGGGGCGGGCATGGACGACGATTTCGATTATTGATCGGTATTTGTAAGCAAAAGGGCTAGCACCAGCCCTTTTCTTCTGGTCTTATTTCGGTGACATTTTTCATTTTGGTCAGCTATTTGCTTCCCGGTTTCTCCTTAACATGGTATAATCGAGGGATGCCCAGGCCCAAGAAAGACCCGAGCGACCGCGTTGTCAAGTCAGGGGTATCCATCCCGAGATGGCTGAAGGACAAGATGGACTTCCACGCCCCCGATATGAACTGGAGCGCGTTCTTTTGCTCGGCTGTCGAAGAACGGATCGAGGAGATCGAGTCTGTTTGGCGCGACTTGAGCCGACCAGAGGCGGATGACGCGTTCATCGCGCGCCGACTCACGACCCCAACGGACTTCGTGCTCGACCGCAAGCGTGACGAGGGCGCGTATGAGGGCTACCTGCTCGCCAAGCACAAGCTCGGCAAGGCCACGCTGCGCGCGATCGGAACTGTGGATCTGTGGCCCCCTGAGCACATCGGCAAACCGCCGCTCGTCAGTGACACGGACCAGTTCAAGCGTCTGATCGAGTCCGCGCAACGGAACGGAGTTGTTGATCCAAAGTTCGACGAGGACGACGAAGAGCCTTGGGGCATCCCCAACCCCGCGTGGGTCGCCTTCCCTCGCATGGACAGCGGAGCTTGGCCGTCGCAGAACCCTCTGTGGGACGCGTGCGCTGTGATCTCGTCTTCACTCTGGCCTGAAACGATTCGGCCTCGTCGTGCCGAGTCACCGCCCAATTTCACTGAGTTCTACCTCCCCACTCTGCTCGAACTACACAAACGAGAACGAGCACCGATCCACAACCCGCAGGGTCAGGCGAGCACAAGGGATGAGGCTGAGCCAATCGATATCGCCCACATCTGGACAATACCGATCGCAAACGACGAAGCGGCTTGCGACATTCGCATCGTGGACCCGGTCGATGAGGCTGTCTGGCACACAGTTGCAGCGGGCACACCATTCGCCGAGATCTACGCCGATTGGGGAGGGCTGCGCAAGGACGTCGGCAGTTGGCACGACCCTCAAGCGATCGCGTGGGCGCGAGGGTTCCTCGACTCTGCCAGATCCATCTGGCGTCGAGTAAGTACCAGGCTCGACGGCTAGGACGGCAGTTCCGACCAGCCGTCGAGCGAAACGAATGCCGGAGGCTGCAATGGAATCGCTGATTTCAAACGGTATCGCTCTGCGCACACTCCGCCGCACCTGGACGTCGATCGGAGGACTGGTCGAGCGGAATCCCAGGAAGGGAGGGGAGGAACGATGGCGCGATCCGGACACCAACGAGACCGTCACGATGAACAGCCGAAAGAAAGTCGCGTGCCGGCCAGCGGTACTGCTCGTCCGCAAACGACAGGCTGCGCTCGCAAAACATAACACCCAGCCGAACGGCGAACTCGACATGTATGCGAGATCGCTGTTCGGCAGCTCTCCAACGAAGGGAGAACACCATGGCGAAGGGCTCAGGCGGAAAGGGCGGAGGCAAGTCCGGCGGAAAGAGCGGTGGCAAGGGGAGCGGCAAGGGAAGCGGCGGCAACCCGAACTACCCAAGCACGACCGGCAATCCCTCGGGCCCCGGAAGGGGTAACGCGCCCAAGGGCAAGTAACTGGACCGCCCGCCTGCGGTGAAATCACCCGCAGGTGGGCATTGTCAGTCTGTGAGGTTGGGTATCACCGGGTGCCATCAAGAAACCACACGCCGGCACCCCCAAACCCGTGCCACTGACCTGTCCCCAGGTCAGTGCTCCCCCACCCAGCCCCCGCACCCCCGCCAAACCCAAACACCACGCCCGGCCCCATGCCTCCCGCTCCCCGGCCGCCAGGGAGAGGGCCCCACACTGAACAGCCGTGAGGGGCGCCCCTATCGCCGCCCCCACCCAATCCTCGGCCTCCCCGTCTGAAAGAGGGGTTGCAGGGGAAACTTCCCCTGCAGTTGTGCGCACATAAGCACACCGGAGTTACGAATCTCCCCCGCAAAACCCCCATCCGTGCGCAAACCCCCGTCCCTCCCCACACAACCCCTTGCAACCCGCCACCCAATCCCGATCATGACCCCATCCCCCCTCGGCCCGCGACGCCAACAGGCCCGCATGCCCACAGGCCCGCATGCCCACAGGAGGGAACGATCATGACCAAGCAATCCTGCGAGACCAACACCCCCCAACTCGACCACCTCACCCTCACCGCCTTCTCTCAATCCCTCGCCCCACCCGCTCAACCCTCCCCCTCCCCGTGGCACGGGCGTCCCGCCCGTGTCTCCCAACCCTTTACCCCCAACTCCCAACCCTCTCCCCTCTCTCCCCCCACTGGTGACTGGTCACCGGTCACTGGTGACTCTCCCACCGCTCCTCCCCCTCCCCCCCATTGCCCACTCCCCATTCCCCATTCCCTCCTCCCCGATCTACTGACAGACTTCCTCTCCGCCGAGCTCGGCATCCTCCAACTCTGCGAACACACGGGCCGCACCCCCCAGCAACTGCTGGCCGATCTCCAGCAACTCCGACCCGAACTCGACGCCCTCGCCCAACTCGCCGAACTCCGCCAAAGCCTCATCGAGGCCCAGGCCAGGGTCGCCGCCACCGCCCGCCTCCTCGACATCGTCCGCGACAGCGCGCACGACCACGACCACAAACCCTCCGCCGCCGTGGTCGCGCGCACCAACGAAACCGCCCGCAAAGCCGCCGCCCAACTCCTCCGCGCGCGACCCACAACCGCGCGCAAAATCTCCTCCCCCGTCACCGCCCCACAGGGGACCGCCGGAGGTGGCCCGCCCCTTCAACAGACGGACGGGTCGGAGGGGGTGACAGACAGACACCACCACTCGCCGCAACGCGGCGCAGTGGTGCCCGACCAACAACACAAACCGAGCAAGACCCAACACCCCCATTCCTTTTCCCCCAACCGGTTCACTTCCGCCCCCCAACCCCGTAGCGTGCAACGACCCGCGTGTTCCCGGCCTGCGGCGGACGCCTGCCTTGAACGCGTTGAACCGCGGGGTTGCTGCGGCGTGACCACGCCGGCCGCTCCGCCCGATCCCGAAAGGACACGGGCATGCTCACCGTCACCGACGAAGCCAAGACCCACCTCAAGACCCTCATCGACCAGTCCGGGCTCGACGACAATGTCGCCCTCCGACTCGTCGCCAACGAGCAGGGCCTGGGCCTCCAGCCCGACACCGCCAAGGACACCGACACCGCCTACACCGAGCCGGGAAGCGAGAACACCGTCCTCGTCGTCGACGAGACCCTCGCCGGCAAACTCGGCGCCGTCACCCTGGGTGTCGAGCAGACCGCCGAGGGCGCCCGCCTCGCGATCACCCAGTAACTCCAGCGGGCCAATGCCCGACCATCACGCACGCGGCTGACCATGCCTCGCGCCCGCGACGCGCGAGAACAGGTATCGCCGCGCGCCTTGGTCAGCCCGCCTCGCGCCGATCCCCCCGCCACACCAGGCACACAACCGCCGCCGCGACCGCCCCCACGGTGTTGCTCACCAGGTCCCACCCCGTGTTGGTGTACCCACCCACCCCCGTCTCGGGCAGCACGAGCGTCATCACGAACTCGATCACCTCGTTGACGGCGCCGAGGCCCATCCCC
>MDTG01005843.1_pt1 | contig 14459 bp, 11 predicted proteins | sample 811421 | NCBI WGS metagenome assembly MDTG01 (sample SAMN05326645, study PRJNA326480) | marine metagenome | isolation source: seawater | place: Pacific Ocean: South East | collected 2011
AGATTATGTTCCTTTTACTAAATGACCTTCAAGGGATTATATTAGCGTTAGTGAGGAAATCTGACATGGCCTGATTTACCTCGTCGGGAGCCTCTTGCTGCACCCAATGCCCTACTTCAGGTACAAGGATTACTCCACGTAAATCGTTTACCACACGACTCATTGCACCTCGCAGCCTGGCTTCAGACGCACCTCCAATAACAACGTCGCGCTCTCCAGCAATAAATAGAGTCGGAATATCAATACGAGCATCTTTAAAACTTTCTGTAAGCTCCCAATTACGATGAAAATTACGATAATAATTTACTCCACCACGGAAACCCGCTCTCTCAAACTCACTAACAAAATAATTTAAATCAGAGGCACTGAGCCAACTGGGCAGGCTTTTTGGAGCTCCTAGTCTACCGATCCACCCGCCCGCTGAAGAACTCGGATCGGTTATTACTGGAGGATCTCGTGGGCTTCGAGGAGAAAGGTACAACCGACTCAGTAATTCGCGAGGATTTGAGTCATATTCAAGCTCTGCGACACCATTCGGCTCGTTGTGGTACAAAATATAATAAAAATTATCTCCAAACGTCTCTTTCCACTCGACCATCGGAGAACGCTCTTGTCTCCCAGCAAAAGGAACGCTCATAGCAATCAGCCCATCAAACCGATCCGGATAAAATTGGACTGTTTGCCAGGCGACGATGGCACCCCAATCATGACCGACCATGACGGCTTTTTCCTCTCCCAGATAATCCAAAATACCAATCATATCCGCTGCGACTTTCTCAATGTTATAGTCATCCACCTCGCTTGGCGCGTCAGTATCTCCGTACCCGCGCATATCAGGCGCAACAACTCTATATCCCGAGTCCGATAAGTACTTCAGCTGGTGCCTCCATGAGTACCAGGACTCCGGCCAGCCATGCGCCAAAAGAACAAGGGGGCCACTATTGCCAGCCTCAGCAACACGCATTCTTATGCCATTAACGTTGATATATCGGAAAGTTACAGCATCAACGGGAGAATGAGCTATGGCGTCATCTGAATTAGTCATTACTTCCCCCAGAGGCTTTTCGGCCCCAATCACGAGCCCAACAAGAGAAAGAGAGACCAGCACCGTCTTCACCACAATATTGCTAAGCTTCGAACGTCTCAACGCATTCATGCTCGATACCCCTCGTAAAATTATGCTCAACTTTCATATCATCAGTAGCCCATGACACTACTGATACTTTGTCGTTTAGACCATTAATCCATAACTGAATCAGTCTGTCCAACCCCAGTTATCTGCCAACGCGCAAACAAGCGTTTTGCTGCACTAAGCTTCTTAGGAGACAGCCTTTCTTCAATACGACTCAGCAACGCAGGCGCCTCTCCGTAATTATTATAGATTGCTTGATTAGCCCAAGCGTGAGCTTCAACAAGATCCTCCGGAATTTGATCGGCCTCGAACTTCATCAAAGCTAGGCGATAAGCGGCCTCGGGATGACCACCTCGGGCTGCTCTTCCATACCACTCAACTGTCGATTGAGAACTCTTTTCAACACCAAATCCATTGTAATAAAGACTCGCGAGATTAAACATTGCCGCCACGTGGCCCTGCGATGCAGCGGAATAGGACCACCTAAAAGCCTCTTCGAGGTTTATCTCAACCCCCTGACCGGAATAATAAAGAATACTTAAATTATATTGCGCAAGATCAAGCCCTTTCTCTGCTTCAATCAAAAACTCAACGTATGCGGTTTCAAAATCCCCATTAAGAACAGCGTCAACACCCTCCTCATAATCCGCAAATGATCGCCATGAGCTTACGAGCGACAAACAAACAAAGCAGGTTATAAACGCTCGTTTGATACTTCCCTGCTTATCTTTTAGGAATAAATTAAACAAGATTCTTCAAAACCTCTTATATTGAGTTATACTAAAGCCGGTTGCACCCGTAGCTCAGCTGGATAGAGTACCTGGCTACGAACTAGGGGGTCGCACGTTCGAATCGTGCCGGGTGCGCCAAATCAAAAGACCATACGTCAGATTGGGGCCTTGCGCAAATAACAGTCATTAGAATGATCGTACTAGAAATAAAATCTGTAAAATTCAAAGCTTATACACCTGCTTCTTTCAACAGTCCGTCAAGCCACCGCGACCAACTTCCTGGTTTTACGAATGGGTGAACTTCGCCGTCAGACCGTGCTTCAAATTTCTTTGCCATCTCAAAAAAGTCACTTAAACTTTCTCCGTTGGGAATATTCACATCAACGCTCTCTAAGCTTTGTAATTTCCGGATACTTTGAATATATACAGCTAATGCCACTTTATTTGCGACATCAACCCCAACTCCGCCAAAGATCATTGCCTCATAAGGATACCCTCCATCGTAGACCGTAAACCCTACTGATAGCGTTCCAGGTGTGTGGCCAGGGGTCTTAAAAAACGAAATCCTATCTCTTCCAAGGGTTACACTTCCGCTCTCCGTCGCCGTTAAGTGCTTCCGGGGCGGAACATATCCGTTCACCTGTTCAGCTAAACTTACGCTGGCCTCCCATGCCTCTTCTGTCATGAGCACAACCGCTCCAAATTCTTCTTGCATGCGTTTAGCTGCGCCGACCTGGTTACGATCTCCGTGAGTGACGATCAAATACCTAATATCAATTGGATTGAGCCCAAGCTTTCTGATGTTATCAATCAACGCCGCTGTCTCGCTAATTGGAGCAGAATCAATAAGAATCAGCCCTTGATCAGTCTGGAGAACCCAGGCCGCCGCCTTTGTCCCAACAAAAAACAGGTTATCAAAAAGCTGAAAGGGCTCTCGCTTTGCGGACTTCTCTTTCACGACAGACTCTTTGTCCTGTCCAAAAGCAAACGGCATTGCAACGGTAATAAAAACCGCAACTAGAGTCATTAGTAAAGAATTACGCATAAACATTATTGTCACAATCCTCTGAAAACATAATTCTAATACGATCGAGGCATTCCCAACACATGCTCTGAAACAAAATTTAAGATCATCTCCTGAGAAATCGGCGCCAGCTTCATTAGACGAGCCTCACGCCAATATCGCTCTACATGGAATTCTCGTGCATAACCAAAGCCTCCATGCGTCTGAACAGCCGCGTCGGCTGCAAAAAATCCAGCCTCCGCTGCGAGGTACTTTGCCATGTTAGCCTCTGCAGCGCACGGCTTGCCTCCATCAATTAAGAACGCTGCCTTACGAATCATCAATTCGGCCGCATCGAGTTGAGTCTTAGCAATGGCAAGAGGAAAGGATATACCCTGATTCTTCCCAATTGGTCGGTCAAAAACCACGCGCTCGTTAGCGTAAGCTACCCCACGTTTTAATGCTGCACGACCGATACCCAAAGCTTCAGCGGCAATTAAAACTCTTTCTGCGTTCAAGCCGTCTAATAAATACCGAAACCCCTCACCCTCTTCACCAACGCGGTCATCAACACTCACTTCTAGGTCGTCATAGACAACTTCACAAGTTCGCACCGCGTTGCGACCCAGTTTTGAAATAGGGGATATTGAAACCTGTGGCTTGTTCAGCTCAGCCAAGAGCAAAGTCATTCCATCAGTTTTTCTTCCAACTTCCGACCTTGGTGTAGTCCGCACCAACAAAAGAACCCGTTCACTCTCAATGGCTTTTGTTGTCCAAATTTTTCGCCCTCTAACAATATAGTTCTCGCCTTCTCTCTTTGCAAAAGTGCTGATCGCTGTCGTATCGCTACCCGCATCCGGCTCCGTAACACCAAATGCAACCTGCAATTCTCCGGTAGCAACTGAGGGAAGAAATTTTTTCCTCATGGAGGCAGACCCATGTTTGACGACAGGATGCATCCCGAATATTGATAAATGGAGCGGCGTCGCTCCGTTCATTGCTGCGCCTGAGGAAGCAACTTCCTCAAGTAATATTGCGGCCTCAGCGATCCCCTTTCCAGAACCACCATACTCCTCCGGCATGGCAATACCAAGCCATCCCGAAGCAGCCATTACATCAAAAAAACGTTGCGGGAACTTCGCTTCCGAATCATGACGCTCCCAGTACTCATCAGGAAAATCTGCGCAAACACGCCTCACAGATTCTCTTATAAGCGCCTGTTCATCGTTATCACTAAAACTCATCTTCAGCTATCTCGTTTAGCTATTTCTTTTGAAAGTTCTAATATTTTTTTCGCTCGCTCCAAATGGGGGGCGTCCACCATCTTACCCTTGTAAAGAAATGCCATTTTCCCCTCCCTCATATTCTCAGCAAACGCAGAGACTAACTCAATGGCATTGTCTACCTCGACTTCACCTGGACTAAAAAACTCGTTAACTATACTTATTTGATTTGGGTGCACAGTCAACTTGCCAGTAAAACCCATCTGAGCGGAAGCCTTACATTCTTCAGCTAGCTTTTTTTGATCGGCAATGTCGGAAAACACTGCGTCAATTGGCTGAACACAAGCGCTAACTGCGGAAATCAAACACATAGAGCGGACATACTTGAAGACCTCTAAATATTGCCCCTGACTGTCGCGTTTAGAGCGACTTCCAATTGAAGCAAAAAAGTCCTCAACGCCCCAAGTCAATCCGTCGACTCGCGAATGCTTTGGTATTGAGCTCAAATTTAAAACGGCCCCCGCTGATTCTGCGCCGATCAGTATTAGCTTAGTCCGACCAACTGAAGAGGAGGCTCTTTTCTTTTCGTACTCCGATATAATCGAGTCTGCCAATTTAACTTCTTTTAGGCTACTTACTTTAGGCAACACGACGCCGTCAGGCTCACACTCAATAATGGCTTCTAAATCATCTCTCCCTGAGCTCGACGTAATTGGGTTAACTCGAACAAACCGCTCTTTTTTATCTCCTTCACTAGCCAACCAAGAGATCACGTTCTTTCTAGCCTCCCCCTTATTTTCTAACACCACTGAATCTTCTAGATCCAAAACCACCGCATCGGCCGGCAAGTCGGAAACCTTGTCTAACATCTTAATATTTGCGCCGGGCACAAAGTGTAACGATCTCCGGACTCCCATCTGATTTTGGCCTCACTAAAAAGTTGGCTTCGATGCTTTTGTAAGCTTAGCAGTCTATCATGATACTTAGCAGACAAATTTACCAATAAATCGTCTCTGGCCGCTTTACCGGCCTCAACTTATTGGCTAATAAATGAGATTCCGAATACAGAGATGTTACACTCCAAACATCGTTATTCAGAGAGTCAAAATGAACAGTGTAAACAAGCCCATTAAGTCTTGGATAGGCAACAAGGAGAACGTAACAGATATAATTTCCGGTTCTGTTGCGGATCGCCTCGCTGCAACACTTAATCGTAAAACAAATGTTAGCTTCTGTGAGCAACCAAATTTACCGCCTCTTTGGCATTGGTGCCATTTTATTAAGCCGACTACGCAATCTGCTCTTGGGAAAGACGGACACCCAGCAAAAGGAAGCTTCTTGCCACCTATTCCACTGCCGAGAAGAATGTGGGCAAGCGGCTCTCTGTATTTCAAGCGACCCCTAAAAATTGGCGTAATTGCGAGTCGACAATCTGTGCTTACGGATATACAAGAGAAGCAAGGGGAAAGTGGAAAATTGATTTTTGTTACGCTCAAGCATAATTTTTTTCAAGAGAAAGAGCTGATGCTGAGTGAGGAACAAAACCTAGTCTATCGAAATCATCCCTCCAAGAAATTAGAAAAGCCTTTGCCTAAAGAACCAAATGAAAGCAACGTCGACTACGCCGCAGTTATACAACCAAACACGATGGAATTGTTTAGGTATTCAGCTCTCACATTTAACAGTCACCGAATTCACTTTGATCAACTATATACGACAGAAATTGAGGCCTACGCTGGACTCATTGTCCACGGGCCACTCTTAGCGACTCATCTTCTTGAACTGGCCCATCGATCTTTGGGCAACAAAATTTTAAACCGTATTGAGAAATTCGAATTTCGCGCCAAAAATCCTGCTTTTGTAAATGAACCACTTCATCTCAGTTGTAGCAAGCTAGCGAAAAATAGTTTAATTCACTTGTCTGCCAAAAATGAGATGGGTATTGAGTGCATGACAGCTAGAGCAACTATAAAGTGAAATTAGATGTAGCCCCGTTGACAGGGATAACCGTTGTAGCACTCGAGCACGCAATCGCAGGGCCTCTCTGTACTAAGCAACTCGCTGACCTCGGCGCGAGAATTATTAAAATTGAACGACCCCAAACGGGAGACTTTGCAAGAGCTTACGACACGAGAACTCTTGGACAATCCTCTCATTTTATTTGGACCAACCGTGGAAAACTAAGTTTAACCCTCGACATAAAAAGTTCAATGGGAATTAATATTTTAAAAAGACTTCTAAAGGAAAGTGATGTGTTACTTCAGAACCTCGCACCGGGCGCAGCCAAAAGATTAGGTCTGGACTACGCAACCTTGCATTCACAATTACCACAGCTAATCGTGTGCGACATCTCTGGGTATGGACAGACAGGACCATATAAAGATAAAAAAGCATACGACCTTCTAATCCAAGCAGAATCTGGATTACTTTCTGTCACAGGTACTGAACAAAATATCGTAAAAAGTGGTATCTCAATCGCAGATATAGCAGCAGGCACTCAAGCGAACGCGGCAATACTTGCGGCAATAATACAGCGATCAAACATCAATGAAGGCGCGCATATTGAAATTTCTATGCTTGAGGCGATGATTGAATGGATGGGATTTCCGCTTAATTATGCGCATAATGGTCAATCACAACCCGAACGAAAAGGAACTGAACACCCTACCATATATCCATACGGCGTATTTCAATGCAAAGATAAATCCATTGTATTCGGGATACAAAACGAGCGCGAGTGGAACTCTTTTTGCGTCAATATTCTAGCTGACAACAATTTAGAAGACGATGCTAGATTCGCAAACAATACTCTAAGATCTCAAAACAGAGAACAACTAAAACCTTTAATTCATAAGGTTTTAATGTCCATCACCGCCGCAGAAGTGATTCAAAAATTAAATGAAAATGAAATAGCGTGCTCAAAGGTAAATAATATCAATGAAGTTTGGCATCATGAGCAGTTAAGATTTTTAAAAAAGTTCGTTATGACGAAAAGCCCTAACGGAGACATAGAGACTTTTCTTCCACCAGGAAATAGTAACTTATTTAAACCGGGCGCGGGAGCGATCCCTAAACTGGGTGAGCACAATACGTTATTGCTCAAGGAACTCGGTTATACAAACGAGGAAATTGAAGATTTAGCACTCTCAGGGGTTGTCTAATTCTTATTTTTAAAAAGAGCGCGACAACCGCGCCAGATAAGTCGAATGCCGCACGACAGAGTACGCATAGCAACCTCAATCGTGATTTGGACGTCTATATCTGTCTTCAGAGGCGAGAAACCTAAGAGAGCCAATTTGATTCGCGGGGTATTTTAATTTTGGCGGAGAGAGAGGGATTCGAACCCTCGATGAGGTTCCCCCCATACGCCCTTAGCAGGGGCGCGCCTTCAGCCACTCGGCCACCTCTCCGGTGCTGGAGAGTATAACATATGCTATCTGCGGTTCGAAGCTAAATCCAATACTAGCAAAGTGGGACCTATGAGACCTCGGCTTTCGCTTCCTCGGATATTCTACGGTAAATTTCTTCCCTGTGAACCGACACATCGCTTGGGGCATTAATTCCCACGCGTACTTGCCCCCCTTTCACCCCAAGAACAGTTACCTCAATATCATCACCAACCATGAGTCTCTCGCCGACCCTGCGGGTAAGTATAAGCATTTTAAAAGTCTCCGAAACAGTATAAAAGAAGCACATGGGTGCTTCTTAAAACGATACCTGATATTTACTTTGTTGAGACTAATTTAGATCACCAAGTCCGAAAGCAGTATGCAATGTCCGTACGGCCAGTTCGAGGTACTTTTCTTCAATCACAATAGAAATTTTTATTTCAGACGTCGTAATTAATTGGATATTTATTCCTTCGTTGGCAATTGCTTCAAACATTTTGCTGGCAATCCCTGCGTGCGACCGCATCCCAACACCAACAACCGACACCTTACCAATCTTCTTATCCAGGTCGATTTTTTTTGCTTTTATGACACTCTGTTGATCTAACAAAATTTGTTTAGCTCGCTCGCTCTCTCCTCGTTTCACGGTAAAGGTTATATCATTCGAACCATCAGCAGCCGCATTTTGGACAATTACGTCAACTTCGATACCTGCTCCACTGACAGGACCGATTACCCGATGTGCTACGCCGGGAACGTCAGGGACTCCGCTTACTGTCAACTTGGCCTCATCTCCTTCAAAAGCTATGCCGGTAATTTCTGGATCTTCCATTCTCTCCTCCATCTCAAAACTAATAAGCGTTCCATTGCCTTCTTCGAAGCTGGATAATACCCTGACAGGAACACGATGCTTACCTGCAAATTCGACAGCACGAATCTGAAGAACCTTAGCGCCCAAGCTAGCCAACTCAAGCATCTCCTCGAAGGTAATGCTAGTTAATAAACGTGCATCCTTAACCAACCTAGGGTCCGTCGTGTAGACACCCCTAACGTCCGTATAGATTTGACACTCGTCAGCGTTAACGGCTGCCGCTAATGCAACAGCAGTGGTATCCGAGCCTCCTCTCCCCAAAGTTGTAATATTTTCAAGTTCATCAACACCCTGAAACCCTGCCACCACAGCCACGTTACCTTTTTTTAATTCAGATAATATTGGCCCTTCATCGATCGAACGAATTCGAGCTTTAGTGTGTACATCCGTGGTAATAATTTGTGCTTGAGCACCCGTAAAGGATCTAGCCCCTAGACCACGCTTTCGCAAGGCAATACACAACAAAGCAATCGTTACTTGCTCTCCCGTAGACAACAAAACATCCATTTCTCTGGGCTCGGGATAATCAGCGATAGATTGCGCTAAGTCTGTTAACCTATTCGTCTCTCCGCTCATAGCAGAGAGCACGACAATAATTTCATCACCTTTTTCACGATGAGCTGCCACTTTATTAGCAACAGCCTCAATCCGATCAACACAGCCGACCGAAGTTCCTCCGAATTTTTGAACTAGCAAGCTCATTGCAACTAACTCCCTGCGATCTTATCTTAAATCCTTTATTTTATACTCGCTCTAAAACCCAATTTTTTACACTGTTTAGAGCTGCAGGAACGGCGGCCGGATCGCTCCCACCAGCCATTGCCATATCGGGTCTGCCACCACCTTTCCCTCCGACCTGTGTCGCTACCATATTGACCAGATCACCTGCTTTTACTCGATCAGTTAATTCCTTGCTAACTCCAGCGACTAAGCTCACCTTCGCGCCTTCAATAGAGGCTAAAACAACAACGGAAACGCCTAATTTATTCTTCAGCTGATCAACTGTCTCCCGTAACTCTTTAGTATCATAGCCTTCAAGATGCCTAACTAGTAACTTGAGTTCCCCTAAGTTTTCAGCTCCCTCGGCCAAATTCCCACCCTCATTGGCAGCTATTTTTGCCTTCAACTCTTGCAGGGATTTCTCCAACTCTTTTTGAACAGAGGACATTTGCTTAACACGATCCAGAACTTCATCTTTATTGGACTTTACCAATTCGCATAATTCTCTCAGTGTTTTCTCCTCGCGCTCGATCGACCGATGAGCCTCGTGACCAGTCACCGCCTCTATTCTTCTCACCCCAGCTGAAATCCCTGACTCTGAAACAATTTTAATTAAGCTGATATCGCCGGTGCTACTAACGTGAGTACCGCCACAGAATTCAATAGAGAATTCTTCCCCCATTGTGACTACTCTTACCTCCTCGCCATACTTCTCTCCAAATAAAGCAATCGCTCCCGATTTCTTTGCATCTTCCAATGCCATCTGCTGTTTTTTAACCGGAGTATTCTGCAATATCTTAGCGTTTACTTCTCTCTCAACAGCTCTCAATTCGTTTTCATCCAAAGGTGCTGTATGAGAGAAATCAAATCGCAATCGTTTCGAATCCACCAAAGAACCCTTTTGCATAACGTGGTTACCCAAGACAAGGCGAAGGGCAGCATGCAACAAATGAGTCGCGGAATGATTTAACGTAATCGCCCTTCGTTCCTCAACTTCTACTCTCACAAAAACTTTCTGCCCTAAGATCAATGACCCACTATTTAACGTGCCTCTGTGAAGTAAGGCGTTCCCTTGCTTTTGAGTATCGCAAACCTCAAATTCGAACCCATCTCCGCTTATAAAACCCCTGTCTCCGACCTGACCACCAGACTCACCGTAAAGCGGCGTCCGATCTAATAATATCCACCCTTCTTGACCTTTTTTTAGCTCAGAGACTTTCTCACTTTCAATATACAAACCTTGGACACTAGCGTTTCCCTCTAAAGCATTGTGTCCAATAAAATCAGTGCTAAGCTCAATACCTAAATCTAATTTTGAAACGGCAGAAAATTTCGCTGCCGACCGAGCCTGTTGTCGCTGACCCTCCATCGCTTTTTCAAAACCTTGCATATCAATTGCCAGTCCGCTCTCTCTCGCCACATCCGCCGTCAAATCGGTAGGAAATCCATACGTATCATAAAGCTTAAAGACCGTTTCACCATTTATGGTCTCCCCACTTAGGTTTGAAATCGCGGCCTCTAAAATACCCATTCCATTTTCTAGCGTTCGCCCAAACTGCTCTTCTTCCTCTCTTAATGTCTTCTCGACAAACTCTTGATGGGCAGCTAATTCTGGATACGCGGAACCCATTACTTTGACCAGTGAAGCAACGGCTTTGAAGAAAAACACTTCCTTTACTCCGAGGCGATAACCATGGCGCAAAGCGCGCCGAATGATTCGACGAAGGACGTAACCTCTGCCCTCGTTAGAGGGAACCACCCCGTCAATAATGAGAAAAGAGCTCGACCGAATATGGTCAGCAATTACCCTTAAGGAATTATTAGTGCGATCTGCTACATTTGTAATCCTTGAAATGTCGCTGATAAGATCATCAAAAAGATCAATCTCATAATTACTGTGAACACCTTGCATGACCGCAGCGATTCGCTCGAGGCCAGCCCCAGTGTCGACCGATGGCCTGGGCAAAGAAACAAGGCTACCGTCAGGCTTTCGCTCATATTGCATAAAGACCAAATTCCAGATCTCTATGTAGCGATCACCGTCTTCTTCAGGACTTCCAGGTGGCCCTCCTGCTACGTCAGGCCCGTGATCATAAAAAATTTCTGAACATGGCCCACAAGGACCTGTGTCTCCCATAGACCAAAAATTATCTTTGTCGCCAAGCTTCGAAAACTGCTCCTTACTAATACCAATTTCATTCAACCAAATTGATTCTGCCTCAGCATCGTCACGGTAAACTGTCACCCAGAGCTGATTCGGGGACAAGTTAAGCTCCGAGGTCAAAAAGTTCCACGCGAAATGAATCGCCTCACGTTTAAAATAATCCCCGAAAGAAAAATTACCAAGCATTTCAAAAAAAGTATGATGACGCGCAGTGTAGCCAACATTTTCTAAATCATTGTGCTTCCCGCCTGCTCGAACGCATCGCTGAGAACTCGTCGCCGTAGAATAGCTTCGGGACTCTGTGCCCAAAAAAGTGTCTTTGAACTGCACCATCCCAGCATTAGTAAAGAGCAGTGTTGGATCATTACCCGGGATCAATGAACTACTTTCAACCCTTTGATGACCATTTCGTTCAAAATAATCAAGAAAAAGAGAACGTATCTCAGCACTAGTATGCATGCTCTTTCTTTTACCGCTGTTCATAAGCTTTTTGCCATCTTTTTTCGTAACAATAAGAAGCAGACCTTCAAGAGGTCTGTAAAGACACAATTATAGCGCTTAGTTCGATAAGTTGGCAGATCTTTTGTGAGCTATCAAAATCAGGGTATTTACTAACCTTCAGATTTTTCTGAACCCATAATGGAATCACCTAACAGAGCCGTTAGCTGAAATCCATCGATCATTTCTTCTGGAGGAGCTCTCAATTTTCCGTCACTACTAAGAATAATTGCGATAGCCCTAGTTTGAGGAAAGTAACTTAGGATAATAGTTAAAATTATCAAAAATGGAACACATAAAAACATTCCCGGGATTCCCCAGATATAACTCCAAAGACCCAAATTTAGCAATATGACAATCGGACTTAAGTTAAACGAGGAACCCATCAAGCGAGGTTCTAAGATATTACCTATCATAATTTGAAGGATACCAATTCCCGCCAGCACCAACAGGAACAAACTATACCCATCAGATTGCGCCAAGGCTATGAGTGCTGGAAAAATAGTTGCAATGATCGAACCTACGGTAGGGATAAAATTTAACAAAAATATCAATAGACCCCAAACACCAGGAAAATCGACGCCAACAAGAACCAGAAAGATATAACTCACGATCCCCGTCAACGAGCTTGTTGCGAGTTTTATGGTTATATACTTTTCAATATCGCTGCGTATTCGTTCGATTATCTTGCGCGCATTACTCTCAGAGCCTGCAGCTCCAAAGAGCTCCGTAATTTTTGCATCAAAATTTCCTTGCTCCAAAAAAAGAAAAAGAATGTAAATCATTATTAGTCCACTACTCGCAAGAATTCCAGCAAAGGACGCTGCTACCGATGTCGCTAGTGCAGGAAGATCTATCCACTCTGTAAGTGATTGGTAAATTCCGCGATCTTGAGTAAAAGTAAAATTAAAAAAAGGCAGAGCTTCAATCCGAGCTGTCAAATTAGTTTGATAAAGAGGGAAAATTTCGAGAACCTGATCAATTCGGCCGCCAAAAAAACCGACTAACGCCCATATCATAGAGATAAAAATCAGCAGCGCAGTTATTCGCGCCAAAACAGGCTTAACAGGAAAGCTGTTTGACGATAGGCGCTCAATTGCATTCGATAAAGTATTGATTAAATACCAAAGAGCAACGGCAATAACGAATGGCAGCAGCAACGCTTCACCAACAACCAACAAATAAAAGACAACAACGACTATGAGTGAGTTCAGGGCAAAACTTGATTTATTCATACCAGCTTATCCATGCCCTACTTTGATTAAAAACGACCACGGCCAAGGAAGAAGAGCTGAGCATTGATGCGAGCATCAACATCATAAGATGTTTCTCCGCTTAACCACCTTCAAACACCTCAACTAAGGTTCCTGGTGTTAGTATCTGCGGCAAAATTTCCGGTTCCCCTTGGGGAGGATAATAAAGATACAAGGGCACCGACGGTCGATTGAATTCTTCAAGAATTGCGGTAATTTGAGGATCTTCATTTGTCCAATCACCCTTCAGGTATGTGATGCCCTCGTCGCGCATAACATTTTTGACACGTTCGGTCCCAAGAGACGTTTGCTCGTTTGCAAGGCAAGTGATGCACCAGTCCGCCGTCATGTTAACGAAAACCGGTCGGCCAGCTGCGCGCAAATCATTAAGCTTCGCCGTGCTAAACGCCTCAAAATCTCTGTCACTCTCTTCGAGCACATTAATCTTTGACGCACTGAACTCACGCGGTGCACTGAGAAACGGAGTCTGCAACAAATACAGAGCAACACTTAATGACCCAATCGCAAAGCCATAGTTCAGCATCCTTCCAAACAACGCCATGCTATTCCGACGCTGGTACAACCATACTGTGAACGCTAAAAGTAGACACACTCCCAGAACAAGGGTCATTCCTGTAGTCCCTACTTGATTACCCAAAACCCAGAGGAAAAAAAGCGAGGAGGCATATAACGGGAACGCCATAAATTGTTTAAAGGTCTCCATCCAAGATCCCGGTCTCGGCAAAAAGCGGGAAAGTGTTGGCAAATATGATAGGAGTAATATGGGTAGAGCCATACCAAAGCCCAAGGCGATAAACACTAACATCGCTATCACCCAAGGCTGGGTGAGCGCAAAACCAAGCGCGGGCCCCATGAATGGAGCTGTACATGGCGTCGCTACAGTAGTGGCTAGCACTCCTGTAAAAAATGATCCTGTGTACCCTTCTTTCTGGGCTAGTCCAGATCCCGCTCCCATGAGGCTCGTCCCTATTTCAAAAACCCCCGATAAGCTCAAAGCTAAAATAAAGAAAATGTAGGTTATAACGGCTAAAAACCATGGCTGCTGAAACTGAAAGGCCCAACCAATCTGCTCTCCACCAGCCCTTAAAATGATCAAAATACTGGCTAGCGCAAGAAATGCGGAAATTACTCCTACCGTGTAAGCGATACCGTCCAAACGCTGCTTTTTTTGACTGGCGCCAACATTTTTCGCAAAACTGAGAGCCTTCATTGACAGGACTGGAAACACACAAGGCATGAGATTCAGAATTAATCCACCGAGGAACGCGAAAAACATATACAGTCCAATATCAATAAGATCTGTTTTAGATGGAACGAATCCGCCAGCCTCGCTTTGAAAGGAACCAAGGGGTGATATAACCGAGTTTCCGGCATCGATGGCAGGATCGGCAAACTCGAAGGATGCTCTCTTTCCGTTCTCTCCTTCAAGAACAAGCACACCGTAAACAGCACTC
>MDTG01165535.1_pt1 | contig 14459 bp, 15 predicted proteins | sample 811421 | NCBI WGS metagenome assembly MDTG01 (sample SAMN05326645, study PRJNA326480) | marine metagenome | isolation source: seawater | place: Pacific Ocean: South East | collected 2011
GGTTTAGAATTAAAATTTAAAATATTTTTATTTTTTAAACCTTTTGATCCTGCTCTAGCTGGTATTATACAAATAATTTTTTTTTTGTTTTGGGACAACATTCTTAATAATTATTCAATATGCGTTTGAAGTTAACATAAGCTAACTTATTTTATTATACTGAAGATATCTGAAAATTAAATAAAATGATTTATACAGTATGAAATTGATTATGGGTAAATTTTTTCAAAATCTAACTCTTATGTTTATAAAAAATCACTTGATTAAAATAGTTGTTTTTAATTTTTAATTTTTTATTAATTTTCTTTTCAAAATAGCCCAGATTTCTATAAATTCTCATAGCTGCTATATTTTCTTCAATACATTCAAATTGTATCATTTTAAAATTTAAAAAATCAAACACAAAATTTTCTGCTAAAAGAGTCGACTCTTTACCTAAGCCTCTTCCATGATAATACTTTTCACCTATCATTATTCCAAATTTTGAAATTTGTTTTTTAAAATCTAAAGGACCTATTCTTAGATTACCTATATGAAATGAATTCTTATTATAAATTATCTTAAAAAAAAAATTATTAAATGTATTCATTTCAATTAGAAAATTTTTTATAGAAGCTTCTGATGTGTTAGAAGATTTGACAATATATTTAGTTATTTCTGGATCATTCATCCATTTAATGTACCTTTTTGATGGTGAAAAAGAGTCAAAAGGTTTTAAAGAAATATTCTTAGAAGAAATAACTACTTCAATTTTTTTATTTACCAAATAGTTCTACCACCATCAATAACAATTGTAGCTCCATTCATATAAGAGGAGGCATCAGAAGATAGAAACTGTATAGAAGCTTTATATTCGTCAACATTGGCCATTCTATTCATAGGTATTAATTTCTTTAATTTATTAACAAATTTTTTTGGTTGATTATCGTAAATACCACCTGGACATAAAGTGTTTGCCCTAACTCCATCTTTACCCCAATAAGTTGCTATATACTTTGTCAAACCAATAATTCCATGCTTTATAACAGAGTAGGTAACTGGTTTTACTTCATTTAAATCTTTATAAATTCTTTGATCTGGAGCTATAATTCCTAGGTCAGATGAAATATTTATTATTACTCCTTTTTTATTTTTAGACATATCATATCCAAATATTTTTGAGCATAAAAAAGCACCAGTTAATCCTACATCTAGTTCTTTTTGCCAATTATTTAAATTAAAATTTTCTAATTTATTAGAATATTTTTTTTTAATAATTTTTGCTTTAGGATTTAATGCTGCATTATTAATTAAAATATCAACTTTTTTATGTTTTTTTTTTATATATTTGAATGAGTCTATGATATTTTTTTCATTTGTGATATTTGTATGAATAAAAAAAGTCGAGTTATCATATATTTTATTAATTTTATTCTTGGTTTTAATTGCCTCCTTTTTGCTTATATCAAGTAAATAAACAATTGCCCCTAATTCTGCTAAAGCCTCAATATGCTTTGAGCCCATTAGTCCTGCACCACCAGTAACAACAGCAACTTTATCTGATAGGTTAAAAAGATTATTATTCATGCAAACTTTTTACTTTTGGATTTCATACTTATTAATGAATCATGTGTTATTAAATTAATATCAAAAAATTTATTATAAATATTTAATTTTTTTCCATCCAATACGCTGATAATGAATTTCCATTGTTTCATAAAAATTTCATTTCTCTGAATTTTACTCTTGATAATCTTAGTATTCTTGCCGTTAATGTTGATTTTTAAAATAGAATTCAAAATATCATAATTGATTGAACCCTTTTCTCCAAAAATAGTTATTTCTTTTTTTAATTGTTTACTAGTAAAAGAAAGATAAATATTAGACAGAATAATACTTTTTTGATTTTTATATTTTAAGTTTACTATAGCAGTATCATTTGATTTTAAATTATAATTGCTTAACTTATCTGAAAAAACTGAGAGTATTGAGGGCTTACCAAAAAAAAAATTAATTAAGTCTATTTCATGGCATTCGGTTAATATAATTCCACCTCCCATACTTTCATTACTAGCATATAGTTTAGTATATTTTTCATATTTATGCCATTCTGGCATAAATGATTTTGAAGTTACATTAATGTGATGAACATTTCCTATAGATTTTTTATCTAATAAAATTTTTAGTTGTTGAGTTAAAGGATGATGTCTTAACATAAATCCGACAAAAAACTTTACTCTGTATTTTTTTGAAATAGCAATAATTTGATTAATATTTTGATTGTTATGTGAAAGTGGTTTTTCAACAAAAGTGGGAATTCTATACCTTAATAAATTTAATAGAAACTTTGCATGTAAATAGGTTGGATTAGATATCACCGCTAAGTCTATATTGAAAGCTTGTGCCTGTTTTAAAGATTTTAAAATAGAAATATTGTACTTGTTGATAATATTAATATTTTTATTTATTTTTAGATTATCATCTATTTCGAAATTCCTGCTAAGAGATTTCAAAGCATATATCTTAAGATTTTTATTATATTTTAAAAGCAATCTGAGATGTCTCTGCCCTATGCCTCCCAAACCTATGAATAAAACTTTCTTCATACTCTATTTAAAAATTCCAAATATTTAAAAATCGTTTCTTTAAAATCAATATTTTTATTTAAACCAATATCTTCTCTTGCACCTTGGATTATAAAATCACCATGATAATCGATATAATTTATTAAGTTAAATATTTTAAAAAAATCTGTATCACCTTGTCCAAAAGGACAAGTTGGCCCTTTATCTTTTTTTCTATCTTTTATGTGAATATTCTTAATATACTTAGACAATAGTTTAATTTCAAAATTTGGATCAATATTATTACTGGTGGAATTTCCCATATCATAATTAACATATACTTTAAAAGGATGGAATTTTTTAATTAAATCAAGGAATGTATTAGGATCTAAATCAGTTTCTAAATTAAAATTAATTTGTAAATTTTCAGATACTTTTAAAACTGGTGAAATAAAATTTATAAAATTGGATAAATCATTTTTTTTTAAATATTCACTTAATGAAGAGTCGTCAACAAGTGGAAGTTCAATATTCTTAATATTTGCTTTATTACATTGATTAATGATAAAAATTAGATGATCAATATTTTCTTTTTCAATGTTTTTAAAACCACTTAAAAAATTCTTATTCATAAAATAATCAAGAATTACAGAATTTACTTTAATACCTGTTTCATTTGATATTTTTTTTATAATTACAGGATCTGTATAAAGTTTATTTATTAAAAAATTTTCTTTTTCATAAACCCATTGAATGCTTTTAAAAGGAAACTCTTCTAAAATTAAAAAAAATTCATTTTCCCAATTATTAAAAGGATAATGTTGTATTTTGTTATTTAAGGGAGGTGACAATCTCCCTTGCATTATTCCTAAGTTTTTTATGTTCACTTAAATGCTATCTGAATACAAATTGAAAATATTTTTATAATCATAAATAATGCCGTCATGATTTTTTAAAATATTTTTTAATTTTTTTATACTCATATTTTTAAAAGTTTTATGTTTTTGAGCAATTATTATTAAATTATAAGAACTTTTTTTTGGCAGATTTGACAAAAAATTATACGGAAGAATTTTTTTTGAACATTCATCTATATATGGATCAAAGATATCAAAATCTAATTTTAATTTAAGTAATTGTTTACATGCTTCTAAAATTTTTGAATTTCTGATATCAGGACAATTTTCTTTGAAAGTGCAACCTAAAATTAAAATTCTTGATTTTTTAAATCTCTTAGAGAGAGTCATAATTTTTTTTACAAAAAGATTAGTTGCATTTTCATTTATTGTTCTACTTGAGCTGATTAATTTGGGTTTCACTCCAAATTTTTTTGCAAAGTACATTAAGTAATAAGGGTCTACTCCAATACAATGACCTCCAACAAGGCCAGGTGAAAAATTTAAAAAATTCCATTTTGTTCCAGCTAATTTTAGAACTTCATAAATATTAATTTTACTTTTATCAAAAATATTCTTGAGCTCATTAATAAAAGCTATGTTTATATCTCTTTGTGAATTTTCAATAACTTTAGCAGCTTCGGCCTCTTTTATGTTGTTGGTGGGTATTATTTTGCTTCCTAAAAAGCTTCCATAAATTTTTTTCATTAATCTTAAAGAGTTTTTATCTGAAGAAGAAATTATTTTATGAATCTTATCGATTGATCTTTTTTTATCACCTGGGTTTACTCTTTCTGGACTATATCCTAAAAAAAAATCAGAGTTTATTTTTAATTTACTTTTTTTTTCTATGATTTTTCCACAGTAATTTTCTGTAATTCCTGGATATACAGTTGACTCAAATATTACCAAGTCATTTTTCTTAATATGTCTTGAAATAATAGCACATGCTTTTTCAAGATTACTTAAATCAGGTAAATTAGTTTTTGTTATAGGTGTAGGAACAGTAACTATGTAAATTGATGATGTTTTTAATTCATCCTCATTGTATGTAATTTTAGAATTTAAATTAAATGTTTTTAATTGTGATTTATTTATTTCTTTATTTATATCTAAATTAGATTTTAACTGATTAATCCTTTTTTTATTTGTATCAAAAGCAATTACATTAAATTTTTTGCTTAAATAAAAAGCGAGCGGTAAACCGACATAGCCAAGTCCAATTATGCAAATACTATGTTTGATTTTATCCAAGATAGTTTATTATAGTTAACACAAAGTTATAAAATGTTAATAAAAAATTTAAGTAATCTTAATCAATTAGTTAATACACTAAAAAAAGATGAAATACTCATAAATTCTTATAGGAAAATATCAAAAAATATTCTTAAAAGACTAAAAAAAAATGGAAAAATTTTTATTTGTGGAAATGGAGGTTCTTTTGCTGAAGCTCAACATTTTACTGCTGAACTCCAAGTAAGACTTAAAAAAAATAACAATAGACCGCCAATAGCTTGTACAACTCTATCCTCTGAGGGGAGTAGTTATACGGCCCACATAAATGATTTAAATAAAAATTCTTTATTTTTGAGACAATTTCAAGCTCTTGCGAGTAAAAAAGATATCTTAATAGCTTTAACAACCTCTGGTAAATCTAAGAATATTAATGATTTATTAAAGTATACAAAAATGAATAAAATTTATTCTTTATTAATATCTGGCAACATGGGCGGGACTTCAAAAAAATATTCAACTGAAAGTTTAATTGTAAAGTCAAAAGATACTGCAAGGATTCAAGAAATACACCTTTTATTACTTCATTCTTTGGCTGAGGATATTGAAAACAATTTATACTTCTAAATTTAAAATGAAACCAAAAATAATTTATCCTCCCAAAAAAAGCAAAAAAGAAATTTTGAAATTTTTTGAGAATAAAAATTTAAATCATTTAATTGACGAAAGTAAAAAACCTGATCTTGGTGTTAACGAAATGATTGTTAAAAATCCCATAAAACCAGAATTGGAAGATTTATATCGCTTATATCAATTTGTAATTTTAAATAAGAGAACTACTATTTTAGAATTTGGCTCTGGTTGGAGTAGTCTAGTATTTTCATTAGCTTTGAATGAATTAAATAAAAAATTTCAAAATAAAATTGATAATTTGAGAAGAAACGATCCATTTAAATTATTTATTTTAGAAAACTCAAAAGAATATTTATCAATATCAAAGAAAAGAATAATAAATCATGAAAATAAATTTAAAATAAATTTAACGAAAAATTTAATTACTAGAGTATCAGAAGTAAATATGTGCAACTTTAATGGTAGGATAGCAACTGAATATAAATATTTACCATTATGTAATCCTGATTTTATTTATTTAGATGGTCCAGATCAATTCAATATAAAAGGAAACATAAACAACTTTAGCACAAAACACAAAGATATGATGCCAATGGTTTGCGATATTTTAAAATTTGAGAATTTCTTAACTCCTGGAACTATCATTGTTACTGATGGTAGAGGAGCAAATGCAAATTTTTTAAAAAATAATTTTCAAAGAAAATGGAAATATAAGTATGATATTTTTTATGACCAACATATATTTTTATTAGATGACTCTTTAATTGGTCCCCTTAATATCAGACAAGTAAAATTTTATAATTCTTAATTTTTTATTAGGATAAATTTTCCAATAACTAATATGTCAATATTTGTCTTTTTAAAGGTTTTTATAGCTGTCTCAGGATCATTCACTATTGGTTGTCCTTTAACATTAAATGATGTATTGAGCAAAACGGGCACTTTAGTAAGATTATAAAATTCATTTAATAAACTATAAAATTTTGAATTTGAGTCATTTGTGACTGTCTGCACTCGACAAGTGTCATCCACATGTACAACCGCAGATACTTTATCTTTTTTATTTTTTTTAACTTTGCAAGCAATCAACATATGATAACTATCTTGATTTAAGTCAAAATATTCTTTTTGAAACTCTTTAAGAACAGCGGGTGCAAAAGGTCTGAATTCTTCTCTAAATTTTACCCTTTTATTCAAATAATCTTTCATTTTTAAAGGAAATGGTTTACATAATATTGAACGATTACCAAGTGCTCTCGGTCCAAACTCTGAGGAATCCTGAAACCAGGCAACTATTTTTCCTTCAGAAAGATATTTAGCGGTTTTCTTATAAATATTTGAATTACCATTATAATTAATTTTTAATTTTTTAAGAGATTTTAGAATCTGGAAGTTTGAGTACCTACTACCCTGATAGAAATTAAAAAATTTTTTGGGAGTATAATTAATTGATTGTATCTTATGAGAGAGCAAGCAAGCTCCATACGAGCATCCATCATCACCACTAGCTGGTTGAACAAAAATCTCTTTAAAAATTTTACTTTTTGCAATTTTTCCATTTAGAGAACAATTTAGACCGACTCCGCCAGATAAACATAAATAATCAACTTTATATATTTTTTTGATATATCTGAGTTGATTTAAAACAATCTCCTCAAGTCTTTTTTGAAGAGCAGCTGCGATATTTTTATGATGTTGATTTAAAGGATTATTATATTTTCTTGGTTTACCAAATACTTTAATAAATTTTTTATTAACCCATTTATCTCTTTTAGAAAAATAATCTAAATAATCAGTATCGATTATAACATTAAGTGAAGATTTAACTTTTATAATATCTCTGAATATAGATATATAAGATTTACCATTAATTTCATTTATAGCATCAGGATTACCGTATGGGGCCAATCCCATAATAATACCCTCATCACAATGATGTCTCCATCCTAAGAAAAATGTAATTGCAGAGTATGCTAAGCCTAGAGAGTGTGGATAAAAATTTTTATCATGGAGAATTTTGATATTTCCATTATTAACTAATGCCATTAAAGATGTTTCATATTCTCCCATGCCATCAATGCTGTAGCATAATGCTTTTTTAAAACCACTTGGATAGTATGAGCTTGCTATATGACATAAGTGGTGACGATGAAATGTTATTTTTCCTTTATAATTAAGTTTTTTTCTAAATATATTTTCTCTATCTTTCTTTATTTTTAATTTTTCAAAATCCTTAAATAAAAAATCTAATCTTTCATCATCTATTAATGCTGGTTTTAAATATGTCTCTCGAATTGTTATTTTAATATCAGAGGTGCCAGCTATTTCGTCTATTTCAGAAATTTTTAATTTTGAAATTTTTAAACATTCTTTTATTGCATTTATAGGGAACGCTCTCGTGTGTTTTTCACCATTAAATCTTTCCTCAGCTGCGGCAGCAATTAAAGTTCCATTAACAGTAATAGAAGCCGCAGTATCGTGCCCTCCATAGCTTATTCCAAGAACACAGTAACTACTATTATAAGACATTTAATAAATTAGGTTTTTATTTTCCAAAAGTTTTATCAATTTAAAGATACTCTTTAAACTATATTTTTGTTTTTTTACTATCGGTAAGGATAAAATTGTACTGTATCCATCTGCATAGGATAGAATATTTCTTATTATTTCTAAATCAGATTTAGATATAGGACTTAATAATTTTTTGGATGTCCATCTATCGGGCGAATTTATAGTAGGATATAATTTTCTTTTTCCTAATTGAAGTTCACAATATGGGATTTTCCTCCTCAAGACTTTTAAATTTTCATTATCAATAATTATTCTTTCAAGATTATTAGCTGTTTCATAGAAACTATTTAATTTTACAAATTTTTTATCATCTTTGGATGTATGATATTGTTTATATTGCCCATAAGTTGTTTTTGAAAATTGACCAATTGGTAAGTTTAATTCTCCAGCACAAAATTGTCTTTCATCACTTCCACCACTTGGATTGAAATTAATATATTTTATGTATTTTGATTTTTTGGATTTGTTTTTCATGAGTAAATCTAAAGATGAATTATTATTTCTTGAGGACATATATCTTATAGTTTTTTTTGGGCCACCAAGACATGTCAAAACAAATCCTGAAGAAATCCGCTTTTTTAAGAAATCTTTATTTTTATGTATATATGCTATTGGTCCAATAGTTTCAGGAACAATTAAAAATAGATAGTTATATTTTCTATTTCTTAATAAACTAATTTTTTTGTATAATAAACTCATTATTAATGGTCCACTTAATTCATTATTAGCCATAGAAGGATGACATAAATAGGAAGTTATTAAAATTGTATCCTTGTTTCCTAAAGATTTAGATTTAATATTTTTTTTTAAAAAGTGACTTCCCCAATATAACTTTCCATTTTGTAAACTACTATCAATAAGTATTTGATAGTATTTATCAGTCATTTTCATTTTTAGCATATGGGAAATGCAAAAACCCCAATCCCTCTTATAATATGAGGTAACATAAGGAATTGCAGATACATAATTTTCTAAACTGTATAATTTTTTGAATAATTCTTTTCTACTGATTACTTTTTTAATTGAATGAGAGTATCCTATTACATGTAAATTATTATTTTTAAAATCAATAATAGTCTCTCCTTTTAAAGTTTTAATATAACCTTTTTTGATTTCCCAAACCTTAGGAACAATCCAATCAAATACTTTAGAGCCTGAAGGGACTCCATTAATTTTAAAAGGTATAATTCTTTTAATTATATTTAATGACTTATTAAATCCTTTTCCAGTTAAGCTCCTATTTATAGGATAAAGTTCATCAAAAAATTTATGTAAGTTTTTTAGTTTAAATAAGTCCATGGTTAATTTTTATTCTTGATTCAAATATTTTTTTGAAAATACAAGTAAATTTTCATCAATTGATTTTTTTGTACCTATATAGTGTTTTATAAAATTTTTTCTTGCATGATTATTTAATTTTAAATCACTTGAGTCACTAATAATTTTATTCCAATAGATATCTTTAAACTCAGAATAAGAATTAATTATATTTGGAAAATCAATAGATTTGTAAATTAGTTCATGATTTGGATGAAGAAAATCAAGAATGAATACTGGTATATCTTTTAAAAAAGCCTCACATATTACACTCGTTCCCCCTCCCATTACATAGTCAGAGCAATTTATTAAGATTGAACTTTCAATTTTTTCATCAAAAAAAAAATATATTTTTGTAAATATTTTTAAATTTTAATTGGTAATTGGTATTACCTCTTGTATTGAACTTGATGAAGATGTTGTATTTATCTTGGCTATTTAAAAACTTAATAATATTTTCTTGGTCTGATATGTCTGTTATTATTTGATGAATACCTTTAGCATATGTTTCACTTTTTTCTAAAAATAACAAAATATTTTTCCTTTTATTATATTTAGATTTCATCCTATTAATATCGTCCTTAAATATTATGTTCGCTAATATATTTAACCAATATTCAGAAAATCTTGGTGAACCAATTGATATTGTGTAGTCGTGTCCTAGGCCTTTTTTTTCAAAGAAATTCCTATGAAATTCATTATATAAAATAATTTTTTCATATATTTGGTAGGGATGTTGATGCATAAGATAATTTTTAGAGAAATTTTTATCTTTATAATTAAATAAAGTTAAACCATGACTATATGCAAAAACCTTTATTTTTTTTTCTTTCAATTTTGTAATTAGTTTTTGATTAAAACTTTTTTCAACATGTAAATCAAAAAAAACGATATCTTCATTTGATTTTAATATAGAGATATAGCTATATAAAAAATTTAAAGGATTATTAATTCTAATAATTAATTTGTAAATAATTAATTTTAAAGGTGAATATTTAACTCTAAAAAAAAAAATTTAAAAATTTTAAAATTAATTTTTTTTCTAAACAGATAGTAAAATTTATTTTATTTAATCTTAAATAGTTAATTTTAGCATTGTCATTAATATTTAATCTAAAAAAATTACCATGATAAATGATACTTATTTTTTGAAAATTTAAATCAATATTTTTAAAATAGACTGCTAGTGGTATAGCGTGATCTAAATCATTATAATGCCTAGAAATAAAATGTAATTTCATATTCTTTTAAATAGAAGGGTATAATAATATGAAGAGAAGTTAATAATTTCAAACTTTCTGCTAAATAGATAATTAGTTACATCTTTTAGGGTAGACTCATTATTTCTTTCAGGACTTACATCAACACAAATATATTCTACTTTATTTAAAATTTTTTCACATCCGTATAAAACTTCTGGCTCATGCCCCTCTGCCTCTATTTTCAAATATTTGATATAATTTGTGTCAATAAAAAATTCGTCAAGACGTTTTTTTTCAACCATGATTTTTTCTGTGTACCTATTTGGCTTTATTAGTGAAGAGTCGGCACTATCAATGGATAAGTAAAAGGTATCTTTTTCATTTTTATTTGAAAGCGCAAACTGATAAGAGTTAAATCTTAAATTATATAAATTTAGCTTTAAACACTCATAATCAGAGTAAGATGGCTCAAAAGCTATATAGTTTAACTGATTTTTATATTTTAGTTGTAAAAATAGGCCCAACTCACCTAGATTAGCACCACAGTCTATCATCAGATCATCTTTTTGAAATTCGACTAAATCAAGAAAATATTTTTTAGATAGATTTCGAATTTTTTTTTCAATACCTTGTTCGAATCTTGTAATTCTAATTTTTGAGGGGGAATAAATTAAATTAATCTTATTATTATTTAAATCTTTTAGAGAATATTTGTTTTTATCATAAGATAAATATACTTTTCTATTTTTTAAGAAATTGATAGAGTTTCTATAAAGACAAAAATAAGATTTACTAAATATACTATCAAAATAATTTCTTAAAATTTTTTTTATTTTAGTCATTTTCAAAACCTAAAGATTGATTTTGACATATGAAGTGATCTTCAGGAATAAAGAATATATTTCCAACTAAGTCTTGATGATTTTTTATAATTCTTTTGTCTTCATTGTAAGTTTTATAATTATTATCTTTAAATAAATCCAATAGAGGTTTTCTTTCAATTTTATGAGTATAAATTGTAATAATAAATATTGGTCTTATATTTTTCAAAATATTTTTAGCGTTTTGTATAATTTTATTTTCCATCATATCTACATTAATTTTAATAATATCAATCTTATTATTTAAATATTTTTCAACAAAATAAGCTAAAGAAAAAGACTCAGCTAAAATTGGTTTATTATTTAGTTTACTTGTTGGATAATTTCTTTGAAAAACTTCATTATCAATTAATGTAGATGAATGTAATCCTGTCAAATTATCTAAGTAAAAATCTAATTTCTTATTTTTTTCACTAATCACACAATCAAAAATAATTTTGTTATTATTACGTAATAAATTTTTTTTTAAAAATTTTAAGTTATTTGGATCAGGCTCTATACAAACTAAATATATATTTTTATATTCAGCAATAATTTGACTTAAAAAACCTATTCCAGAGCCGACTTCTAAAAATTTTATATTCTGGTTATGATCTAGTATAATTAAATCAATAATATTAACTAATTTTTTATAAACTTTCCTTCCATTGTACCAATATAACTTGTGTTTAGAGATATTAACTAATAGACGTCTATTAATATAAGGGTTTATTATATAAAAATTAAAATTTAAAAAATTTTTAAAGAAATTATTAAATAAAAATCGAAGAATTATAGTTAAAATTGAGTCTTTCTTTAATTTTTTTAATTTAATTTCATCGGCTACTGATAATTTTTTTTGCATTTATAATATTAAAAAATATAAGTTAATAATGATCAATACAAAGAAAATTTTAAAATCAAATGGGTGTTTTATTACTGATGATATTTTTGAAGATTCTATTATTGATGAAATTAAAAACAAAATAGAAAAAAAATTAAATCATAAAGATTTAAGAGAAAGAATTGAATCAAGAGATTTATATGAAATGGGAATTCTTGATAATCTTTTTAATAAAAAAATTAGGTATATTATAAATTCTATTATCCCAGATGGCGTGTTATGGCACTGCATGTTTTTGAAAACAAAATCAGGTCAAAAAAAACCTCACATTAAATTTAATTCTGAATATGGAGATTGGCATAGGGACAGATATTTTGGTTATGACTCAGAAAGAATTGATTTTTTAGATATTATGATCTACCTAAATGATGTTGGAATAAATGATGGACCTTTTGCTTTTTTACAAAAAGACCCTAATAAAAAACCAAATAATAACGATTTAGCAACAAAAATTACTGGCAAAAAAGGTACTGTGATATTTTCTCGAATTGATTGGTACCACTCAGCTACTACTAATTCAGGCAATGCTGATAGATACATGATTAGATTTAGTTTACAAAGCAATGCTTTTCACAACTCATTTTTAGATTTAGAAGAAAATAAATTTTTAGCCAAAGAATATTTAAATAAAAATGATGATTTTATGAGTTTTATTTTTGGAAGTAATAGAAACTGGACAAAACTAGTGAGTCAGCCGTCTCAACAGGATACGAGTGTAAATATAAAATTACCAAATAACAATTACGTATTTAAAATTGGACTCATAAAAAGATTTAAAATTTTTATAAAAAAATTATTTCGAAAGTACTAATAAATTATTTCTTATTTCGTAAATTTTATTCGAAATGTTTTTTAGTTCATCATGATGAGCAATATTGATTATAATCATATTTTTTTTTATTTTTTTTATAAGTGCTTCTACCTTTGAGTAACTGTTCTTATCTAAAGAATTAAAAGCCTCGTCGATAATTAAAATATCTGGATCATGTGATATTTCTCTTATAAATGCTATTCTTTGTTTTTCTCCACCAGATAAATTATCTTTAGATTCATTAATCATAAAACTCAGGTCGATTTGATTATTCTCAAAAATTTGTTCTAATTCGAGTTCTTTAATATATTCACAGATTTTATTAATATCTATGTTGGAATTCCTAAAGTTAATATTTTCAAAAATAGTTTCATTAAAAAGAGAATTATCTTGACCTAAATATCCTATTTTAGATCTTAATTTTTTAAAATTAATATCATTCAGATTTTTCTGATTATATAAAATTGAACCACTCTTTATATCAATCAAATTTACAATTGAATCAATAAGAGTAGTTTTTCCAGATCCTGAGATACCTTTTATTGTGGTAATAGTACCCTTTTCAAGTTTTAAATATTTAATTTTAAATAGAGTTTTATTGTATCCAAAAGAGGCATCAATAATTTCTAAATTATTGATTTCATCGATGATCAAATTAGAATTTATATTCTCCTGATTTTGAGAGAGTGATTCAATTCTACTATTGATATAAACAAAAGACTGAAAATCAAATTTAAATCTCTGGTAATAACTAAATATAGGAAAAATTTGTGAATTAAACCTATACAAAATAACAAGCAATGTAATCAAAATTGGAAAATTTAAATTAAAAAAATTAATACCAATATAGAAAATTGATACTAAGATTATTATCAAAATTGGTTCATTAGATAATGAAATTAAGTTCTTGAGATATAAATATTTTAAATTCTCTTTTCTAATACCTTCTAGTTTAATAATAATTTTTGAAAGTAAGTAATTAAATGTATTTGTAATTTTTATAAATTTATAATTAGAATTAGATTGATTCACTAAATTCAAATAATCTTCCTCTATTGATATTAATTTTTTCGATATTAATTTCGATTTATTTACTACACTTTTAAAAATTATAAAAACGAAAATTTCAAATAAAATACTTAATAGAAATAATTTATATGATACAATTAGCCCAAGAATAAATAAAAAAAAAGACATAAGAGTGATTTGTAAAATTCTAAAAATTACTGATAAAGAACTCTGGGCATTTTTAGATTGAGTAGTTAAAATATTTAGTATTAAGCTACTATTTCCATAATTATGATCGTACCTTGACTCAAACAGCTTTTTAAAAAAAATTTTTCTTAAGTTATTTAAAAACTTATGAGAGACATTCATATTGATAGAATTGTAAATAAATAAAAAAATAAATTTGGAAGAAATAAGAATTATAATAATGAATATTAAAAAATTAATGTTGTAATCAAATAAATTTAATACTTTTTGGAAA
>MDTG01233493.1_pt1 | contig 14459 bp, 13 predicted proteins | sample 811421 | NCBI WGS metagenome assembly MDTG01 (sample SAMN05326645, study PRJNA326480) | marine metagenome | isolation source: seawater | place: Pacific Ocean: South East | collected 2011
AATTTAGTGTAGTTACCTTTTTTTAAAGTTAATTCAGAATTAAAAGTTAGTGAACTTATTGTTTTAATTTTTTCTTTACTTAGTATTTTAATGATTTCTTTTAATATGGCTGCATCCCCGAGTTTTGAGCTTTTAATTATTCTAGGCATATAATAAATACCTTTTAAATCTAAACGTAGTTTGTATAAATTTGGCTTTTTTACCCTTCCTGCAAATAAAACTTTATTACAATTATTTATTTTTAGTATATTGATTATTTTTCCAAATTGTCCAATAGATGCTGCGTAAGTATGTCTATCTTTTTTAAAGGTCCTGTTCTTTGTTAAATCGATAATTAAATATTTAGACTTCTTTTTTTTTATTTTTCTTAGAATTTCCTTTGGAAAGGATGTTTCTCCAAATATTAAGCCAATCATTATTCAGATAAAGGTGAGCAAATAGGTCTTCTTTTATCCTTTTCTATAAATTTAGTGACCTCTTGAACTAATTCGTTTTCCTTAAATTCACCATTAATTTTACTAAGATTCTCATAAAGATTGTTTGAGGCAAATATTTTTTTGTATGCTTGATCTAATTCCATAATTTTTTTATTGTCATATTTTTTTCTTCTTAAGCCAATTAAATTTATACCTTTAAGATAATTTCTGTTTCCAAAAGACAAACCAAAAGGAATTACATCTTTTAGAACACCAGTCATTCCTCCGATCATGGCCAATCTACCTATTCTAGTAAATTGCTGAACGGCGGAGTTTCCGCCGATAACAACTGAGTCTTCGACGGTAACATGACCGCCTAATGGCACGTTGTTGGCTATAACGACGTTATTTCCAATTTTACAATCGTGAGCCACGTGAGATGAAATCATAAACAAACAATTGTTTCCTACTACTGTTCTGCTACCTCCTCCAGCTGTACCAGGATTAATTGTTACGTATTCTCTGATTATATTATATTCACCTATATCTAAACTATTAGACTCTCCTTTATATTTTAAATCTTGGGGAGCGGTGCCTATACTTGCAAAAGGATAGATTTTTGTTCCTTTTCCTATTTTTGTTTTACCTTCAATATGAACATTAGAAATTAGCTCAACACCATCATCTAATTCTACATTTGCTCCAATAAAACAGAAAGGTCCAATTTTTACATCTTTTCCAATTTTAGCTTTTCCGTCTATTACGCTTGATTTATGCATCATTTGTTTCTATCTACTATTGTGGCGGACCATTCAGCATCTGCCATTTTCTTATCCTTGACTCTAGCTATTCCTTTGTATTTCCAAACTCTTCCGTGTGATCTAACGGCTTCAATATCTAAAAGTAACTCGCAATCTGGCATTACTGGATTTCTGAAACGTGCTTTTTCTACACTCATTAAGTAAACAAGTTTGTCTTTGTATTCTTTAGGATCTATCCCGTGTGCTGTAAGTGCAGCAGCAGCTTGACCAAAGGCCTCAACAATTAAAACACCAGGCATAACAGGTTGATCTGGAAAATGACCATCAAAGAAAAATTTACCCTTCTTAACATTGACTATTGCAGTCGCTGATTTCAAAGGAACAATGTTAATTAATTTTTCAATTAAAAGCATTGGTTCTCTATGAGGAAGAAGTTTTTTAATCTCTTCTTTGGTTATAGTATCAGTCATTGTTTTTTTTCTTTTTTAAAAATTCTTTTAATGGAACGGCAGGATAACCCATAACTATTGTGTTATTGGGAACATCTTTAACGACTCCGCTTCCACCACCAATTTTAACATTGTTTCCAATTTTCAAGTGACCAGAAACTCCCGCTTGTCCTCCAATTGAAACATTGTCTCCAATATTTGAGCTACCCGCAAAACCTACCTGGCCTGCTATCATACAATTTTTACCAAGTTTAACATTGTGTGCCATATGGACCTGGTTATCTAAAAATGTGTTTTCTCCTATTACGGTGTCACCAATTGAACCTCGATCTATTGTGCAATTAGCTCCTAGCTCAACGTTATCTTTTAAAATTACTCTTCCTATATGAGGAAATCTAAAATTTTTTTCTTTTAATGGTATAAAACCAAATCCTTTAACTCCAATTATGCAACCATCTTGTATCACTACATTATTTCCAATAATTGTATTTTTAATAGAAACATTAGATCCAATTAAGCAATTTTTTCCAATATGTACATCATGCTCAATAACAGTGTTACTGCCTATCCTGCTTTTAGACCCTATTTTAACTTTATTTCCAATAAAAATATTCTTACCAAATGTGACGGAGCTATATTTAGAAGACCTGACTTTAGATTCTTTTAATGTAGGGTCTTCATAGTCTAAATCTGCACTAGGATAAATTTTTTTTGATACTTGAGCTACAGAGAATAATGTATTTTTAACAATAATTTTGAAACAATTTTTAGGTAAAAAATTCTCTAAATTTTTCGTAGTAATGCATGCTACAGCCTTAGTTTTTGATGCCAGATCTTTATATCTTATAGAATTAAAAAAAGTTAAGTCTTTGTTTGTAGCTTTATCTAATGTTTTAATATCATATATTTTAATTTTTATAGATTTTTTTGTAAAATTTTCAAAAAGTTCATGTAAGTTAAAAGGACCTTTAGGTTCAAAAAAAGATATCTCTAACATTTAAAATTAGTTTAAATTTACTGATTTTAATTCTTTATCTAGGATTTTTAAAATTTTATTAGTCAAATCAAAATTAGAATCCGCCATAAGAACATATTTTTTGTCCACTATCATATCAATTTTATTTTCTTTCATATATTTTTGTAAAATAGGACTTAAAGCATTGACAATTTTTTTTCTTGCTTCGTTTTTTTTGTTGATCCAATCAGTAGAAGACTGTCTAGATTTTTTTTGATAACCAACACTTTTTTTTCTTAGTTCATCCAGACTTTTTTTATATTCATCTTTTGAAACAATTTTTTTTTTTGCAATTAAATCTGATTCTGCTTTTTTAAGGGCTGACATTTCTTTTTCTAATTTTTTTTTCTCACTATCGTATTTTTTTTTTAAAAAATCCTGTGCTCCTTTGCCTGCCTTACTATTATTTAAGATATATTTTATATCAACAAAATGCACATCAGATGAATAGGCTGCATTGTTTAAATTAAATAATAGAAAAAAGAAAATAATTATTTTAAAAAATTTCATTTTAAAAGGATGTACCAATTTCAAATTTAAAAGTTTGTGTGACGTCTGTATCAGCTGCTGTTAAATCTTGTGCAAATACAAAATTAAGAGGTCCTACAACAGTATACATGTTCGTTGCTAATCCAATAGATGATCTTATTTTGCTTGATTGTCCAACCGTTGCGTCATAATCAGTATGCCATAAATTAGCAATATCAAAAAACGCAGCTACATCAGTCTGTGTTGCTTCTGGAAGTAAATTTGGTAATGCAGCCTCAAAATTAAGAGCTGTAGCATAATTTCCACCTACATAGTCGTTTCCGTCTCTTGGGCCAACTTTTCTGGACTCAAAGCCTCTTAATCTTTTTGAAGGTATATGTAATCTTTTACTTATTCTCACATTTTCATCTATTGCAAAAACTCCTGCAGCATAGAATTTTATGGCTCCTACAACATCATCGCTAAATAAATGATATTTATTAAAAGATAATCTATTAAATATTGATCCTTGTTCTTCTGCGTAAATTGGAATTCCTTGTCCAAAACCAAAAATTGAACCGCTAGTTGGCATAAAACTTCTATCTCTTGTATCCCTATCTACACCATAGGCAAAAGCTAGATCAGTAAAAGTTCCAGCTTGTTTCGTTAGTGCTTTTGATGCTGTACTATTTACTTTTAAATCATCATAAGACAAATCTAATCGAGGTGAGAGATAGATATCATCATATTGTTCAAACCTTGTTCCTATACCAAAAGAAGTAAGAGTATTTTCGTATCCTGAATCAGGTCTATCTGCTCTCAAGCTTTGGACGCCAAATTCTAAAGTATTACCTGAAAAATTATAATTAGGATCTATAAAATCAATTTTCCCTCGAATAGAACTTTCAGTTAGTTCTAAGGAGCTATCAACTTTTAAACCTTTACCAAGATAATTATTTTCTCTTAAAGCAAACTGAAATGTTGTACCTTCTGTACCAGTACCTGCACCCGCGGAGATCTCACCTGTCGGTTTTTCTTCGACCTGAATATTCATAATTTTTAGATCTTTCGAGCTTCCGTCTAGTAATTTGTAATTTACAGTTTTAAAAATACCCTTCGATTTTAAATTAGCTATTGATTTTTCTAATTTTACTTTACTATATGGGTCACCTTCGTCTAAAAGAAGTTCAGATCTAATTACTGAATCGTTTGTTACAGTATTTCCAGTTATATTAACTCTTTCAATTTGAACTTTTCTTCCTTCAAAAATTTTGAATTCCACATCAATATAGTTATCACTTATAGTTTCAGACACGGAGTGTTGAACAAATTGCAGCTCATTATCGTCTATAATTCTATCTATCTTTTCTAATATCCGTGTAATTTTAAATGGAGAATAAAAAGTACCGCCATATTTTTCAAATTGATTTTGAAGGGAACTAAATATTGATTTATCAAAAACTGGAGAAATATTTGTAGATAACTTTTTAATTCTATATCTCTTTCCTGCATTAATACTAAAAGTTAAATCAATACCCTCACCTTCTTTGAGTGAAACGTTACTAGAAAGAACTTGTGCATCATAATAACCCTGACCTAAATAATAATTTTTTAACAATCTTTTATCCAGTTCAATTCTTTCATCATTTAAATAAACATTTTGAGAAAGAAATTTCCAAAATCTTGCCTCCTCAGTCGCTATAACATCCCTTAATCTTTTACTTTTAATTTTTTTATCACCTATAAAAATTATCTTGGATATTTTTTCTCTTGATCCTTTATCGATCGCAAATATAAGATTAAGTAGATTTGTTCCTGAATCTACATTTTGTACTCTCGCTTCTACTTTTGGAGAATAATAACCCAAAGATTTATAAAAACTTTTTATAATTTCTAAGTCTCTTTTGACGTCACTCTCAATATATGAGGCTTTTTCCTTTAATGAAAGAATATCTAAAATAACCTCAGTATATTTTTTTGTTGGCTCACCTTGTAAAATAATTGAATTAATTATTGGATTTTCTATTACAGAAATTTTTAAATTTCCATTTGTAAAATCAATCGATATTTTAGAAAAGAATTTTGTGTCATATAATTTCTTAATAATATTATCTATATCTTCTTGTGTGTAATCTTTATTAATTTCTATTTCTCCATAAACTAAAATTGTTTCATCCACTATTCTATCGTTACCGGATATTTCAACTTTATTAAGAATTTCAGCCTGTGTTTTAAAACATAAAAATGACCAAAAGATTAAAAAATACAATATGTTAGTTTTTATATTCATCTATATTTATTAATTATTTCTTCAGTTTTTTTCCTAGCCCAATTATCTATTTTAAATATTTCGTTTAAGCTTGGTGTCTTTTTTACAGCATATTTATTAAAATCTCTATCTTTAAAAATCCTTCTAATTGAGTAATAGATTCCATTAAAGCTCAATTTACTTTCTATAAAATTATTAACTAGTATTTCATTAGATGCATTTAGAATTATAGATGTTGAATTATCGTAAATATTTTTTTTAAGCAATGTAACAATTGGAAATTTTTTTTTATCAACTTTTTCAAATCTTAGATGTTGTAAATTATTTAAAAAATTACTTTTGCTTTGAAACACATTTTTAATGTTTATTTGATTATCGTAAAGGGCGTTAGCAATTGGTATTCTCATATCAGTTTCATGATATAAAAATTTACATTGTCCGTTATTAAATAGAACAATTGCATGTATTAAAGATTGCGGATGAATCAATATGTCATATTTATTTTTATTAAATGGAAAAAGCTTATAAGCTTCAACAACTTCAAAAACTTTGTTCATTAAATTTGATGAGTCGATTGATATTTTTTTTCCCATTTTCCAATTAGGATGCTTGGCGGCATCATTTGCTTTTGCTTTTTTAAAGAAATTTAATGGTTTTTTTAGAAACGGTCCTCCTGACGCAGTTATATAAATTTTCTTAATATCACTATCTTTGTAATTTTTTGTTAGCTGGTAAATTGAAAAATGTTCAGAATCTATTGGGATAATTTTAGTTTTGTATTTTTTTGAAATTTTTTTTAACAAATGCCACCCACAAATAATACTTTCTTTATTTGCTATTAATATTTTTTTACTCTTTTGAGTAAAAAAAATTGTTGGTTCAAGTCCGGCAATTCCAACAATTGATGATATTGTAATGTCAAATTTTATATTTTTTGAAATATCTGAAAATTTATTTATTATTTTTGTTTTTGAACGAATAAATTTTTTTTTAATTTTTTTAAATATAACTTTGTTGTTAACAACAAAAAATTTTGGTTTAAATTTTTGGATTTGTTTTTTTATCGTTAAATAATTTGAATTTGCTGATAGAAGTGTTATTTTAAAATTTTTTCTATCATTAATTATAACTTTTAATGAAGACTCACCAATCGAACCTGTTGATCCTAAAATAGCAATTTTTTTTATCATGGAAAGATTTTTAAACTGTACAAAATATTTGCAGTGATGACTACAAACATCAAACTATCAATTCTATCAAAAATCCCTCCATGGCCAGGTAAAATTTTTCCTGTATCTTTTAATTTGTCTAATCTTTTTAAATATGAAATTGTAAGATCTCCTGCTTGAGCAGCTAATGAAAAAATTATAGCCAAAATAAAAAATTTTGGTTTTAAAATAAAATTTGAATCTAAACCAGATATTATTCCAATTACTAATGCCAATAAAAAAACAGAACTTAATGAGAAAATAAAAGAACCTACAACTCCTGATAAAGTTTTGTTTGGACTAATCTTTGTAAGTTTTTTTCCTTTAAAAGTTTTTCCAAACACATATCCTCCTATATCTGAGCACACAGTAAGAATAATTATCCATATTAATAAAATATAAGATGATGCGGTATCATTTCTTAAATGCAACATAGAAAGTAAAGATATTACTAATGTTACATCTAAAAATATTATTGATAATTTTTTTTTAAAAGCTAAAAAGACTTCATAGTTAGCCAGAATTAAAATTGCGTATAAAAAAGATACAAGATAACTTCCTCCTTTTATTATAAAAAAAATTGATAAAGGAAAAACTACTAATGCAGTTAATATTCTTTTTTGTAAATTTTTCATATATTCCCAAAATTTCTTTTTACTCTTTTAAAGTGTTTAATAACTTTATGATAATCCTTGGTTGTAAAATCTGGCCAAAGCTTATTTATAAAGTATAGCTCAGAGTAAGCTAATTGCCATAAAAGAAAATTGCTTAACCTTTTTTTACCGCCTGTTCTTATTAAAATGTCTGGATCTGGAATATTCCATGTATAAAGATTTTTCTTTAAATTTATGGCCGATATACTCTGATTTTTTCTTCTTAATCCTTTTATCGCACTAAGAATTTCGTTTTTTGAACCATAATTAATTGCTAAGTTAACTAAAATCTTCTTACATTTTTTTGTTCTTCTCATAGATTCCAATAAGCGTGTCTTTACTCGATTGGGAAGACCATTTATTTTTCCAATTATATTAATTTTAACGCTGTTTTTAACTAGATTATTTATCTCTTTAATAAAATAATGATCTATCAACTTAAACAAAAATGTTATTTCTTTTTTTGGTCTTTTCCAATTTTCACTTGAAAAGGTATAAAATGTTAAAATTGGAATCTTTATTTTAATAGAATCTTGAACTAATTTTTCTATTACTTTTATACCATTTAAATGCCCAAAGTTTCTGGATTTTCCCCTTTTTTTACCCCATCTTCCATTACCGTCCATGATGATGGCGATATGGTTAATTTTATTCATAGAGTAAGAATTTCTTTTTCCTTATCGATTAATATTTTTTCAATTAAAGAAATGTTTTCATCTGTACTTTTTTGTACTTCACTTTCGTGATTTTTGCTTTCATCTTCACTAATTTTTTTTTCTTTTAAAAAATTTTTTATGGCATCATTACATTCTCTCCTAATATTTCTTATCGAAACTTTTGCTTTTTCTCCCAAATTTTTTAAAACCTTGGTCAATTCTTTTCTTCTTTCTTCAGTTAACTGAGGTATATGAATTCTGATAATTTGACCGTCTACTTGAGGATTGACTCCAAGATTTGATTTTTGAATTTCAGAGTCTACTAATTTAACATTATTTTTATCCCACACCTGAATTGATATTGTTCTAGCTTCAGGTACAGTTATGGTTGCAAGTTGGTTTATTGGCATTTTTTGTCCATATACATCAATCCTAATTAAATCAAGCATAGCTGGGTTTGCTCTTCCTGTTCTTAGTGCATTAAGATCTTTTTTAAATGAAGCTATCGTTTTGTTCATTTTTTCAGATATTTCTTTTTTGTCAAAAACAGACATTCCTTAATTAAATACCTTCTCCAACTTTAAATCTAATAAAATCTGTAACACTAATTTCCTCATTTTTTGAGTGTTCCTTGAGAACTTCTCTAACTTTCATTTTAGTATCCATTATCCATACTTGATTTAAAAGTGTATTATCAGAAATAAATTTTTGAATTTTTCCTTTAGCAATTTTTTCTATCATTTCATTTTTCTTACCACTATTTTTTAACTCCTCTTTTATTATTTCAAGTTCCTTATCTAGAACATTTTTCTTAATACCATTCTGATCGATAGCAATCGGTGATTGTGCAGCAATATGCATTGCTAACTTATTTCCTATATCTTTTAAATCATCTGATTTATTTGAATTTAATTTTACAATTGACACCACTTTTCCAATATTTTTTTCTAAGGAGTTATGAACGTAACTAAAATTTGATCCGCTATTATCGAAAAATTTGCTTCTTCTTATCGTAATTTTTTCTCCTATTTTTGATATTAGTTCTACTAAGTTTTCTCCAACTGTTTTACCATTTTTCATTTTAGATGAATTTAATATTTTTAAGTCACCTTTCTTCTCAAAATTAATTTCAGAAATCTCTTTGCAAAAGTTAATGAAATTATTATTTTTTGCTACGAAGTCCGTTTCGCTGTTTACTTCGATTGCAGATACGTTGCCTTCATTTTCATTAATTAATACTAGACCATCAGCTGCGACCCTGCTCATTTTTTTGGATGCTTTAGCAATACCTTTTTTTCTTAAGTATTCTATTGATTTTTCTATATCACCTTTATTTTCAGTAATCGCTAACTTACAATCAGAAAAGCCTACGCCTGTGATCTCTCTTAGTTTTTTTATATTTTCAAGGATTTTATTTTCGGACATTATAAGAAAATTTATTTACTATTTTTCTTTTTAATCGGTGTTTTTTCTTTTTCTTCAACTTTTTTAATTGGTTTTTCTTCCTTTAATTTTGCTTGTTTTGTTCCAACAAATTTTTTGGCATCAAGAATTGTTTGCTTTAAAACTTCACAATATAAATCTATAGATCTTCTAGCGTCATCATTACCTGGTATTGGATAATTTATTCCTGTTGGATCAGAATTTGAATCAAGTATTGCAACAATAGGTATATTAAGTTTTATTGCTTCTTTAACTGCTAATGACTCCATATTTGTATCTATAATGAAAATCATTTCAGGGACTTTATTCATATTAGAAATACCTCCTAATGATCTTTTCAACTTATCTTTTTCTTTTCCAAGTTTTAGTATTTCTTTTTTTGTAAATCCTATATCTTCTTTAGATAAATCTTTTTCTAATTTTTTTAATCTCTTAATTGAATTTTGTATTGTTTTCCAATTTGTTAACATACCACCCAACCACCTGTAATTTACAAAAAACTGATCTGTATCATTAGCTATTTTTAAAACAGTATCTGCAGCTTGTTTTTTTGTTGAAACAATTAATATTTTTCCTCCACCTGAAATACATTTGTGAATTTCTTTCATGGCATTTTTTATTAAAACAACTGTTTGGGTAAGATCAATTATATGAATTGAATTTTTTTCTCCAAAAATAAAATCTTTCATTCTAGGATTCCATCTTAATGTCTTGTGTCCAAGATGAACTCCTGCTTCTAATAATTGTTTTATTGTTACGTTTGGTATATTCATAATTTTTCCGGTTAAACCACCACAGCTTTCCTTTCGGACCGGTGGGAATTACCCCTGTGCTGTGTGCGAAATTAAGTAGTAATTATAATTAATTTGTTAAAAAATCAAGATGTTAAAAACTTATTTTTTTGACATAATCTACGTTCCTTAAATTTTTAAACGTATTAAAGTTGAATTTTCTAGGCTTTTTTAGTGAAAATAGGTAGGTCTTAGAGTTCTTTTTTATTTTAATTTGAACATTTGTCTCACCTGTTTCGTTTAACATACTTTGCAACTCTTTAAGATTGGAATTGTTATTTATTTCAATTACTACTTTCTCATATGATTTTTTTACAAAATCATCAAGTGGCAAAATATTTTTAACATTAATTCTTCTCCCCAAATTCGTGCCTTTAGCTGTATCTTTTTGCAATGTCAAAACAAAAGAATTTGCAGCTTTTAACTTTTCTCTATTTAAAATCAATTGTTCAGAAAAAATAAACAATTCGAATTCACTTTTTAAATCTGAAAATTTTATAATAGCAAAGGGTGTTCCTTTTGAACTCTTTTTTTCTTGAATTGACATTATAGTTCCAGCTACTAATGAATTACTATCTGAACTTTCTATGAATTCATTAAAAGAACGAATTCTAGATTCGTTAAAAAAGTCCTTATACATATTAATAGGGTGATCTGACATGTAAAAACCAATTGAATAAAACTCATTCATTAAGGTTTCATTTTTAGACCATGGTTTAAGTTTATTTATTTTAAAAATAGACTCTTCCTCATTATTTTTAGATGAAAAAAGACTACTTTGATTACTTGTTTTTTCTTCCCAAAGACTTTTGTTAACTTGAATTAATTTTGGAATAGAATTTAACAAAGAATTTCGGTCAACTTTAAAAACATCAAACGATCCGGCCTTAACCAGTCCTTCCAATTGTAATTTATTTATATCTTTAGGATTCGCTCTTTTAATAAAATCATTTATGGATTTATACGGACCATTTTGTTCCCTTTCCTTTATTAAACCAGATATTGCTTCCTTTCCGACGCTTTTTATTCCTGATAAAGCGTAATAAATTTTATTTTTTTCAGACTTAAAATCTGCGAAGCACGTATTTATATTAGGTCTTACTATTTCAATTTTTAATCTTTTTAATTCCTCAACAAACTCTCTTAATTTATCTGTATTAGATAATTCAGTTGACATTGTAGCAGCTATAAAATCTTCGGGATAATATTTTTTTAGATATGCTGTTTGATAAGCAATTAAAGCATATGATGCAGCATGACTTTTGTTAAAACCGTATTCTGCAAATGGTTTAATTTTCTGAAAAATAAAAGAGGCAATATCTTTTCTAATTCCATTATTTAATGCTCCTTTAATAAATTTTTCCTCTTGTTTTTCTAATTCCTTTCTCTTTTTTTTTCCCATAGCTTTCCTTAAAATGTCTGCTTCTCCAGGGGTAAATGACGCTAGAGTCTGCGCAATTTGCATTACCTGTTCTTGATAAATAATTATTCCGTATGTTGGTTTTAAAATTTTTTCTAAACTTTCATGAATATAATCTGGTTTTTTTAATCCATTCTTACAATCATTATAAATTGGAATATTGTTCATTGGACCAGGTCGGTATAAAGCTACCAAAGCAATAATATCTTCGAACTTATTAGGTTTCATTTGTTTTAATGCAGATCTAACTCCAGAACTTTCAAGTTGGAACAACCCAGTAGTCTCGCCAGTTGATAACATTTCGAATATATTATTATCGTTTAATGGTATTTTTCTTATATCCAATTCTATGTTTTTATTTTTTAATATTTCGATTGTTCTATTTATCAAAGTTAAAGTATTTAATCCCAGTATATCGAATTTTACCAAGCCCGCGTCTTCCGATGAGTGCATATCAAATTGGGTTGAGGGCAAAAGTAAGTCTGAACTATTGTCCTTGTAGAGAGGAACTTCTTCAGATAGTTTTTCTCCAGCTATAACTACTCCTGCTGCGTGAGTGGCTAAATTTCTGTTTAATCCTTCTAGCTTTAATGAAAGTTCTATTAATTTTTTAACTTTAGGATTATTTTTTTCTTCTTCTTTAAATCTGGGTTCCCTAGCTATTGACTCTTGTAAACTTAATGGGCGTGAGGGATCAAAAGGAATCATTTTACAAATTCTATCAACGTGTCCGTATGGTAAGCCAAGAACTCTTCCAATATCTCTTAAAGCCATTCTGGCTTTTAATTTTCCAAATGTTATTATGTGAGCAACACCATTTTTATATTTTGATTTTAAATATTCAAAAACTAAATCTCTTTTTTCTTCACAAAAATCTATATCAAAGTCAGGCATTGATATCCTGTCAGGATTTAAGAATCTCTCAAAAATTAAACCAAATTCGATAGGGTCTAAATCTGTGATATCTAAACAATACGCAACTAATGAACCAGCACCAGATCCTCTGCCGGGTCCTACAGGAATATTATTACTTTTTGCCCATTTAATATAATCAGATACGATTAAAAAATAGCCTGAGTAATTCATTTTATTAATTATGTTTAACTCATGATTTAACCTTTCTAAGTATTTTTTTTGAATTTGTTTATGATTTTTATTAATATTTTTTTTTAAAATGAATTTTTCTAATCTATTTTTTAAACCGATTTCTGACTGATATTTAAGTTCTTCTTTCTCAGTTTTGTTATTTAAAATTTTTAAAGATGGTAAAATTGGTTCAGATTTTTTTAATTTATAATTAAATCTATATGGAAAATTATAATTGTTTTGAAGTGCTTCCGGGATATCTTCGTAGAGTTTATTCATCTCATCAGAAGATTTAATATAATGCTGGTCAGTATATTTTTTTCTGTTATTCTCATCAATATAAGTTTTTTCTCCAATACACAAAAGCGCATCGTGAGCTTCGTACATATCTTGGTCAATATAAAATACTTCCTGTGAGGCTATTAGCGGAATATTGTTTTTATTAGATAAATCTAAAAAAACATTCTCAAGTCTCTTTTCACTTTTATCGTTATGTCTTTGTATCTCAAAATAAAATGAGTCAGAAAATATTTGATTTAGTTTTGCGGCTAGAAGATCTACCTGTTTAATTTTATTCTTTTGAAGTAGATTAAAGAATAGAGAGTCAATTCCACCACTTAAAACCAAAACATCTTTACTATTTTTTAAAAGTTCTTCAATAGAACAATGCGGAATATCGTTACTATTTGTTTCTAAAAAACTTTTTGAAGATAATTTTACTAAATTGCCGTATCCGCGTTCTGTTTTTGCAAAAATAGGTAATTTACCAATTGTATCAGAATATTTAAAATTTATTTGCGTTCCGATAATTGGTTGAGTTCCTGCTTTACTGATTTTTTCGGAAAACTCCAGGGCTCCACACAAATTTAAACTGTCGCTCAAGCCTACTGCTTTAATTTTATTTTCTTTACAATAATTAGCTAATTCTTCTATTTTAATTGCGCCTTCACAAAGCGAATATTGAGTATGTATTTTAAAATTTGTAAATTGATTTTTTCCATTAATCATTAATTCTTTTTATATTACCATTGCTTAGGCTTAAAGTATAATCAGCTTTTTTTGCTAATTCTCTATTATGAGTTGCAATTAAAATTATTTTATTTTTTTCCTTGAGTTTTAAAAAATATGAAAAAACCTCTTTTGAATTTTTATAATCTAAATTTCCAGTTGGTTCATCTGCAAGTATAATTTTAGTTTCTGCGATAAGTGATCTGGCAATTGCAACTCTTTGTTGTTCGCCTCCTGATAGGTCAGATGGAAAATGATTTAATCTATGTCCTAAATTTACTTTTTTTAAATATTTCTCTGCTTTTTTTACAGCAAAACTATAACTTTTGTTTCTAATTATTAATGGAATTGCAACATTTTCTAAAGCTGTAAAGTCTGAAAGTAAATTGTTGTTTTGAAATATAATAGAAATGTAGTCTCTAACTATTTGGTTTTTTTTATTTTCGGTTAAATTAAAAGTGGAGTTTCCTAAAATAGATATTTTTCCTTTCGTCGGTTTGTCAAGTAAAGCCAACAAATGCAAAAAAGTAGATTTTCCCGATCCTGAGGGACCGATTAAAGCTATAACTTTACCAGATTCTAAGTTTATTGTTACGTCTTTTAATACTTTTATAGAAGAGTTATTGTTTGCAAACTGCTTACTTAATTTTTTTATTTTAATTAAAAATCTATTCATATTTTAAAGCTTTAATTATTTCAATTTTTGTTACTGCAAGAGCTGGAAATAGTGAAGCTAACGCAGTAATTACGATTGAGAAAATTGATATTGATAAAATAGATTTGATACTTATTTCACTTGGCATTTCACTTAAAAAA
>MDTG01248429.1_pt1 | contig 14459 bp, 13 predicted proteins | sample 811421 | NCBI WGS metagenome assembly MDTG01 (sample SAMN05326645, study PRJNA326480) | marine metagenome | isolation source: seawater | place: Pacific Ocean: South East | collected 2011
GAATTGAAAAAGGACAGGGGCGTTGTTTTAGAGGCAGTGAAACAAAATGGTTTGGCTCTTCGATATGCATCGGATGAATTGAAAAATGACAGGGGCGTTGTTTTAGAGGCAGTGGAACAAAATGCTTCGGCTTTTAAATATGTATCGGGGGAATTGAAAAAGGACAGGGAGGTTGTTTTGAAGAGTTTGTAACCAGAGCATTTCAAAAAACGCGTTGATGGCCGTCCAAAATTTTTTTCGCGGTGCGGACAAAAGGATCGATGTCCATCCAGAACGACGAAAAGGTGGCTATTAAGACGTACTGCACCGTGGCGCGGCAGATCGAGCAGGCCAAGATGGCGTTCTCCCGGGACATCCGGGAGCAGAAGGCGCAGGTGGACGCGAACCGGGCCAACCTGTTCGAGTTGATGAAGGCGACGGGCATCGAGTGCATGCCGTTCGACGGCGGGTACGCCCGGATCAAGGTGAACAACTCGATGCGCGCGGTGACGAAGGACGTGGTCTCGGACGCGCTCCAACTGCTGACGCGGGAGATGGTCGAGGAGGAGAAGAGCGATAACCCGGAGTCGTCGGCGCGAGACGTCCTTGTGGGCTGCATCTTGAAGTTGATCCAGTCGCGCCGGACGAAGAGCAAGGAGTTCGTCGAGTTCTCCAAGTTCAAGCCGAAGAACTTCAACCTGAGCAACCAGGCGATCAATGGCCGGGTCACCGAGGCGTGCGAGCGGTGGCAGACGAGCAAGAAGAAGATGGACGAGGTAAAAAAAAGCCAGAAGGACGCGACAAAGAATTTGGTCGAGCAGCAGAAGCAATGCGAGGGCCTAGTCCGCCAGTTCATGGAACGCGCGGAACTGACGAGCCAGCGCATCAACATCAACGAGCGGGACGGAAGGACGCAGACGTACTTCATCAAGAACAAGGTCTCGAACACGAAGCCGCGCATCACCAAGGACCTGATTCAAAAATCGGTGGCGACCGCGTTGGCCGACGTCCGGTCCGTCGAGGAGGTCCTTCGCCGACGAACGGACATTGCAACGTCCATCTTCGAACTGCTGGAGAACCGCCCCGTGACGTCCAAGAAGTGCGTCAAACTGGTGAAGGGCATGCTCAGCGGCAGCAAGAGGAAGCAGAGCGATTGATCTCATTTCTTCTTTCGCATCTCGTCGACCTTCGTTTCGATGAACTCGACGATGGGGTCAAAATCGTAGTGCTTCGTGGCGTACACGCCGCACGCGAAGCCAGCCAGGAAACGGAGCATACTATTTTTTTTCTACCAGTAGTAAAAAAGCAACATGAATCGGAGCAAATCAGACAGGGACCTTGTGGTCGAATCCGTGAGAAAGACCATGAAAGCCAAGGAAAAGTCCGACGAGGATATGGAAAAGGTGGAGGAGGAGGAAGTGGAGGACGAAGAAGACGATTTGACCGTCAAAAACAATATCCCTTACTTTAAAATACTATCCATCATATGCTTTCTACTCGCGATCCTCGTCTACTTTCTCTCATAGGTCTTCCTCTCCCATCACATTTTGTCCGAGGAAGTAATCGTCGATGCCGTCGATCGTCCCTTCCAGATTGTTTAGGAATTCCGTGGCTTCGCGGACTAGGTTTTTTTCCTTCAGTGCCACGAGTTCATCCGCCATTTGCCTCTGCTGAGCGTTTATTGTGTGCCAAGCGTTGGCCAACTTGGCCACTTTGACGTTTAACGTTTTGATGGTTTCCTCCAACTGGCGCGTTTTTTTCGCGAGCGCCTGCTCCGCTGCCGTTGTCTGTACACGTGTGGTTCTCTTGGCCATGTCGAGTTGTTGTTGTAGTGTCGGTGAGTGAGCGCGCCGCGAGTGTGTGTCGCTCGAGGGGAAGCCGCTGCTGGGCCGGTTGACCGCCCCATATTTTTGGTTCGCGTACACTACCGACCCTATGTGCATGTGTGCGGAAAAAAAAATTAATTATAAATAAGTTTAAATTTTTTTAATGGTACACTATGAGCATTTAACCGTAGTCCAAACCCTATTTCTATCCCTGATCTTCCATTCCATGCTTCTCTTATAAACTTTTGCCGAAGATTCTGGTTGTACCATAATGCGGAATTTGCTTGAGTCGCAAGCGTCGACAATCGTCTCGTGCAGGTATTTAAAATATACTCCTTGCAATCCCGCATCAGTATTGTATGATCGATAATGCATATGCTTCCCAGATTAGCAAACCCTTCCATGATAAGTTTTTTTACTCGATTTGGAAAACGTTTTAAAACGATATTGAAGATAAGATACCAGTGCTTTTTCATCGAATATGAATATTCATTTTGTTGGTTTTGTATGTAAGCATCAAGCGGATTCAAATATTGCCATACGATAGTAGTGTTATTGAGTTTGCTGAAACTTTCGAATTCATATGGCAACATGGTTGCTTTGATATTATTATTTTGAATAAAATTACATGGTTTGTTTTTCAGTCGCAACCATGTTAAATCATTCATAGATCGAGTAAATTTTTTTTTTTTATAACCACGATGAAATTTGTGCATTTTCTTTGAATAAGCGAACAAGAGTTTCTTCGTCATTTTCTTCGTCATCACAAGAACATTCGTTCCATGTTGCTTATGATTTGAATGATGCTTACAAATCGGAATTGCATGGCTTCCATCAATACTCTTGAAAAGTTGTTTTGTTGTGGTTTTGCAAATATGGCATGGATATTTCGTCATTCTTATATGTGTGTATGCAAAGTTTTAGTTTTTTGATTTATGTGGAGTGTGCGCGCTGGAGGAAGCGCTGCTGCTGCGCTTGTTTGGTCGGTTGACCGCCGCATATTTTTTTTAGTTCACGTATACCCTATATTGGTGCGGTGGAATCGCCGTCCATGTTATCTCCATTGCAAAAAAAAAATATGGGCAATGCCATGTGCGCCGGTGGCAGGGAGCACAGCACCGAAAATTCCTTCGGCATGCTGTGCCGTCGCCCGTACGATAAGCCCATCGTCATCAAATTCGAGCGCGTGTATATGAAAAAGAAGAAGAAGAAGAAACGTCGAAAACTCAATTCTTCCGCGACTCCCGCATCGCGGCCTCTCGCCTCTTCGCTGTCGCCGGATTGAGGAAACCATCGATCCTTCCAATCTTTTTCGTCCGGACTTGCCCCGGTCGTTCCAGCGGCTGCTGGGCGTGCAACCGGCGCTTCCACGGTTGGTACGCGACTTGGGTCTCCCCGAAGCCAGACGTCAACTGGCGCCTATCGTTAGTGTAATAGGCATAGCGCCAGTGCTGTACGTCGTTGGCAATCAGGTTTTGGGTGGCGTTCTGCATCAGGAATGCCTGGTTCAAGTCGGTGTTGGCCCGGAAGCGTCGTTGCACGAAGTCCTTGAACAGTGGGTACACCTGGTCCACGGTGTAGGTGGTCTGTATCTTTCTCCCCCCGTGTGTCTGCTTCCTCAGCGCGGCCTCTTCCTGCATGGCCTCGACGAGGCGTTTGACGTTGTCTGGCGCTAGGAATTTTTCCGATATGCTCGTTTTCTCGTTTTCGCGGTGGAACCTCTGGGACACTTCTATCATTTTTTTGTCATGGGGCGTAGAAAAAAAAAATAAGCCGTTCGTTTTCGGGGAATTCTTCCGGGGCCACCATGGAAACGCAACAATGAAGGTGTTGAGTTTCGACATGGGGTACAAGAACCTTGCGTACTGCCTTTTAGAGGACAAGAAGATCAGGCAGTGGAAGTGCGTCAACATCATCGAGGGCAAGTCGAAGGCAAAAAAGCCGTCCATCACCGTCCTCACCGAGGCACTGATCGATTACCTTAAGCAGCACGAGGAACTGGACGCGGTGGAGAGGGTGTTGATCGAGCAGCAGCCGTGCGGGTTCCACCGCCGGAGCAATACCGGGATGAAGGTGCTGAGCCACGTCCTGCAGTCGTACTTCTACGGCAAAGGAAAAAAAGTGTCTTTCGTGTCGCCGAAGCGAAAGTTGAAGGGATGCCCGGATTGCAAGGGCAAGCCAACGAAGGAGAGGTACAAAATTCACAAGCAGTTTGCGATTGACCAGGCGCGAGCCCACCTTGCGACCGAGGAGGACGCGTGGAGCACGCTGTTCGAGTCGGCGGACAAGCAAGATGATCTTGCAGATTGCCTGCTTCAGGGTTTGTTGTGAGATGTTTACTTGAGTTTCCTGCATCGTTTCGTCTCGGGGTAAAACGCACACTTTCCATCGGCCTTGTCGCTCTTTTTACATCTTCCCTTGGCGCTCATGGCGCACAAGACCTCGTCGGCATTTGCTTTTTTTGGCTTTTTCTTTTCCTTCTTTTTCTTCTTCAATTTCACGATCAATTTCTTCTTCTTCTGGCATCGACGGTTGGCACTGTTGTAGTAGCAGTTGCCGTCATCTCGATCGCTCTTCTTGCACCGTCCGCTGTCGCCCACGGCGCACAGCACACCCTCCTCTTGCTTCGGCGTGTCTTCCTCTTCGATGCCGACGAGTGCCTTGAACTTCCGGAGCATGGTGGGCCCGTCTTCGGCCAGCATAATGACGTGTTTGCCCTCGAACAGTAAGTAGACGTACATCGTACCCTCCACAATATTTCGTGTGTCGACGTCGGTGGTAGTAGCATTCCTCAACTCGCTCACAAAGTCGTCGATAGGATACGTCATGACTTTTTTCGAGTCCAAAAGGTACATGAAGACGTGCTTAAAAGGTAACGGGGTGATGAAGGTTGTTGCCGCGGATTCGTACTCTTTCGCCAGACCGCCCACATCGCCAATCAAGCATTTTATCCTACCCGTTTGGGCATCGCAGGTGTAGAGGACGTTCTGAAGTTTGATGTCAAAGTAGTACAGATTGCGGCGTTCGATCATGCAGCGGTACATCTCGGCAACCTCGACGACCAGTGTGCGGGCCGTTTCCTGCACGTCGCCACCAGCATCCATCTTGAAGTCGTACAAACTTCCATTGGCGGGCGTCATGACGCTGGCCTTGTCGTTGAGAAGTCGGACACCGATAACGTTGCACGTCGCGAAATCCGTCACGTCTCTGAGCAAGGCGAGTTCCTCGTCGTCCTCCTGCAAATACGTTTTGATCGCGACGCTCTCGTTCCTGCTGGTGGTGTAAAGGTCGACTTGGCCGAAGGTGCCTCTCCCCAAACTCTTTGATTTCGTCAATGGTCTACCGTCGTACGTGTACTTCGTACCTCTCGCCTCGACCTTGTTCAAGTCCACGGTAGGAAACGAGCGGCAACCCGATTTTATGACCCCATTGGGTAAGATTCCTAAGGGTGTGAGGAAGTCGATCATACCCTGCAGCGTTTGGATGCTGCCATCGAAAAGTTCACGGACGAACACGTCGTTGCTCTCGGAGTCCAAGTAATCGTAAATCTCGTACATCGCTAGCGTTTTTTCATCTTGTATTGCCTCTCGGACATAGCCGGTCAGCACCTGAAGAATAAGAATGGATGACTTATCTGCGTCGTCTCCTAATGCGACGACGATCAAAAAGTAGTACAAGAGACCCAGTTGCCATACCATGCGTGCCTCCGTCGCAACAAAAGGGTTGAATATGCTGGAGTCCCATTCGATGGCTGCCCTTGTCTTTAGCGTGTCTTTCATGGCGTCGATTGCGTTGAACGTTGACACGGTCAACCCTGCTTTCTTTCGCCCTCCCTTCAGGACGTTGAACGCACGTCGCGAGTGAAGGCACCTTTCGTCACTGCGTTGAATGTTGGTTTTGATGGACTGAAACATCGAGGATCTTTTTTAATATTACGAACATAAAAAATACATTATATATTTTAGGTTAAATCGATGACATCATCAGAATGTTGGTCAGCAAGGCATGGTATGCATTCGCCAGTATCGCACACCTGGTCCACTACCTTTTTGCACACTCTGCAAATATTGGCCTTGCTTACCTCCGCGTGCTTTCTCTTTTTTTTGCCCAATCGCACCTTCTTTACCATGCTCTCCGTGTCGTTCCGTGGCTCGTTTGCCCAACCCATCTTGCCCAACAGCACGCGCTCGAACGCCTCGATCTCCTCGAGCCAGATTGCCTCCACCGTCCTCGCCTCCAACGCTGCCTTGTCGGCCTTCTTCGAGTCGATCGCTCGCGCCAAGGCCTCGATCTTGTCCTTGGAAAAATGTTTCACGGGCAATTCGAGGTACTTCGTGTCGATGCTTTGCTCGGCGCACCTCTGCTGCTTCTCCTGCGTGCTCGTGCGGTGGTCCAGCGTCGGGATCGTGCATTGCGCGACGTCGTCGTCGTCCGTGGACAACTCGATGAACCTTTTCTTCGCCTCGTGCTCGTCGATCGTCGCCTGGATCTGCGCCAGTTGCTTGGCCTTGCGCTTCTCGTACAGTCCCCTTCGCTCGTCGTACCACGCATTTAAGATCCCGTCGAAGTCGAGGGTTTCGGGCACCTGCTGCTTGTTCAGGACCGTCCACGTCTCCACGGCCTTGTTCAGGTACTGGTTTCGCAGTTTGAAGGTTTTCATGACCTTCTCGTGGTCCCAATTCTCCCGTGAATCCATATCAATCTGAAACTCCACGGTACCGACGGTATGGTTTTCTCGAAATTCCCTCATGTTGCAACCATCGCTGTCGGCCAGTTTCAACAGCACGTCCTTCTTGTAGGACTCCGTCCACGTGAACAACGGTAGTTCCGTGATCTTCAGGGTATGGTAGTCATCCCCAAGGATGTCTTGGGCGGTCGTCCACTCGTATTTTCCCTCCGAGTGCCACCTGCCCTTGTCGAATTCGAGGTTGCCTCGGAACCCCTTGTAGTACGGAAACACCGAGAACGGGTCCTTGCCGTCGATCTTGGCCTTGACGGCGGCGATGATGTCCCTGGGGTCGTGCGGAGGGATGTTCTGCGTGAATCCCGTGCTCAGGGCCCTCGCGCCGTTGATCAAAAGCATGGGAAGGATCCCGACCATCTGCTTCGGCTCGATCTGGTCGCCTTCCATCGTGTTGTAGTCGAGGAGGTCCATGTCTTCTTTTGGGAACATCATTCTGACCCATTCCTCCAACTTCGTCGAGATGTACCTGGCGCCAGAGCACCCGTGGTTGTTCTTCGCGTCGGTGTGGCGCTGGCCGTACTGGCCTTTCGGGACGCAGTACCTCAAATTCTCCTTCCCAACGATGTCTTGGGCCAGTTTCGTAAGCGTGTCTTGGATCGACTTGTCGCCGTGGAGGTAGTGCATCTTGCTTGCCGCGGCAGCCGAAACGTTGCAGACCTTGTTCAATTCTTCCGCGGGGCGCATGAGCATGTAGAACAGCAACTTCCGTTTCGAGTTGTTCAGGCCATCGTACGTGGAGCAGATCTTGCGAAAGTTGTCGTACTGGATGTACTGCTTGAAGAAATGGGTCGCGTACTGCTCGAAACTCTCAGTGTCGCCCAGTTCCTGCTCCTCGTAGGGCGACGTCGCCAACTCCTTCCTGTACTTCGTATCCTTCCCGAAGCATCGTCCAAGGAAACCAAGGTCCACATCGTCCGTCTTGAAGGACGTCAGGTGGGCCTCGAAGCGATGCGCGAGCCATTTGGCCTCCTCCATGTCGTTGCTGCCGAGCCCCTTGTAGTAGCGGACGGCAGCGTTCGGGTTCTGCTCCATGTATTTGTGCAACGAAGGCACGTCGTAGAAGGGCACGACGGTCCCATCGAGTTTAACGTGCTTTGCAACGGGCGTCTTGAGGACCTTCAAAAATCCTTCTTCGAGAAGGTGCTTGGCCCATACCTTGTCGTACGCGAAGAAGGTGGCCAGAAGGCCCTTGATGTGGAAGCCATCGACGTCTTGGTCCGTGCAGATGACGACGCTCTCGTAACGCATCTCTTTAGCCAGTTCCTTGCTCGTCTTCTTGTCGAACTGGAGCCCCAACGCGAGGATCAAATTCCTCATCGATTTGCCGATCTGGGCGATCGATGCTTCCGTGCAGTTCAAGGGCTTCCCCTTCAACGGCAAGTAGCCGATGCGCTTCTTCTTCTCGTCAGGGAGGTAGTCCATGAGGGAGCGGATGAAGTTGACCGCCGAGTCGCCTTCGCAGACGATCAGCATCGACCCTTTTCCAAGGCGCGAAGCGTCCGTCAACTTGGGCAGGTCGATCATCATGTCGACGCTGGACCGTTTCTTGTTCCGGCGGTTCACCCGCCTCCGTTCCTTCGTCTTCTCGTCTTCCTCGGTCTCCTTGACCATCCTCGCCACTGTGGGGTGCTTCGCTATTGTCCTGATGGTCGCCTTGGTCGCCAGATTGGCGAGATTGGTGTTGCAACCCGTAAACTCGACCTTTTCCTGGCTACGAAAGATGGGGTTGCTCACCGTCGCGTTCACGTAGAGAAAAAGGCGCTTTGCGATGGTCATGGCGGTGAACTCGTTGATCTTCTTGTAGGAAGATTCGATGGCGTCTCGAATGCGGTAACGGATGTCCCGCACGTGCCTGCCGCCACGCGAGGTGTGCGTGCCGTTCACGAAGGACTGGTGGTCCAAGACGTTCTTTTTCTCGCCGACGATAAGGTGCGCGCACGGCGTCCTCGCATCTACGATGACATCGTGCTCGACCAGCGAGGCGATGTACGCCTTGGGGTCGATCGACGGTACTTCCTCGCCGTCCAACACGATCTTGAGGTCCGGCATCAGCATTTTCGCGTGGTACACGCGCTGCCGCATCGCCTCGAAGCACCCTTTGGGGATCTCGTCGCACACCTTTTTGGTGATTTGCTGTTCTCCCCAGCAGTGGTCCTTTTCGAAAGCGTCCTTTCGCAGCGCGCAGAAGACCTCGGTAAACGGGTTTTCCTTCGTTTTCTCGATGGTCGGGTCCATGACGCGACGATTCAAGGGCTTGTACGTGTCCGTTTCGTTCCATCTCCACTCCTGCGTGTACCGTTGCTTGTTCGAGACGCAAGTGATGGAGAAGGTTCTCGAGAAAATGTTCGCCAGTTTGACCCCCATGCCGTTCTGGCCAATGCCTTGCAGGTCGTCTTGGAAGAAGTTGCTGCCCGCATTCATGACCCCAAATATCAACTGGGGCACGTACATGCCCTCGTAGCCACTCTGTTCCGTCTTTTCGATCGGTATGGACCTTCCATCGTTGCGGACGCGGAACGTTGCGTCGTCAACGTCGATGGAAATGTCGACCTGCGTCGTCTTTTTCTTGCCTCTTTCCTTCTTGTTCTTCACTACTTGGTCCAAAGCGTTTTCCAACACCTCCTCGAAGCATTTGACGATGATGGGGATCGTCTGCACGTTCGCCACGGTCCCTACCGACGTTTCCACGTCGTACAGGTACTTTCTAATCGATTCCTGGGTCCTCACGGCGCCATAGTTCTGCGGTTTGAGGAACGCGTGGTAGCAGGGCGGCAATGCCCGATAGTTTTGCGTCGACGAGGCCGTGGATGATCCAGACGAGGATCCTGAGAGTGCTACCCTCTTAAGTTGCTTCTTCGACGGTCGCTGTACCGTTTCCATGATTCTCTGGGGTCTCTGAGGCCTTGGGTCTTGCTTTGTGTCCTGTCGGTGGTCAGTGTGGTACTCGAGGCGTTGCTTGGGGTTGTGTGATAGTCAATAATGTTGCGTTCGGTTGACCGCCGTATTGGATCGAAATGCGCATTTTTGAATAAACCCTACTATCAACTCTACTATCAAAAGGGAGGGCCCTGCGCGGGCCTTGCGCAGCGGACCAAGAACCGACCGCTCGCCAAACACCCAATCTGCATCCAAGATAATGGCAGAGAGCACGTTAAAGACCATCGTCGTGGCACAGGGAATGGACCTGAACGCCCTGAAGTCGCACGAGCGACACTTACTTCGACATTTCCTAGCACCCCACCTCAACCACCGGAACATTTACAAGAAGACGAACCACAACCAGTTTTGCGTGCGTTTGAAAGGGAACGTGTGGACCCCTGCGTCCCCAGATTCGTTGGTGCACTTCCTGTCCAGTTCGTTTTCGATGCAAGAGATTCAGACGTTCGTCCAGGAGCGCGACTGGGAAGATTTTCAAACGCAGGTGCTGGACCACCTGCACCACGGTGGACGCCTTGCGAACACTATTGCCTATGACGAGGAAGCGTCGGGAAAGGGCGTAATATGGTACACGCTGCCCTCCAAGGACGGGAAGCGGATGGTGCTGAACATGAACCTGCCATGGCCTAAAGTGGTCGAGTGGAGGAATATTCGATCTAAGATAAACAAGCAGAAATACGTGGATGACGAGGACGACGAAAGGCACAGCATGTTCCTTGTCTTGGTCCCTGAGCACTGCTCGGCGGCCGCGTGGGGTGATGTGATCGACAAGAAGGTTTTGAGAGAGCAGCACACGGATGTTATCGTCACCAACGCACGCACTGGACGTGTCAATGCCAAGACCTTTCGACGCAAGTTAAACGGGAAGCGGAAGAAGGTCAATGTTCTTTTGGGAAAAGAGATACGGAAGCAGAACATATTACAGGAGTCCTCCTCCATCGTGCTGGTCTCGTTGGCGGGTCTGCACAACGCCATCTCACATTCATGCGACATTCACGACTACGACCAACACAAACTTTGGATGTGCAAAGACACCATGATGTGGTCGGAGAGGGAGGCGAAACCATGGCAAAGTCGAGCGTCTTTCTTCGACGTGGACTTTTACCTGTGGCAGACGATGATGGACGCGTGCATCAACAAGACCAAAAGGTTCCTCACCGAACCAGTGGTACGAGTGACCACGAAGGAAGTGTTAAACGTGATTTTAAATAGCATTTACCCTAAAGAGTACAGTCGCCTAGCAAAAATCAAAGAACAGGAGCAGATGGACGTGGAAAGTGACGAGGAGATCTACCTGTAAATTTAAATATTATCAATATTTCTATTCGATATAAACCAGTAATAAGAACATGGAAGAGAAACACATGTATATCCCCAAATCATGTGTGTATAGCATGTAACAAACAAAAGCGAAGAGAAACACGTATATTCCAGCAAAAATCGTGTAAATGAAGATCAAAAACCACTTCAAGCGCACGTCGTACTTTTGTTTTAGGATTATGTCCACGTCGCTTTGCCTGCACGTTGGACATATTCCAGTAGTATCATATAGTGGGGGGATGTAGCAGGAATTGCACACACTACACACGCTTCGCCTGCAAGTTGGGCATTTTCGAGTGTCATACAGTGGATGGCTGTAGCAGGACTTGCACACACGCCCTGGTGCACAGACACACGACCAAAATACTGGTCTTTCTTCCAAACAAACGGCACATTCTATGTTCTTTTTCATCCTATTTTTGGTCTGTACGCAAATGGCGCACACGTCATGGTCGCAGTGAGTGGTGGTTGGTTTGTGCGTGCTTGGGTGGCGGCACATTTGGGTATGTACGCCTACATGTATGTACACCACTTTCGTAGTGTAGAGGAGTGAAAAAGTGGGCAATGGTATTTGCCTGCTATGTAGAGGGGGGACCACCTGCCGGTCGGCCGCCAAATTTTTTTTTTCACTTTTCAATTTTTTTGCAAAAAAAATCGAGTTTCATATTTTGGCATATTGGTCGCTGCTAAAAAATGCACTGCTCATAAGAGCCCACTTTTCGACTAAAGTGGGGTCCTACTATCGAGTGTACAAAAAAAATCCTATGAAAATCGTCTTACACTACCTTTTGATAGGAAGATGGTTTTTTGGACCCGAAAAATGGCCCCTCTTCGAAATAGCAGGCACACACCATTGCCCACTTTTTTGAAAAATCCAAGTACAATTGGTCTCGTCGAAAATTACGCCTGCCATAGCATTGCCCACTTTTTTAAGGTAAAAATGAGCGCGTAGTATGTGCTCCCTAGGAGACCCTCTTAGAATACATTTTGATAGGTCGTACTTAATTTCGACAAGACCACACACTATGGGGTTTTACCTACATCCATGTTGTACTTGCAAGTACAATTTCGAGTGTATGTCCATTTGCTAGGGAAAATTGGGAAGTGCCGGTGGTACTACTGGGACCCGGTTTACCGACTCTCGCAAGCCCCCAACCGTGGCGTTGAGCGTCTTCAAGATCTCGTTGAATTGTTGTATGCTCCTTTCTGCAGTTGGTAAAAACTCGCCGTACGCGTCCAGGGCACTATCAATCCGCCTCACGACGTCTTGGAAGTCGACGCTGTAGTACAGGTACGTCCCTACCACCACATTGCATATTGCCGCGGCCCCGGCCATCACGACGCAAAAGTTCTTCGAGTAACGCCAGCATCGACTCGACTTCTTCGCCTCATCCATACGTTTCTAGGACCGCTTGAAAAAAAAAATGGAGGCATGGCTACACCGCCTTTGGCCCGTTGCCCGCAAAAAGCCGCACTCGATCCCACTCCCGACGCCGGTAACGGTGCGTCGGGTCGACATCCCGTCGCTGCAACGCCCTGACGTGGTCGTCGGGTGGAAGCAGAACGGGGTCCGGGTGGTCCTCCTCTTCGGGTGGGAAAACGACGATGTGTTCGTGTGCAAGATGAACCGGAAGAAGGTGGTGCTGAAGACCCAGTACATCGCCCCGAACGATGTACCGGAGAACGTCTCAACAGACCTGTTCGACGGCACGCTCCTCGATTGCGAGGAGATGCCGGACGGGACGTACGTCATCCTCGACGTCGTGACGTGCGCCGGGAAAGGCGTCCACGTCCTGCCGTTCGAGGAGCGGAGGCGATCCTTCGATACCGCTCGAGGCCCTTACAAGGCAATGTTGGACAAATACAACTTCTTCCTTCGCCAGAAGCGGTGGTTTCCTAGTGTCAAGCGGTGCGTTGCGTACCGGGAAGCGTGCGAGGATGGGCTCATTTTCCTCGACACGGCCCTGCCTTACGGGTACGGGGCGGACAAGAACTTGAAGAAGTGGAAGACCCAGCACACCGTGGACTTGGAGAAGCGCGGCGAGGCGTGGGGGTACACGGACCGAGATGGATGGAGGGACGCGAAGGAACTCGGCATCGTCGTCGTCGAAGGATCACGGCGACTGGATGGCATCTACGAGGTCGAGCGCAAGGAGGGTGGTGGATGGGCGGTGAAGATGCCACGCCCCGACAAGCGGTACCCGAACTTTCGCACCACGGTCCTGGACGCGTTGACGAGCATCGAAGAGAACATCGAGTTGGACGAGTTTTGTGTGTCTATAAAATAAAAGTTACATTACGTTTTTTTTCTATGGTTGGAAACAAAAAAACGTGATATGGAAGGGCCGAACCCATACATCTTCAGCCAACAAATGGCGTACGTCTTCGAGAAGTTTCCGTGGTTGGTGGTGGACGAGGCCAGGATGGAACCGCGCAACAACGTTATCCTAGACGATGGAACGATATCGGAGGAACGGACTTTGTTGCGCGATGAGCCGAACGACCAGTTCCTCTCGATGTTCCGCCTTTACACGGAGGAAGTCAAAAATAGGAAGAGGAAGGCGGACAAAGACGGTCCTGACGTTGAAGCCACCCTGAACATTAACGATGTCAACATCGTGACATTCTGGTCCATGAGCAACCCTTGCAGTGATTTGGAAGAAAAAGAATGCGTGCGGAATCCACTCTGTGAGTTTCAAAGTGAGTGCCGTAAAAAGTTGACGAAGGAGGCCATCGATGTCTACGTAATAGCGCAGATCCGAGCACAGACGGGGTACTTGAACGCCCTTCGGGAATCTTATCAATTGCAGGGACAAGTGCAAGTGCAAGACGTCGTGGACTGTTGGCTGTGCAACTTGCATCCGGTGGTTGGCATCCAAGGTCTGCTTAAGGAGGCAGAAAAGCGGGTCTGGAACATTCAGGATGAGGAAAACAGAGGCAACGAGGATTTGGATGTTGCCATGTACGCCATGGCACTGGGCGTCGATCGGGATGAGATCAAGAGCATTTCGACGACCGTATCGTGGGACGTTGAATCTGACGTGGTCATCGTAGAAGACGGATCGGGCAACAAGTACCGAGCGATAAGTGAACTAGAAAAGGATGGGGACTTTGAAGCGGCACTGGTGTCCGGGGTTTACGAGGAAGAAGAAGAGGAAGACAGTGTTGGGGGAGAAGAGGAAGACGGGGAAGATGAAGAAGAGGAAGACAGTGTTGAAGAAGAAAGAGAAGAATACAGTGTTGAAGAAGAAGGAGAGGATTTTGACTTTGATGACAATTCAGAGAACGACTTTACTTCAGTTGATTCTCAAAACAAGAACGGCAGTGTTGTGGAAGAAGAGGATGGACAAGGGGATGGAGAAGGGGAAGACAGTGTTAGGGTTAGGGTTGGGGGAGAAGAGGATGGAGAAGGGGATAGAGAAGGGGAAGAAGTTTTAGAATTTGATCTTCGCGCTCTATATGATGATGATGATGATTTTCCAAATTTAACATCATAATGATTAAGGCGGTAAACCGCCGGAAAGCAAACAGATGCAGGGTGGTGTGCGCGCGCGTCTGCCCGTGCTTTTTTTCGCCTCCCGTTCGCAAACGATGCTGCAGCGCCTGAAGTACCCCGTCGACATTGGTCCTGATCTGGTGCAAGAGATCCTGCA
>MDTG01194700.1_pt1 | contig 14457 bp, 6 predicted proteins | sample 811421 | NCBI WGS metagenome assembly MDTG01 (sample SAMN05326645, study PRJNA326480) | marine metagenome | isolation source: seawater | place: Pacific Ocean: South East | collected 2011
AGAGATTGATATTCAATCTGAACAATCATCAGTACACATCGCGTGTTGACGTGTTACGGGACGGGCGAGTGTATTGGGTTGGTGGTGGAAGATCTCATGGCTGGCTTTCGCTCACTGGAATCAGGTTTGAGGTTTATGAGTTAGCTCCTCCCCCTCCGCCACCCCCATCTCCGCCAAGCCCTCCTCCGCCAAGCCCTCCTCCGCCACCAAGCCCGCCGCCACCAAGCCCGCCGCCAAGCCCACCTCCGCCAAGCCCACCTCCGCCGAGCCCGCCACCACCGTCTCACGATTTTGTCGATAAAAATGACGATAAAGTTGTAGATAAGTCTGAATTCATAGCTTACTGCAAGAATCGAACCAAGTTCGGAGGTGCCCACTTTATACTTCAAGAAAAATTCTGGAGCTTCATTGACCGAGACGGATCTGGTGATTTAAATACATTCGAGTTCAGAAACGCCGTGACAGCTTTGGATCATGGATACATGTATGCGGTCCCCTGGTTGGTTTACCCGACGGTGAGCACAAAACATTTGACGCAATTCAGTGCTCTGTATCAAGAGACGAAGAAAATAAATGCTCTCTTTTCGATCATACCTGTTAGTAAAGCATCTCTTCCAATGTCTCAGGAGGCATGGCAAGAGTGGGTTCAAGAGATGGAAAGTACTTTTCCCACGTTCTATATGGACACGCCGCTGGTCAACGACGTCTCTCGCCGGACTTCACTGGCGAACATGGGAATAGACAGTTTACCAGAGACGAAAATGTACACCTTACCGTTGGCGACGTTCCCGAGTACGAAATTCATTTCTCTCGAGAAGCATCTCCACAGTGAAAGTATATTTGACTTTATGCACGAAAAAAATGGAATTTTGAAAGAAATGTTCGAGCCTCGGGTCGAAGTTCACGCTATTCAAAGGCTTCCAGATGTTGAACATATCTTTGGAGACGGAGCAGAAAAAGTTTTGGCAATCAAGCATCTAGGTGCTGCCGGAGAAGAGATTGAAGACAACACAGCTGTCACAGTCACCGGTATGGTGAGATTTCCCGGCTCACGAACCCAAGGTTTTGTTTGCGGTCTGCAATTTGCTACGATCTCTGCGTATGAAGGCAAGAAGTGCGATGCAGAAGAACTTGCTCGTGGAGGTTGTTCGCCTAAAGGTTACAAATACGAATTTGAACCTGTGAATTACACAGCTGATGATCTCGGAAGGTTCGATATTTCGATCACACCCGGTGAGACGTGGGCATTCGTAGCATCTTACGAAGGACACGATTTATGCTATGGCGGGGATGAACTAGATGACTTCCCATGCTCCGTACAGAATTCGACATCGATCCAGTTGCACGAGCAAAGCTTCGGTCACAATGTGTATTATGAGTTGGAGAACGTGATTGGTGGTGAATTTATTGTTTACTTTGATGTCACACAGCGTCAAGTAGATCTCGGCTTGTACGCTGGTGCTTGTGGTGACCCTTATACGAAGTACACATTCTTAATCACACCGGCGAATGGTTGTGGTGCTCCAATTCAACTTTCTGACACCGAGATCGTGGGATCCACGGGCTCAAGATTCGCAAAAGATCAGTGGACTTTGGTTGATCCTAATGATAAATCGTCTAATGTTCGGCTGTGGCCTTATGCAGCGATGGATTATTACATTCAGTTGTTACAAGCTCCGGATGTGACGGATTTGACGGAAGATAAGATTCTACAAGAGTACACCGGGGCGTCATGCAAACCTCCCGGGACAAACATCATGCAATTTTTTCGGGACAGAAATGTTCTCGTTCAGACTATGTTGTTATTGGAAAGGACGTTTGCAGAGGTAAGATATGAGTACCATGGTTGGTTTTGTGTCCAGCCTACGTTTGGAGATATTCCCGAGAAAGCCTTGCAAACTTCATTTACTTCAATACGTGCAGATGAAGTTTGTATCGGAGCAGATGCGGCTAAGCATGATTTGACGAAAAATCACTTGATTGGAACTTCCAACATGCAATACTCGAAACTTTCTTCTAAACTTTCCACCGATAAGTTTGTCTCTCTCAAGGTTGTCGAGGCGCACTATACCGCACCGGATACCATCACGTATTGTTCAAATTTTGAACGAAGCGTGAATGATGTCCCTACAAAATTAGGCGTGCGAGTGCAGATACAGCAAGACGTTGGACCCCAAGCGATGAACCCATGCCACTCGTCGAACGAACCTTCGGAAGAGTGCGTGTTCACAACAGTCAATGCGTCGTCGAGCTTGCTTCAATTCTCCTCAGAAGAGGGTAAGGACAGTAATTCATTTGAGGTGTCTTCTCAAGGCGCGGTGCCAAATTTGGTTCCCCCACACCGGCGGAAATTTTTAGCTCGGGTGGAACGCAACGATGGATGGGCCGTCACAAGCTTAGCCGTCGAGCGCGAACTGGTCACCATTGCGAGTAAAATACGTGGAGGTGGTGATAATCCGAATGCGAGGTACCAATCTGACACTAAATTTTATGCTACTGCACCGATTCGTGGCTTGGTTTATACCGTCGTACATGATCCTCCTGGCGGGAATTCATTAGCATCGATCAGACAGGGTACAAATATTGACTTGGAGCTCGCGATTGAAACCACAAGAGCACTGAGTGCAGACAAAGATACTTCTGGTTCCATCGGCATTGACGTTGCAGGTGGGGTAGAAATACCCGGTGTCTCCGCTGGCTCTGCTTACGGCAACGTCGTGCTTGAATTTGAAGATGACGGGGAAGATTCGCCCGGAGCATTGGCGTTTGAAACTGAGCACTCGGGTGTCTTTGAAAACACGGGTCCTTCTGTAGAAATATCTGCAAGTACGGACAATGGTTGGGATTTTCACTTTACTCTAGATCGAACTGTTTCTTCGTCTGCGGACCCAGCACTACCTGGTCGCCCTGGAGATAGCATTCTTGGAGGTGGTTTTGAGATAGTCTATCTCCGTGTTGACACCGTCGATATCAGAGAAAATTGCCTGAAAGTTATCGAAGAAGTGCAATGGCTTCCCCGGAAGCCTACCTCATACTTGGTATCGGTATTTCATATTGAGTATAAACTGTTACCAGAGTTGCGCGGCTTGATTGCCACAGCCGATGATAAGGATTCCATAATGACTGATGGAGAAATGGGTGATAAATCGAATGACCAAGTGAAGGACATTTGGAAGCATCGTCTACAAACATCAATTCAAGATTGGCAAAGAACCTTAGAGTGGTCATCTCCAGATTTCAATCCAGAAGGGTTTTTAAAGCTCAATTCGGCAGAACAGAAGACAAAGTTGAGTCAGATTGAGAAGAGTTACGATAAAACTTCGGTTCCGTTTACCTCAGATCAATCGGTATTCGGGAGACTAATGAAACCGAAAGTTGACGAGGCGTATGGTGCATATACTGGGGGCGGGACCAAAGATTTGAATGGTCTTTCGAGCGTCTGGAATACCATTGATTCTTCCGTGAGAGAGATAGGCTCGTTTTCAAGGGATCTGAATTTGAATAACATCATCTCTGGTGCGGGGGTGTCCAGTACTGGAAACGAAGATTGGTTCCCTGAGAAGGGTTCTTGGTTACAATCTTGGGAAATGAAGGGTAATGAAGTTGGCAAAAATGTTTTTACTTCTGTTGAAAATGATGAAGAATCGGTCCCAGAATCGCTATTCTCTCGGGGCATGTCGGACCTCGCTGAAAAGGATATGAAGAAGCGAGGTCGGATGGTGCTTGATCCCAAGTTCTTCGATAAGGACGCTGCAGCGAAGTATATGGATTCCTCAGTATTTGGCACAAAGGCTCCATTCAGGTTTGGAGGCAAAGACAAGAAAGATCCAAAATTAGAACCGAAAGCCACGGGTTCGGAGCAAAACATTTACCTAACCTTTTCGGGAGGTGGGCATGCGCTTGAATTTAATTCAGCTATATCGTCTAACATTGATTCTTGGGGTTATTCTTGGGTAATCGAGGGAGAAGCTGGTTCCGGGGAAGGTTACGAGATGGAGACCGCGGTTTCGATCGTTACAGGAGCAGCGGAGCATCATAACAACAAAGGTAAGTCAGCCTCTCTTGAGCGCACCATGGCCTGGGCAAAGTATGGTAATCTCGAAGTCTCATACAGCTTAGGCGATCCTGACCCCTACGATAAGTTTGTAGTGGCAGTTTCAACAGACAAGCGCTTTGGAACTCCCATTTTCAGAACCATTGGCGGCGCGTCGAAATGCCCGGGAGAACCCAATACTTTATGGAGAGAATCTGGTTTGATTGTGGAGACTGCGTGGGCACCTGGCGTGAATAACAAATTTATCCCGCCTGGGCAAAACGCTTTGTTCGATATTATCATCACCAACGAATCTCCTTACAGAGAAAGTCACATATACGGATTGCAGTTAATATCTGGATCTCAACACACCGGTGATTTTGGTGGAAATATGTTGGATTTATCATTCACAGTCAACGGCGTGCCAAATCTTGCTCCGTTCCAACAGTTGGTCCCGTTACACGACGTACCTTCGGTTGACGATAACGGTAACTTAAAATATACTCGTCTGTCGTTGAATATTCAGAAAGGGAAGTTTTCCCAAAAGTATTCTTCTATTGGCGTTGAGTTAGTTTCTGAGTGCGAATGGACAATGTCCAGGGACATTTTGTACCGGTCTCCGATCTCCTCCAAGGCGTACCTTGGAGATTTTAAATGGGAACGGGAGTGTCCAAAAGTTGGGTGGGACGCAACCACCTACAACACGTATCTAAACACCCTCGTGTCAAAGAAAACTTCTCCGTACATCAACATAACATTGATGAACCCGGATCCACTGAACCTGTGGTCAGCCGACTACGTCGAGGGTAATTTGAAGAAGACGAATCATTTAGTTCATCCAAATGTCGAATTTGTCCGGGTGCAATGGAGAAAGCTTGGGCAAGGTGAATGGATAAATTCGTGGGATATGTTAGGTGACGACCCGAACATTTGGAAGCGGGATGTCAAAGATGCAGATGTGCAATGCAAATCCGCTCGCGGCGAAGGTTGCACATTCAAATGGAACGTAGAGCGTCAATATTTCCTAAACGGCCTGAAAGATGGCACGTGGGAAGTTCGAGCGAAAGTGTTTTGCTCTGGATACGATTCTTTCGCAACTTCAGAAATTAAGGGATCTGTAACGGATGAAAACTTGAACGTCGTTGTTGACGTTACAGCGCCAGAGATCACCTCTGTTTCTGTCTATAATCGACTTCTAACCATCGACTATTCGGAACCAGTTATATGTCCGCAGCTTAAATCCGATCACATGAGTTACGCAGTCGAGCGCGTCAAGACGTGCAAGGGTGATTCTGTTGAATCAGGCGCGGTTTCTTCGAGTGCGGTTTTCTTCCACTATCAGTTCACGTGCCTGACAGGAGATCGGGGTACTATCATGGCCAAATGGCCTTACAACGCCGAGCCTGGTGTTTACAAGTTGACCGTAAACGCCGACAAGCTAGGATCAATGGTTTCCGACTTTGCGTTGAACCCGGCATTCAAAGAAGAAATAGGTGGAATTAGGATGGGATGCGAATCTGGCGCAGATTCAGCGGGCGCGTTGGGAGGCACGAAGTCTCGAAACAAACTATCCGCTTCTGCGTCTTCTCGCAGTCATACTCTCGAGATCTCGTCTGCGAGCCGCCCAGATACGTTGACTACGAAGAAGAAAGCGAATAAAGCGTCGGAGACCACTGCGAACGCCGAAGTTTCTTTGGGCGCCGCTCGATGGTCCTCCGCCGCGAATTTCTTATCCTTTACACCTCCTTCGACGGTCGGCACGAAGATCTTCATCGCATTGACAATATTTTCGATGGCGTTCGCGCTCGCGCGAAAAAGAAAAACGTCATCACCAACGCTCGCGCTGTTCGCAGACACTGAGAATGAAAAACTTCTCTTTCTCGACGGCGACGATAGCAAAGATAAAACCGAACGAGAAGAGACGTACGGTTCGGTAATTTAAAGTTATGATGAAAAACGTAAATACTCTATTAAAAAGTCTTCCGTACCAAACTGCACATCTACTGCATACTTTTTGCATACTTTTGACCGTTCATGTATATCAATCCATCAGCTGCGCGTGCGCTTTTACGCGGTAGTTGGTATAGTTTTTTCATCTCGGATCGCTCTTTTTGTTATTATTGTTGTCAAACACGTCATCTCCTGTCTCTTCTTTGCTCGTCTTCTTGGTGGTAGAATTTTTCATTTTCTCGAACAAGTCTTCGTGAAATATCGCTCCGATTAACGCTTTGCTGCTCTCGTCAACGATTGCGATTGGGACGTCGTTTGAATTCTCGAAGCACGCCAAAGCGACGTCGCCAATCGTGGACGTTTTCAGAGACGCGGTAACGAGGAGCGATGAGTTCATCAGAGTCTCCGCGGACGCAAATTCGTCGTCTTCTTGATTTCTAGTTCTTTCTAAAACACCCATGGGTTCGCCAAAGCCATCTAAAACGATCACGTCTTTCTCGCACTTTGTATTTTCGTTCGCTTGTTCTAAAAGTACGCGGCCGGAGTCCATGCGTCTGGCCAACATGCTCATCTCGACCAATTCTTCGCAGGAATATATTCGTAAAGCGTCCGAGTCTCTCGCCTCTTCGATGAAATCGTTCGGATTCAAACCAGTTTTAAACGCTAACGGAGAGACGTTTCCAAATTCGATGGCTTTTTCGTACCCTTCTTTCGGGGGTGGTTTCGGGAACTCGCCTTTCCCAGTTTCCTGATCGAACTCATCGTAACTCCAAGCGCCGTCGAGTAAGCTCAACGCTCTCGCGACGTTTCTCGCTTTCGGCACGTTCTTTGGCGACACGTCGTTTTCGTCCATTTCGTTTTCGACGAACAAAGCGACCAAAACTTTCTCGCTCGCTTCTCTCAATACCTTTGCGGCTTCGGTCTCGCCGGCGTTTTGCGCGCGAAAGATGGCGTCTCTCGCACCTTCGACATCGTTCGCCGCCGCGAATGCCTCCGATTCGTACAAAGCCGCTTCTGCTCTCAACAAAGCGGTGTCTTTGGGATGTTTGCGGAGCATTTTAGATAGTCTTCTCACGCCATCGATGTCGCCTTCGTTTGCTGCGTGTCGCATGACCAAAAAGTATGAGTTTGGCGAAACCGCAAAAGACGAATGTCCGCCTTTCGATGATTTCTTCTTTCGAGACGAGGACGGTCCATCGTTTTGCGCATGTTCGAGAACTTCAATCGCGTAGTTTGTTTCACCTCTTCGTAAAAACGCGGAAACGAACGCACCGTATGCAATTTTATTCCTTCTCGATATTTCCGTGTACTCGCAAAACAGTCTCTTCAACGTTTCCACGTCGCACGCGTAATCCGATCCTAAAATACCTCGAGCGGCTTGCGTTTCTCCAGCGGCACACGTCGCGTACGAAATCGAATCTGGTTTCAATCCGTTTTCTTTTGCTTTTTCCAACATATCTCTGGCCCAATCTGGTCGACCGCCTTTGACGCACGCGGACATGAGAATGTTATGCGCTAACAGACTTTTCTTCGTTTCTGTTTCGTTCGTTTTCAGCATTTTCTCGAACGCACCCAACGCTTTCAAAGGTTCCGAACTTCTCGAGTGCGCTTTCAAAACAGAGCACCACGCGCGTTCAAAATCGTCTGGACGCTTTACTCGTCCTTCCCAGGATAATATTTCGGTTTTTGTATGAATTGCTCGACGAACGTCTCCACATTCCGCGCACGCGTCCAAGAGGGAGAACAACATTCGACTCGGCGCGGTTCGTCGCGGGTGCCATTTCACGCCGACGCGGTCGTGACGGTCGACACCTTTCGGGACATCGTCCAAGTTCCATAAAAACGAATTTGGAACGAACATCTTCCCGTTCTTATTCGCCGAGGCGCCAAACTGCGCGCTAATTGGACCTCTTCCTTTCTTCCACCACTCGAATACCGTCAAAGCTAAATCTAAATCGTTCACGCGTCCGGCTTCGATAATGATCGATGAATACGCCGCGGACGAAACGCCGCACGCGAACGGACCTTCGGCGGCTTTCAAAAGCATCATCGCGAACGCAAAGTTTCTGCATTTCGCTGCGGCTGCAACGGACGCCGAAGCAATCGCTCTGCACAGTTTCTTATCGTCTTTCAATGTCGCCACGAATCCCGCGTTGTCGTCCAAAAATTGGAGCAACTCATCCAGCTTTCGCTTCTCAGCTAATCGTTTCAATCGCTTTAAAAACTTCGAGGCGATTTCTCTCGAATTCATATTCTCCGTGCTATTACTATCATCTTTGTACGCGTCGAAAATGTTCTTCGCATCTTCGTCCACGTCTACGTTCTTTTCGTATTTTTCGTCTTCGTCGTCTTCGCCGCTCTCCCATGGGCACTCGTTTTCATCGTCTTCGTCCATGGTTTCGCCGGTGCACGTTAAATATTGCCACGATTTACTGTTTTCTTTCTCGTCATCTCGCGCGTTCGTCGACCGTTCGTCCTCTTCCCTCTTTTCTTTCGCGTCGCACTTCTTACCGATCGCTTGGACGAAGCTCTCGCCTGCACCGGCACCCCCCTCTCGTTGTTTCGATCGGTACCATCTCCTCTGTTGCAGCGGTGGTGGCGTTTTGTCTCGGACGAACCGCGCGGACGTTCTGTTTGTGCTCTTTTCGTCGTTCTCTGTCCACCCTTTGTTCTTGTTGTCGTTGCATTCGACACCAATCGCGCGGAGACGTCGAGTCGATGATGCCGGGATAACGCGCCGCTTCGTAAGTCCTCTCAAAGAGCACGAGGCCGAGAACGCCGAGAACGCCGCGCCGCGCGAAGACGCCACCACCGCCGAGGCGCGGCGACGGAGCGTCTCTTCGTCGCCGCCCTCGTTCGACCCCGAGGAGGGTCTTCGTCTCCTCCCCCCGCGGTGGTGGTCGCGACTGCACGACGCGCGCGACGTCGACGTCATTCCTGCCGCTCGCTCGAAAGACGACGACGTCGAGCACATCATCGGCATCGTCTCTCTCTCTCTCTCTCTCTCTGTCTCTGTCTGAAAAGGGAACGCCTCTCTCTTTTTTACGCGACGTTACGAAAGAGTCTCCTCCTTCGAAAGCCTTTACCACCGTCGCCGACGCGTCGTCGTCGTCGTCATTCTCGTCGTCGTTGTTATTCTCTATTGCGCATCGGTCGTTCACATCAAAGTCCTCTCTTCCCTTGTTAACAAAGAGAAGATACGCCAAAACCCCACGATTTATGACACCCTAAACAAAACAAGAGTTTAGGGTTTAGATCGCTGTGTGTGTCTTTTTTTTTTCTTTTTTTTTCCTTTCAAAAAGTTCGAAAGGGGGAGAAAACGAGAGAAAAAAAAAGCAATCGACGCCCTTGTGCATTTGGACTTTGGACGACTGTGACGCTGTGATTATGAGAAAAACAGACGACGACGACGACGATCGCAACGAACGCGCTCCGTTCGCGACGCTCGTCGCCGCGAGCGACGAGGCGCGGGAGGTTTTACACGTGGACCGGACGAGCGAGGAGTGCAACCGCGTCGGGACGAAGCGATGCGCGCTGATTGGACCGAACGTCGAGCTGCGATTTTCGAACGCCGTCGTGGGACGAATCTTGATGGCGAAAGATAACGTGACGAGAGCGAAGATGCAAACCGCAGACCTCGCTCTGGACTTACCCAGCGGTACGTTCGGTTTTTTTCTTTGCTTTTGTGCTGCGCGGGGGAACGGTTTTTGTGCGCGGTTGCGTGTCAGGGAGGAGATGGAACATGCTTCGTCGTCTTTTTTTTTTACCGTTCGTTTTTTATCACTACGTCCAAGAGAGAGTGCCCACATTTCGAGAATGCCGAACACCCGAAACTGAAAAGGGTATCGCTGGTTCTTTTTTCGTCCTCGAAACGCACACCACGTTTACCCTCGTCATGACGTCTCCTCTCTTTCTCCTTCTCTCTTTTTTTTAAACGATAGTGTCGGCGGAACACGCGAGGATTGTCTGCGTGAAAGATCCGAACGAAACGCCGGGGTATGCGGTCACGATCACGGATTGTTCCCGAAACGGGCTCATCGTAAACGGAATCGCTTGCGAAAAAGGGAAACCAACCCCTTTGAAGGACCAAGACTTGATCGAGTTCCCGTTTAAGTGTCTTTTTAAGTTTCAAGTGAACAAAGGCGTAGAACCGAATTACGGGACGCCAAAACATCGATTGAAGAAAGGGGAGAAAAGTGTGGCGCCGAAGAAACGAGCGTCCCCGGAAAAAGAAATCATGAAGGAGAAGAAAGAGGAGAAGGAAGAAGCGCGGGAAGAAAAAGAAGAGGAGAAAGACGTGGAGACTGGGCTTCCGATGCCGCCGTCAAAGAAAGGGAAGAGCGCAGACGGTGTCGACGGAGAAGCGCTCTCCAAGTTAGTGGAAGAAAAGCAAATGGAAATTGAGAATTTGAAAAAGTCCATCGATGAGGTATCTCGAGAGCGCGATGAGTTCGAGACGATGAATATAAAATTGAAGACGGACGTAGAAGAGGCGAAGAAAGAGTTCGAGAAGAAACAAGCCGCGGCCAAGGCAGATTTTGAGGCGTACAAAGTGGATGCAACCACTTGGAAAGAGAAGTGCAAGGAAGAAATGGAAGATTTGGACAAGGAGATTGAACGATTGACCGAGGTGAACGGCGAGAAGATGAAGGAAATCGGAGAGAAAGACGCAAAGATTGAATCCATGGAAGAAAATGCGACTGCGATGAAGGCGGCGATTGAGAAACACGCGGAAGAGTTAGCGACGATGGAGACGAGCGTGAAAGATTTGACGCACAGACTTGAAACTTCCGAGAAAGAACTCAACGAAAGTAAATCGATGCTCGAAGCGAGTAAAGATGAGGTCAAGCGCTGGGGAGATGCCATTGGAAAGTCTGAAATGTTACAGGCGAACCTCGACGAGGCCATGAAAGCGAAAGAAGCCAGCGAGAAAGAGTTAGCGACGGTAAAAGAAACGCTCGCGGTTTCGAAAGCGGCGTATGTGGAAGCGCACAAAAAAATGATGGTTGTTGGAGAATGTTTACACGTCGGAATGGAAGAAGAGGAAGACGAGGACGTGAGAGTCGACGAAACTATGGAAATGGACGACGACGATAACCGAACGCACACCACAAACGAACAGGAAACGGACAATGCCGATATCCACGCCACTCAAGTTGCTCCACCGGTGAACGAAGAAGAAGACGAAAACGAAGAGGAAAGAGACGTTGTTAACGGCGATGAGCAAAATGAACAAGTAACGGCGCCGGCGGAAGCTTTCGACCCGCAAACGCAAGATTGTGTTGATATTGAATTTCCGCCGACAGAGGTTCAAGAACCTACGAACGAAGAAAAACAACAAATGCAAACGCCGGCAAAGGACGACGCGAGCGAAGAAAAAGACGAAGGAGACGACATGGAGGCGAAATATGCGAGCATGATGAAGAAATTGACACCTCCAGCGTCCGAAGCAGGAGCTTGTGATGAAGAAGAACCAAAAGAAGAGCAAGAAGAACAAGTCGAGCGAAGTACTCCGGTTGTTCAAGCGCTCGTGCAAAGCGCCGTCGCTAATGTCATCACTGAGGACGGTATGAACGCGGATGATGTCTCAAAGGTGTCATCTTTGCCGACGCCGTTTGAAAATAACGACGGGTTGGGATTCACGCAAGGCGACGACGAAGAAGAAGAAAAAGAAGAAAAAGAAAAAGAAGAGGAGGAAGAGCATGAGGAGGAAGATTTGACTTTGTGCGGCGAAGATTTCGTGGATAAGACGGAAGAGATTCCAACGTCTGCTTCGAAGAAAGGCCTACACGTCCGTTTTCCGCAAACGCCCATGTCACCAAAGAACTTAGTAATTGAAGGCGAAGAAAACACGTCGGCGAGTGGACATAAAACTTTCGAAGGAAGCGAGCAACAACGATCGCCATTGGCGAAGAGCCCGATCGTGCTGGATTAAAAATGATGGAAACACAAGTTTTAAATTCTAATACTGAATTTTACAACAAAATAAATAATTATACATGCGCGCATGCTCTTCTCTCACCATTTCTCACGATGGAGAGATGCGGAGGAAGGAATCTTTTTCAACCGAAACGCACGTTTGTTTTTCGTCGTTGCTGTTTTTGCGGATAATGCAATCGAACGCATCGCAGTGTGCTCCACCAGAAACGTTGATATTATCGATGAGGCACTCTTTCAACACGATTCGGTGCGTTATCGCGTAGTGTTGTCTCTGCGCCAACAAGAACGACATGAGCTCGCTTTCGTACTCTTCGTCGTCAGTTTCGTTTCCTCCATCTTCATCGTTTCCTCCACGGCCGTAAATATTGTAATAATCATTGTTTCTTTCTTTTACCACGCCTAAACAAGAAACGTCTACGCCGGTATGCGAGTTTTCGCGAATCTCACACCGGAGCGCTTCTCCGTAACCGCCACCCCACACGGCGAATCCCACGCCTGTATTCAGCGCAATTAAATTTTCGAACATGCGAATCCTAGAGTTTTTACCAACGCAAACTCCGCCACCTTCGTTATTAGCAATCAGACATCCGCGTACGGTAGCTTCGGCGCCATTGAGACACGAAATACCGTGGGAAGAGTTCATCACTATTCGAGTATTTCTCACATCCACGGAGGTATCGTTTTTCCTCGTCACGTTTGCTATTTCCGCCGAGTCTTCACAATCGGAACCTAAAATGACGATCGATGCGTACACTCTGCTCGCGGACAATGATTGACTATCGATCGATATTGCATCGTCCTCTTCTTCGTCCTCATCCGTAACTAACTCAAGCATTTCGACGTCATCAGCCTCATCGGATGATGACTGCGACGACGAGTCAATGTTGATTTTTGATTTTTGATCCTCGGCGATGGCAGAAGTCACGACGCAACCCGAAATGTCGCCGTTTCGTAAGACGATACCAGATAACGCAGACGAGACGTCGCTATTAATCACTTCACAATTATGCGCAACAACACCCTCACCCGCTGAAACGATATCGCACGTTTCCAGGGATAACCTGATATTTTTGCTTTCAGAGTGCACGCACGCGGTGTGTTTCGGGTGGTGTCCAAAACATCCGATAGAGCCGTCTCGAGCCGCGCGGTGTCTCCATAACGAAACGTTCGAAACCATCACGGTGTTGTTACTATTTCCGAAATTTATGTTTTCAACTCCTACTATCGCCGGCTCATCATCGGCTACAATGTGTACCAAATCTTCCCGCGACAATTTAACACCGCGCAAATGTACTCCGGATGGCACTCTGATCGATCCGTAATACGTCCCGGCTTCCAAAACACAGACATCTCCATCTCGTAGATTTTTTAAAGCCTCGTTTATATTTTCTACCTTATCTTTTGTCGGGCTACATGTTATCACGACTCTTTTATCATCATCATCATCATCGACTACCTTGGAATTGGACCTCAAAACCGCTCTCTTCAAGGCGTTTTTCCATCCCTCATTTGGCGGTTTTATCGCCTTTTTTTGCAATCCGCTCGAGAACGGCAACGTCGTCGCTAACGCCCACTGCTCTTCAGGTCTCCATCGGTATTTTTTCAGGTATTGGTTCTTCCAGCACAGCTCGTTTCGTGAGAAAATTTCTCGAAACGTGTTCGACGTTTGCTCCAAACTCAACACATCTTTCGCGCTCAGATATTTCGCGGTTATCTCGCACAAGACGTCGTTCGGCACGCGCGAAAGCGAGTCTACTCCTCCTCCTTTTTTCCGCGAGTCCATCTCTTCTTCTTCTTCTTCTTCTTCTTTTTCTTCATTTCCCTCGCGTAAAACATCATCGTTCGCGTCCGATAACGTCTCAAACATCCCGTCGAGCGATAAAAAGTTCGTCGTGTCCTCGTCTTCGTTCATTGCCTTTTCGGGAAACACGTTCAAAAAAAGGAGATCCTCTGGCGAGACCACCCCGCTTTTCTTCTCGATCGTTCGCGCGCCTTCCCTCTCCTCTTCGTTCTTCTTCTTCTTCTTCTTCTTCTTCTCGCGCGCGTTGAAGGACAGGTGTCTCTGGACGGACGACGACGACGACGACGACGATACCGGCGAGTGGTTCCGGTGATCTCCTCCTTGTAAAATCGTAACTGTCGTCCCAAAATCGACATCGTCGTCGCGGTCTGCAAAAGCAGCAATAATGCGCGTCGTCGTCCGGGGAGGACGCGCGTCCTCCTTACCAAAAAGTGGTGGTGTCGCGCGTCGTCCTCTCGTGCACATGTCGTCGTCGTCGCGCGCTCCAACAAAGAAAGCTCTCACTCTCTCACTCCTCTCTTTTTTTCGTGTGGGTCGTTTTCGGTTGTCGTCATGTGAATGAATAATGGATGGCGTCTTTTCGAGGCCATCCGAAGAAGACAAAATTTTCTCCCAAAAAAAAGTTCAAAAGTACAAAAAGCAAAAAACACACATCTATGGAACCCTAAACATAAACCCTACAAAAAGATGGAGAAAGGAAGAAAAAAAAATCTAAAAATTAATCGGCATCATC
>MDTG01301021.1_pt1 | contig 14454 bp, 7 predicted proteins | sample 811421 | NCBI WGS metagenome assembly MDTG01 (sample SAMN05326645, study PRJNA326480) | marine metagenome | isolation source: seawater | place: Pacific Ocean: South East | collected 2011
TGACCATAAATATGACCTCTTTCATCATGAATAATGTAAAACATATGGTATCTACCATTCCAATAAATAGTACCATTGGGATCAAATGGCATACCCCATCCCTCAGGATTAATAAAATGATACGTTGGTCTATGTGGATCACTGATCTGTATTTCTCGCAACTGCCTAGATGCATCGATCATATCATGCATAGAAAATATTTTTTTCTTCTGCTCTGTGTATCCATCATAAGGTGAGTCTATGACCTCTTTTAAAACTTCCCATTCTGTTAAGTGTGATTCATTTTTTTTATCTTGACATGAGGATAAAAAAATAATTAATACAATCAAAAATACTTTATAAATGAGATTCATTTTATTCTCCTTAACTCTTAAAAATCTTTTTCAGAATAGGGATTTTTTCTATTAGATGTTAATTTTCTTACAGCCCTTACTTCTTCTGGCTGAATCGGTGAGGATTGATTTCCAAAAGAATTCCTAATATATGTTAAAATTGCAGCCAATTCAATATCTGAATGAATCTCTTCATAGGGAGACATCATTCCATTGTATTCTTCATCATTTACAATAATTTTTCCATAGAGACCTTTTAACAAAATTTTAATTAGTTTTGTCTTATCACCATTTACCCAATCAGTATTAGATAAAGGTGGAAAATTAGAAGCTCTTAAACCTTTACCATCAATTTGATGGCATGAAACACAAGATCCTTCATTATTATAAATTTTATGACCCTCTTTATATAAAGCAAGATCAAACCCTTTTAAATCTGCATTAACAATATCTTTTTGTGCGAGCTCAAATATAGGTTTTCCCTTCAAATGTGATGATGATACATCAAACGAATATTTCATCCAATCATCTAAATCATATTCTTGAGCTTCTTTTAAAATTGACTCTCCGTCAGATTTTTTTTTCATCCAAGATGCTGCAACAATTGCCTCTAACCTAACTCTACCATGCTTATCATTTGCAGATTTTTTCATTAAATTGACATGATCACTAATTTGATGACCTGAATATCTTAAAACTCTTGTCGCTGCTGCTCTTATTTTATAATCTCTTGCATTTAGTAAATCAGTTAATAAACCATACTCGACTTTGTTTAATCCCCATGAAACCCATAATGCTTCGAGTTTATTTGTTTCATAGTTTTTATCATTCTTATCAAGATTTTTTACCCATTGTTTTAAAATTTTAATTACTGATTCTGGATCTCTTGATCTTAATTCTCTTTTTGTTCTATATCTTGCTCTATATTCTTTTAATTTTAAGTTTTCAAATAACTCCTCAATCGTTGCGTCGTGAATTTTTGGTGGATCAACTAAAGGTCGTGATGGATAAGTTATTCTGTAAATTCTTCCGTGACTATGATCTCTTAATGGATCTCTTGCATTATGTTGCATATGACCTATGAGTGCATTGTGCCAATCAACAATATATAATGAACCGTCTGGTGCAAATTCTAAATCAACTGGTCTAAAGTTTCGATCATCGGATGTAAGTAAATCTTGTCTAAATTTAAATTTATATCCTGTTCCATCATCTAAAATTTCATGTTGTTTAGTTCCTAAGAATCCAATTGTATTATTTACTAAAATATCTCCTTGAATGTCATCTGGAAAATGGGAACTTGAAATAAACTCTAATCCTGAAGTAGGTCTTACTTGATGATCTTTCTCAACTAAATTAGGTGTTTTTTTTGTTCCAACTCCATACAAAGGTTTAATCGAAGCTGGCATCATCCACCTTATTTCAGGACCAGATGTGTCTGTAAAGAAGTTTTGACCCCATTTGTCAAATGCTATACCCCATGGATTTGGAATAAAAAAATTCTGAACGGTTCTTTCCAAATGAGCCCTGGTTGGATTATATCTAAAAAAACCACCATTTGTTCCATGTATTGGACCATAGGATGTTTCAATATTTGCATGAAGAAATACTCCTTGTCCCATATATATAGCACCAGATGGATCAGCAGAAAATGCGCTTATATTATGATGAGTATCATGATCATCAAATCCACTTAAAACAATTTCTTTATAATCTGATTTATCATCACCATCATTATCTGAGAAAAATACTAAATTAGTACCCTGAGAAACATAAACGCCATTTTTATCAAACTCAAATCCAACTGGAAGATGAAGATTATCTGCAAAAGTTGTTTGTTTATCAGCTTTTCCATCGAAGTTGGTATCCTCAAGAATTAATAATTTATCATTTGGATATTTATCACCTGGTTTAAAATGAGGATAACTTGGCATTGTTGCAACCCATAACCTTCCTTTATTATCAAAAGAGAGTTGAACAGGGTTTGCTAAATCAGGAAAATCTCTTTCTGAAGCAAACAACTCTATTTTATAACCAGATGCTAATACAAAACTATTTATTGATTCTTTTTCATTTAAATAGTTAATCTGATTTATCTCACTTTTAGGATTTATATTTCCATGACCATAATTACCAAACTTATAATTTGATTTAATTTTATTAAGTTTGATAGTTCTTGCATCACTTTTTTTGAGATTAAATGGTTTATTACTTAATTCAGCCCAAATTGATTTATCTCTATTATCTGTTAATTGCCTAATTTTTTTTATTTCTTTTGGATAATTATCAGGTCCAAATGGGTCATACCTTCTACCATATACATGAACACCATTTGGTATTTTGTAATCATACAGCCACATTTTGTTTTTTTCAAGAACCCTTTTTTTTATATTTTCATATTTCTCAGTATTATTAACTACAATTTTTTTGTTAGTGATTCTTTCAATAATATATTTTGAAAATCTTTTATAACCATTATCATTTAGTTGGGAACCATCTATTGTCATTTTTTCTGAATTAAACCATTTTTTACTTGGAGTATATACATCAATGAATAATATATTATATTTAATTGCAATTTCTTTCATTGCATTACTATACAACTCTAGATTTTTATTTATTAATGTCCCATTCGGTAGATCCATCTCCTTGGATAAATCCTGAAATGATATTGGTGATATTAATATAATTTCTGGAGATTTATTATTATATACCTGGTTAAGTGTGTGTTCAATAAATCCACTTAATTCATTTTTAAAATCTTTTAATCCTTCAATTCCTCTAAAAGATTCGTTATATCCAAAAAAACCAATAATTATGTCAATATTTAATCTATCTAACCATTCATCAGGTGATTCAAAATGACCATTTGACCAATACCTGCTTCCCAACCATGTTAATGAGTCACCAACATTATACTCGTGATTAAATTTCTCTGCACCTTTAAATGCCCAATGAGAATTTCTACCGGAATGAGGTCTGAATCCTGCAGTATTCACACCATCGCATAAATTTCGTATAAATAATTTAGAAGTTGGATATCGTAAATATAATTCTGTTTCAAAATATCCATAATTAATCATTCTTGAACATAAATTGTTTCCTATAAACGCTATTCTAGAATTTTTATCAATTTTTGAAGATAATAGAGGATTATCTATAAATATTAAAAATAGGATGATTATTAGATTAATTTTTTTCATTATAACATTAAAAAAAAAGCTGAGTTCACTTTTATGTAAACTCAGCTTTAATCATTTATTGTTTTATTATGCTAGAATTAGAGGTCTTAGAAACTTCCACCAATTGTTATTCTACTAATTCCATCAAATACACCTAATTGTGAATAAGAATAATCAACTCTTACTACATTTAGATTTACACCAAATCCAAAACTTAATGATTCTTCGTCATAATTAGTTTTGTATCCAGCTCTTACAGCTAATAAACTACCTAAAGAATACTCTAAACCTGCGTGAATTCTCTCAGTATAATCCCTTGGATGGATTGCATCAACTGCTAACAATAATGAACTTCCAGAAGGTCCACCAATAACATCAAAAATGTTTACTGATGTTCCAATTGTGAAAGTTAATGGTAATTCAAAAGACTCATTCTCATATTTAAATTCTTGTGAGAAGTTTCTTATTGACATACCGAATTTCAAACTCTTCCAACCTGGATAGAAAATAGTACCAAAGTCAAATGCCGCACCTGAAACATCATTATTTTTAGTTTCACCTGTTGGCATTAAGTTAGAGCCAAGAGCTTGACTAGCAAACTTTACTTGTCCTCCAACTTGAAATCGATCGGTAAGATTTCTTGCATATGAAATACCAATTGCTTGAGCACCTACGTCTCCAATTGGAACTTCATCATATCCAGCGTCATTAGAACTATTAACTCTAGTACCTATAATGTCATCACCATAATCAGCGATTACAGCTGATACACCAAATGTACCTAGTGTTCCTACTCTAAGACCAGCAGCAGCAGCATTATAGCCGATGCCAGCGATCCATGCTGTGTTACTTGCGACAAAATCAGCACCTGATTTTATGTCAGCTAAACCAGCTGGGTTATAAAACATTGAACTTGCTCCAGTACCTGGCATGGTCAAAGCACCACCCATTGCCGCACCTCTAGCAAGCATGTCGACTTTTAAAAATTGTAATCCTGTTTGGGCTACCTTTTTTATTTCTTGTGCGTTACTAGAACTCACAAGAAACAAACTTAAGGTTAGAACCATTACAGGCTTTAATATTTTATTCATATTAATTAATCCTCTCATTAGCATTCATAAACCAATAAATATTAACGTACCACCAAGAATTTTCTTAATGTAGCGTTACCAGATCTATTCATTTGTTCGTCAGTTTCTTCAATCCTAGCGATATAAACACCACTGACTATAACTTGACTAGATTTGGTTGCTGAAAATTCTTCAGATAATACACCCCATGATTGGTCACCTGAACCATCATCATGGTTAATTGTTTTAATGTGATCACCACTCTCTGAATATATATCAATGATACAAAATCCAGGTACATTTAAGAACATGATCTTATCTTGCTCACCAGTGTACTGTAGTGAAGCAGCTGAAATATTAAACGGATTAGGTACAACTACAACTTCATCTAATGAACCAGCTTCTCTAGTTAGGTAAGCTGCTTTTGTAGTTCTGTTTAAATATAATCCACTTTGAAGTACTTCAGGTTGGCCACCAACACCTGCTGCATTTGAAGCACCATCATCATATGCAGTAACAGCGTAATAGTTACCAACACCTCTTGATGTAGTAGCATCATCATGTGTGTGAGTAGCAGATCCAGGATAATCAGCAATTTCAATCCATGATGAATCAGGATGACCTACTGATCTCCATACTTTGTAACCAGCAAAGTCTGCTGCTGCTTCTGATTCTGTACCCCACTCTACTCTAATAAAACCAGGTCTTGATTTTACGTAGATTGAAGGTGCAGGAGGAGCAACTGCTATGTCAAATTCTTGACTAAAAGCCCAGTTTGCTGCATGTACGTTCTTATGAAGTGAGTCTTTACCTGTCATAATCCATCTATCTGCATTCTTATCGTTGTCTGTTGGAGCAAGATCATCAAATAATTGGAATCTTTCAGGAAGGTTTTCGTCACCTTCATAAGGGACAGTTACTTCGGAGTTACCCGCAGCCCATGCTCTACCAACTTCCCAACCTTTTTCATATGAAATTGAACCTATAGCATCAGCCCAAACTACTCTGAAATCTTCACCAGGCTCAAGTGTATACGGACCAGCAGCCCAAACACCAGCAAGTGACCATCCAAAATATTCATAATCTGTTACATATTTAAAACCTCTCTCATCAAAACGAGTACCATGATTTGTATTTGGATATACGTCTGGATGTGTCTCCGTTGTCATCATTGGAGATGCATCATATTGACCTAGTCCTTCTTTCATAGTATTATAAAGATTTGTCCAATCCGAACTGCTCATACCTTGCGGATGCCTAACAACAAATGGAAGGTCACAATCTTGTACACCTGTCATTCTAGGCTGTGATGGATCGTTAGTTGGATCATCTGCAGATGTATCAATGTGAAGTGCAGCTTCAGCTCTAAAAGCAGGTTCTTTAATCTCACCTGTCTCTAGAATCTTATGACCAAATTGATCAAAGCTTTCACCTTCAATGTTTGTACCGTAGGCATAAGTTTGAATTCTTAGAGTATCTGTAGTATACTCACCGTATGAACTTGCCCAGTTTTGGTTAAAGTCTTCAGCTTCAGAACCTCTTGCTTGACGAAAGAAATATACATCTTCTAATGTTTGTGCTGGATATTCGATATTGTCATCAAAATCAGCGTTACCAGTATTAGTAAATGTCCAATCATCAACTAAATAACTATCATGACCTTTCTGAGTAAAACCGTATGCTTTACGTTTAATTGAAAGACCCATATTAGTATTGATATCAGATTCTACGTAAGCCATAACACCTGTACCTGCTTCAGAGTCAATTTTAGCTGGATCAACAGATTCATCAGCTTCTCTTCCAAAGAATGGATCATGTAATGGGAAGCCATCTACCCAAATTTCTGGGTTTTGATGTCTTAGATAACTTCTGATTGTGTATCCATTTTCATCAGGTATAGGCATAACAATTGATGTTTCATCAACATCCCATTGTCCATTACCACTAATAAATGTTGGGTATTCAACACCAGCAGAGTCAGTAAAGTCTTTAGTTCCTAGGAACCAAGCCTTTGAAGACCATTGCTGACGAGTAAAACCATGGTAGTAATATAAACCATTTGTACCCCAACCAATATTACCTTCACCCTCGTCGCCTGAATCGGCGTAAGGCTTCCAGTATTTACCAATTCTGATATTCTTCTTTGTACCTGCATCTAAATTCTCTGGAATAAAGAATGCAAGGGCAAACATTGCGATGAATATCCAAATAAGGTGCTTTGAGCGTCTCTTATTCATTTTAAAGTTTCCTTTCATCAACCTAAATAATTCTTAGAAATTAAAACCAATACCAAAGGTTACAAACCTTGGATTTAAAAATATCAACATATCATTATCTGGCATGTTAATATGAGATTTACCATCCTGATCTGATCTATCTCCAACTTTATCATCATATGTGATAGTTGCCCAGTATTCTGGAGCAGTTCCTGACCAGCTTGCTGGAGGAGTTGGAAGACCTGCATTTTTATATTCTTCACTATCATATCTTGGTAAATGAAGTGATGATAGATAGAATCTCTGATCGTTACCAGTACCCCAACCAATTTGTGAGATATATTTTGCATCAAAAATATTTTTGATATCTGCAAAAGCTGTAATTTGAACACCAGCTAGCTGAGTTCTCTTTTCAAATCTCATATCAAAGAAGTACTCATCTTTCCACTGTATGTTATTGATCTCATAGGATGTTAATGGATCCCATGTATCATATCTACCAGCTCTATATGTCATTAATACACTTAGTGACAACCCACCTAATAATGGGCCCCAGCTATCAGGTGACATAATTCTGATGTTACCATTAGCAATTGGCCTTGCAAGGGGTTTCTCTTGATAAGGATTTTGAAGTCCATATAACAATTGCTCTCTAGGATCTTCATAATAAACTTGTCTACCAAAATAACCCTCGTTATCAACACGATAATCGTAGTTTAAGTAACCTGTTACATAAGTACCAAAATTCTTTTCTAAAGTAATTTCAAGTCCTCTAGTATCAGCATAGTTGTTATTTTGTATTGTGTTATAGTTTACACTATTGTCATAACTGATATATGAAACTTCTCCAGTTTGACGTTGTGCATTTTTATAGTATCCCATTGCTCTAAATAAGAAATTGTTTCCGAGCTCTTTTTCCCAACCCAACTCATATTGAATTGTTCTTGGCATAACAGCACTTGGATTTCCAATAAATGAAATTCCTCCTGCACCACCAGCTGGTTGGATAGAATACATATCAAATGTTGGAGGCATATTATAAAAATGACCGTAGTTAAAAAATAACTTAGAAGTAGCAGAAATTGGATGTGAAATTCCAAGTCTTGGACTAATATTTATGTCACCTTCAGCATCTGTCATAATAGCTGATGCTGAATCTTGGAAAGTGTCACGATACTGCTGCTTGTAATACTTAGAGTATCTTTGAGTAGCATCATACCACATAGAATTTGGATTGTTAACATCCATTCTGATACCAAAATTTGCAATCATACCTTCAAATTCAAGCTTGTTTTGAACATATGCACCGAGCCTATTTGGTTGCTGATCCCATACCATGTGATAGTTACCTGTCACATCAAACTCATCAAATAAACCAAAATCAGTGCTTAGGTCGTCTGTATTATATTGGATACCAGCTTTAACTTGGTTGAACTTGTTGACCTGAGAGGTAACATCAAATTTAAAATTGTATGAATTTACCCATGACTTGTCTTTAGCTCCAGCTCCAAGTGCTCTTAGCTGGTTATCTCCATTCATATAAACATAACCTTCTTGAGATTGACCATATGGAGTTTCATCAACACCTTGGCCACCAAAATTCTTAATAATAGTGAAATCACGTGTTGGAATTAGGTCTTTGTCACCATAATACTTAACATGAACGTTTGTAAGCTTTATACTATAACTAGTTTTAGCATTTAAAACGTGATCAAAACTAATTGATCTTTGATTTCTGTAAACATCCATTGGTGTAGTATTATATGGATAGAAAACGTTTCTTGATCCAGCAGAAAATTTTCCGCTGTAAAGAACACCATATGGATCTTCAACATACTGACCAGATTGACCTGATCCACCGGCACCACCACCGTCAACTCCACCTCTTACACTAAAAGTTTCAGAGTATAATGATGAAATATTAAGCACCATTCCATCACCTGGTCTTGATGTTAATTTTAACATTGCGTTTCTGCGATCTAGAGTTGGTCTTGATACAGGCATTGCAAATGCGTCAGATTGATTTGATAAAGATAAAAAGAATGAAGCATTACCAAGTAAACCTCCAATAATAGGAATTGGTCCACTTAAGCTTACGTCAGCGAAATTGTCAGTATAATCCCAATATCTACCTTTATCAGCGTGGGGATGGCCAAGAGCATCAGAACCTTCAGCTAAGTGATGCCATCTAAACATTTCTTGAGCCTCGCTAGCTGTTTGATCATTTGAAGGATCATCATCAGTATTTAATCTGTCAGCCCAACTATTCCAACCTTCCCATTCAGGATATTGGCCTCTAGTAGATTCATCCCATGAACCATTCATTGTTCCTACCATAGCAACTGCAGGATCAAAATATGGTCTTAAATAATAATTTGTTGTATCAATCAAAGAAGGACCACCATGCTTAAGTTGTGGAGGTGAAAATCTTAGATCAACTGAAGCTGAATACCTATCAGTTGCACCTGTTTTTGACACCACACTAAAGAAACCAGATCTTGCGTTTCCATATTCTGCGTTGAAACCACCTTTAATGATCTGCATTTCTTGAATAGAACTCAAGTTAAGCATAGATACCATAGGTCTGTTTTGAGCATTATTTGTAAGCATCATACCGTCAACTTGCATTTGAATTTGCTCAACACCACCACCTCTTAGTAACATTTCATTGTTCTCACCAATGTCAAAACCGGACTGCTTTCTCAAGAAATCCTGTAAGTTCTTCACTGCTGGAACTTCTAATATATCTTCTGAGGTTACTGTCACCACACTAGCAGATTTATCCATCTCAATGACTTCTCTTTCTGCAGTAACAACAACTTCCTCACCAGCTACAGCCTCAGTTTCTAAAGCAACATTTACTGGTGTTGTGTGTCCAGAACTAATTGAGACACCTTCAACAGTAGTTGTTTTATAACCCATTACCTGTACAACTACATTATATTGGCCTGGAGCTAAATTAAGAATGAAGTAATCTCCTTCTTCATCAGCAGCAGCACCAAATGATGTACCTTGTACTAATACGTTAGCACCAGGCAATGCCTGTCCATCACTGTCTGTAATTTTACCTGATATTTTACCTGTTGTTTGTTGTGCTGTAATCACATTAGAAAAAGCAACAAACGCAAAGAGTACAATACCAGAAATAATTGTTAACAATTTTGATTGATTATTTATCATGATTGTCTATTCCCCTGTTGTTATTATTTCTCATAAAATTCATAAAAAAAAATTTTTTTTAATTGAACGGCCCAAAATAGGGACAGCGCTCCCACTCAGTAAGTCTAATAACTTCTAGTAAAACATGTCAAGACTTTTTTCACAAAAAAACACTAAAAAAAAAATTAAGCATATATAACATCTTACCGTTATATTTTTTTTTAAAAGGATATTTATTTAAAATTTTAAATAAATTTGCTATTATTGATTTAAATTTTAAAATATTGGATCAATTTTATGAAAAAAATATTTTAGTTAAATCACATTAAATTCAAAAAAATAATTTTAATAGTTTCAAAAAAAAAGTTTTTACTAGCTCATTTAAAAATTAAAAGAAATATGAATGTATTTTTCTGTTTAACACTATTTGTCGACTTGAGAAATTAAAAAAAATGGGTTTTAAATCTTAATTTGATTTATGAATATAAAAAAAAAACGTTAATTGATTACATAAAAAGGGAGTTCTTTAACCTTGGATAAACTTTCCAAATATTTTATTGCGGTTTTATCATTTGGATTTAACTCTATAGTTTTTTTCCAACACTTCTCAGCTTTATTAAACTTTCCTTGATAGGCATAAATAAGACCTAAGTTAAACCATATATCTGATTTTGAATTATCATTAGATAATATTTTTTGATAATATTTTATAGTAGAGACTGTATCCTCATTAGATATTGCTAAAAATGCGAGATTTTGTTTTATATCAAGATTATTTGGATCTAAGTGATCCACAATTTTGAAAACTTCATATGCTTCTGAATAATTTTCTATAGACTGAAGAGCTATTCCCATATTTAACCAATCTGAAATATTTTCAGGGTTTGATATTAAGTTTTCCTGAAAAAATCCAATTCTCGTATTAACCTGTTGTAATGTATCTGCTCTCAATAAATATTTATCAGCTTCTTCATTTTTACCCAATCGTAGTAAGAGCTGACCTAGATTATAATGAGAAGCGTAATGCCACTTATTAACATTTACAACATTATTCAAATAAAATAAAGATTCATTTATGTCACCTATTTTGAACAACAATGTTCCAAAGTTTAATTGATAATCCCAATTGTCAGGATGTATGTTCAAGGCCTTACGCATATACATCTTTGCTTTTTGAATATCCCCATTATCTCTGTAAATCTTTCCCATTAATATAAATGCTTCTGATGCTAAACTGTCAATATCTATTGACTTTTCAAGAACAAACAAAGCACTATCAATTTCATATATGTTTGCGTAAGAAACGCCAAGTTTTATTAATACATCAGGAGTAGAAAAACTTTCCTCCTCTTTTTTAAAATGTTTTACCGCTTTAGAATACTCCCCTTTTGCCAACGCAATGTTTCCTAAATTAAAATTTGCACTTCGAAAATTTGGAACTTTTTCTAAAACACTATTATATAATGAATCTGCAATGTCATATTGATTTAGATCCTCATAGATCATACCTTTAACAAAAATAGGGTAGACTAAATTTTTATCAACATACAAAGCGCTGTCTGCAAAATTAAGAGATGACTGATAGTTACCCTTGCTAAGATTGATTTGAGATTTTTCAAGAAATGAAATAATTTTTTGAGCTTTTATAAATTCCTCATTAGAAAGAGAATTTTTGTCATAATTTTGCGAACAAGAAAAAAATAAAAATGTTGATATTAAAAATGTTTTATAATTCATGATAAAACAATGTAGGATACTTATTTTGATGGAACAAAAGCTTCATAATCCTTATTACCTTCAGTTATAATTAAATGTTGATTAACATCTACATTTGAAAAACTTTGAATCCTACCTGATGTCCAGTATATTTTAATTTCATCAACCACTTTAATTTCATTTAAACCAAAATGAGCTAACGAAGGTGATTGAGAACGATAAGTATTTATTGGATATATTTCTCTGATATAGCTTTTACCAAGACTATTAATTTCAATTTTTGAACCAATACCGAAACTATTACTTTCTACACCCTTAAGACTTATTTTTAAATAATTAAGTTTTGGGAAATTATTTTTAAAAATTTTAAGCGGACCGCCTCCGACTTGTCTTACTATCAACTCATTCATTCCGTCATTATTTAAATCAGCTGAAATAACACTTCTACCATCTCCATCTGTGTCAGTACCTGAGATAAAACTCATGTCAAAAAAATTCTCTCCATAAAAATTTATATATAATCTGTTTCTTTCAAATGCACTTAAATTCTCATTTGATGCAATTGTCCATGGACTCTCTTCCCAAAACTCTCCTAATTTTTCATTAGGTGTTCCTGGAGGTGGAATTTTGCAACTTCTATCAAAGGGTTGTGACACGACACCCTGCCATAAACATGATCAGCCATCGGGCTTATCTCTATTTCTACTAACAAATCCAGAAGTTGTATAAATATCTAACCATGAATCATTATTCAAATCACTCATTATTGGACCATAACCCCAACCAACTGAGGCTAAATTATATTTATCAGCCATTTTTTCAAACTTTAATTCTCCTAAATTAGAATAAAGTTGACTTCCTCTTACCATACTTTTTAACTCTGACATCACTTTTTTATCAAAGGAATTTTCTTTTAAATTTGAGATTACTCTTGTTCCAGCACTCGAATACATACTTGATACATATATATCTATATTTTTATCATTGTTAAAATCACCACTAGCTAAACCCATAGAACCAAAATCTGATGCAAATTCGGCAATCATGATTTTCTCAAACTTACCTTTTTGATTATTTAATAATAGAACTCCATTTCCAAATTCGTGAATCAAATAAATATCCGGCCAAAAATCATTATTAAAATCTGAAAAAACACTGGTAAAAACAGATCTTTTTTCACCTGAAGCATTAGATTTTTTTGTGACATCTTCAAAGATGAAGTTTCCTTTGTTTTTTAAAAGTTGTGTTTCATAATTATCTTCCATTTTTCCATTAATCCATGATCCACCATCAGGGTTAGGACTTGATCTGCAAATATAAAGATCTACCAAGCCATCTCTATCATAATCCCCAATAGAAATTGAACTAAAATTTTGTGTTTCCCTTAAATTTCCTAATTTCGAAAGATTAGAACTTCTACTTACGTTAATAAAATTTTCACCAAAATTATTTTTAAAAATTAACCCTGGACCTATAATAATATCTTCCCAACCGTCGTTATCAAGATCTGCAATAGCAACTAGAGATGGAGATTGTAAGGGAGGCAAATTCACTTCATCAGTTGAATTTTTGAAAACCCCATCTTTTGTACCTTTATACAAAATAAAACCCCTATAGTGGGTTACATCATCAATTAATAAATCAATATAACCATCTTTATTGTAATCAAAAGAATATACACCACCAGTATTTGGAATAGTTCTATTTGCAGGAGATTCCCAATTATCATGAAATTCCGATATATCTATTCCAAAATCAGAAGTATTTTCTGTCATTAAAAAATTTTTTGATGACGATGTACTATAATGCAAGACAGTAACAGATTTTATCCAATCTCCACTAGAAACAAAAACTGGCTCTGGTTTTTTTATTTCTGTTAAAAAGATATAATTATCTTCGCTATACCCAAAATCAGATTTACCAGATACATTAATTTTAAGTTTGATTTTCCAAAATCCATCGTAATTGTTTCTATTTACTGGTTCTAGCTTTGAAAACTTTATTTTAATCTTTGGTTCATCGATGAAATTTGATGATTTTTTAGATATCCATTTTAAAAATGATATCTTATCTAACATTTCATAATTTAAATTTGATGATTCTAACTTCGTTGATTTAAAATAGGAATCAACAAAATTTATTTCCTTAATTGAATTAGGAACTTGAGCATTAAAATCATTCATCAACAATAAACTTAAATCTTTCATTTTCTTTGTTTGAAGAACTTTTTTCAGGTTTTTCAAACCAAACGAATTAAGTTCAGTAGCTTTTTGTTCAATATCCCAAATATATTTTCGTTGATTTTCAGGCAACGCTAATCCTGGAAGAATTAAACTTTCATTTTTTAAATTAGGTTCATTGCTTAAATTTTTAGTATTAAAATCATCGTTTTTATTATTTATATAAATATATAATAAAATTGAAAATAAAATTATTGGAACTAGTATAAGTATTTTTTTCATTAATGATGTTTTGTATAAATTTACTATAATTTAATATTATTTTGAAATTGAATACTAAAATTGAATTTTATATAAATTAAATAGTAATTTAAGTTGAAAATCTAGCTAAAAGGATGTTTATGAAAAAACAATTAATCATAATTACTATAATTCTCGTTGCTTGTCAAAACAATAATAGTCTAAATAAAAATATAGATACAATTTACTATGATTCAGGTGAAAAAAAAGAACAGGGTGAACTATTTGAAGGAGAAAAACAAGGTAAATGGACATCATGGTATGAAAATGGAGCGATCAAATCACAAGGTTACTTTAAA
>MDTG01429883.1_pt1 | contig 14454 bp, 14 predicted proteins | sample 811421 | NCBI WGS metagenome assembly MDTG01 (sample SAMN05326645, study PRJNA326480) | marine metagenome | isolation source: seawater | place: Pacific Ocean: South East | collected 2011
ACTTCTCAAATATTTGCATCATTTTATATTTATGACGGAAGACTTTATTCTCAAGAACAGATGGCTGATTGGAGATTGCAAATTTGGCAAGATGTAATTAGAGATCTTTATTCAGATGCAAACTATTCAGTTGATTCAAAAGGAACAGTAAGACGCCAACAAACAACTCTAAAAAGTGATATGTTTTATAAAGGCAACGGCTACAATGATATACTTCCTGCTATGAAATTTGATGAAAGATCTGGTACAGATGGAACAAATCAAAACCCGCACAATTTTTTAATTTATAGCTTTGGTAGAGGTGGGGTATTTCATGGATTACTAATTATGCTTTTCCATTTATCAATATTTGTATATTTTTATAAAAAAGAAAAAAATTTTAATATTCTTTTATTTATTACTCCTGTTTTAATGACTTCTTTTTTTGATGCTTCAATGGAAAGTGTGCGTTTTCCATTTATCTATTATGCATTTTTGTCAATTATTTACAACTTCAAAACTTCAAATAAAATAAATGATTAATTTTTTTGAATTAATTACTATATTTAATATATGAAAACTGCATTTATTACTGGTATTACTGGACAGGATGGGTATTACCTATGCAAGCATTTGTTGGAAAATGATTATCAAGTTCATGGAACTATCAGGAGATCATCAAGTATTAATACAAGCAGAATTGATGGTTTAATTTCTCAATACACTCCAGATAGTCAGCTTATACTTCATTATTCTGACTTGCTAGATTCAGCATCTATGAGTACTTTAATTAACCAAACACAACCTGATGAAGTTTATAATTTAGCAGCCCAATCGCATGTTGCTGTTTCTTTTAAAACCCCTGTTTTTTCTTCTCAAACAAGTACTTTAGGCCCCTTATCATTGCTAGAACCTTTAAGGAAGCTTGATAAAAAAGTAAAATTTTATCAAGCATCATCTTCAGAAATGTACGGTGGTGCTACTGAGGATAAATTAGACGAAAAAAGTGAATTTGATCCAAAAAGCCCTTATGCTGCAGCTAAAGTTTTTGCTCATAATTTATCGAAAATTTATAGAGAGTCTTACGATATGTTTTGCGTAAATGGAATTTTATTTAACCATGAATCTCCACTTAGAGGTGAAACTTTTGTAACTAGAAAAATTACAAGAGCTGTTGGAAGAATTAAGTTAGGGTTACAAAGCAAGCTAACACTTGGAAATTTAGATGCAAAAAGAGATTGGGGATTTGCAGGAGACTATGTAGTCGGGATGTGGAAAATGATGCAACATGAAACTCCAGAGGACTGGGTTTTAGCCACTGGTATGGCATATAGTGTTGAAGACTTTGTAAATATGGCTTTTAATTATGCAGATATTGATCCTGAAGAATACCTCGCTACTTCAGAGAAATATATGCGACCTAACGAAGTCCATCATTTATTAGGAAATTCTTCAAAAGCTCAAAATGAATTAGGTTGGAAGCCAGAAACTAAATTTGAAGATCTAGTAAAAATGATGGTTGACCATGATTTAAATTTGGCAAAACAAGAAAAAACCTTGATAGACAACAACCTAATTAAACCAACTTGGGAATCTCCAGTAGTTTAATTATTTCCTAAAAACCAATCATAAGTATTTTTAATACCAGTTTCTAAGTCAAATATTGGTTGCCAGCCCATTTTGGTAATTTGTGATGAATCTAGTAGTTTTCTAGGGTTACCATCAGGTTTTGTTTTATCAAAATCTAGCTTTCCATCATAACCAATTATATTTTTAATTATTTGAGCAAGGTCCATAATTGAAACTTCTTCACCACTACCAATATTTATTAGATTGCTATCTATGTCTCTAGAAATAATAAATTCAATAGCATAAGCCAGGTCATCTACGTATAAAAACTCTCTCAGAGGTGTTCCTGAACCCCAAATTTGGAACTTACTACTATTACTAATTTTTGCTTGATGCATTCTTGATATTAATCCAGGTATTACATGACTATTATTGTCGTTAAAATTATCATTGGGACCATAAAGGTTAGTTGGCATTAAATTAATTATTTGATGACCATATTGTATACTAAGTGAATTCCCTAACTCTATCGCCGAAAGTTTAGCCATTGCGTATGGAGAATTAGTTTGTTCTAATTTTCCTTCCATAATAGAAGATTCTTTTATCGGATTTTCAGCATTTAACGGATAAATACAGCTACTACCAAGATTAATAATTTTTATATCTGGATATGGAATACAGGCTTCTAATATGTTCATATTTATTTTTAAATTTTCGATTAGAAATTCAGAACGATATGTATTGTTAGCAAGTATCCCGCCAACTTTTGCTGCTGCATTGACAATGATATCTGGTTTACTATCTTTAATTTTATTTTTAACTTGGTCAAGATTAAACAAATCTGTATCAGACCTGTTTGAAGCTATAACTTCAAAATCAGTTTTTGCTAGTATTCTCTTTGTCGAACTTCCCACAAGTCCATTCGACCCAAAAATCAATATTTTTTTTCTCATTTTTATTTACTCTTTAAAAATAATACTATCGAGTTTTGTATTAAATTTATCTAAATTATATTCATCCTTTATTAGGTTGAAGCCTGTGTGAGATAATTTTTTTAAAAAACTTTCGTCTTCATAAGTTTTCTTAATTACACTTAACCAACCATCAAGGTTATTGTTTTTAATAAAAACTATGTTAGATTGATTTGTAAATTTATTAAGATCCCAAAAACCTTTAGTTTCTGATATTAAAACTGGACACTTAGCGGCCATTGATTGCAAAGTAACACTCTGACCGGAGGGTTGGGTACTTTCTTTTAACGGAACTATAGTTAGTCTTGATTTAGAGTAAAATTCTTTTATTAAATTGTCCGAAATATAATTTTCATTCCACTTTCCTTTAATTAAATTTATATTTTTTGTAGTTAAGTTTTCATTTTCTATTTGAGCTGTAATAAATGTAAATTCAATTTCAGGTAGCTTAGATGCTATATCTTGAGCAAGCTCGTAATCTCTTTTTCCATCATTTCCAATAAATAATATCTGATTACGATTCTCGAGTGAATAATCCTTATCAACTTTCCAAAAGTCAAAATCAATACTAAATGGCAAAAAAATAAATTTATGTTTATGCCTGTGCCACTTATGGTCTATGTTTTCAATTTCACCTTTTCCAAGAAAAAAAATATTTGAAGATATAAAAATAATCAATCTAATAAATAAGAATTGAAAAAACTTGTTAATGTAGTTTGGGGTTTTTCTACCAAAAAGGCCCATCACAATTATATATATATCAATTTTTCGAAATATCTTAATAATTAACAAAAATGGTAATAATGAAAGAGCTAACAACTCTGACGTTAAAAGTATTTTATTTGAACTTTTCAAAATTTTGAAATTGTCGTATGTAGCTATGTCGTCAAGATAAATAGGAAGTTTAGTAAGTTTTCTCAAAATTTTATCTATATATTTTTTAATATTTCTTTTTTCACTGGGGAATTTCATTTCGATAATGTTTGTTTTGTATTTTTTCTCAAAATATTTATATCCATAAAAAAAATCATCTGGTTGCTCATTTATAGAATTTAATCTCTCAATTCTTCCAGCACCAAAAACGTAAGTTAGATCAAAATTTTTAGACATCTGATTAGTAGAATAACAATCTTTGTGATTTTATATAATCCCTACTAATATTTTTATATATTGAATTTACCCATAGACATCATATCAGTAAATTGTTTAAACCCTTTAGAATCTCTTAAAGCTCTCGACTATTCAACTAAAATACTTAAATTTAATAATTCATATTTATTTACACATGAAAAAATTAATTCAACCAAACATAAAGTAATAAATATTGATAAATTTAATTCAATTACTGATTACAGTGACTTTATATTGGGAATTGGAAATTACGTTGATTCTGAATATGTTTTAATTGTTCAAGATGATGGATATATTATTAATCCAAAAAAATGGACAAATGAATTTTTAGCTTATGATTATATTGGTGCACCCTGGCCAGGCCAATACTCTTGGCGAAAAAGATGGAAAAATGAAACTTATCAAAAAGCATATATTAACTCTAAGAAAAATAGAATTGGTAATGGAGGTTTTAGCTTAAGAAGTAGAAAGTTTCTTAATTTTTCATCCGGTTTTAATTCAACAAACGGAATTCCAGAAGATGTATTTTTGTGTCTTATAAACTATGAATCTGCAAAGAAAAATGGTATAAAATTTCCTTCAGCTGAGATTGCTTACAATTTTTCATGCGAAGTCCCACTTGGTGGATTCAATTTATCAAAAGAAATAAAAAATCATCATTTAGACATTAATCAGCATTTTGGTTGGCATGGAAAAAGAGTAAAAAATTTTGAACATCTACTTAAATTAAAAGATATTTAGTTGAAGAGTATAATTATCTAAAATTTAAAACAAAAGGAGTTAAAAATTAAAACAAAAATCCAAGCATTTGTCAGATCTCTAAATATTTTAATTTTTAAAAAAGGTCTACCTGTCAAGATTTCTCTATACTTTCACGATATTTATCCGAAAGAGATAGGTGGGCTTAAAGATATAATTGTTTTTTTTAAGGACTTAGGGTATGAATTTCAAACAACTGAAGTTTTTAATAATGATATTTCTTCAACTTCAAAAGCTATTTCTTTAACTTTTGATGACGGTTTTAAAAACTGGGAAAACCTAATTGAACTGTTTGAAGCATACAGTATTAAAGCTACTTTTTTCATGAACTCTATATTTTTATCAAAAAAAATTAATGAGAAAGAATTTAAAACATTTTTAAAAGACACAAAAATATTTGATAAGGAAAAGTTGATCAATAGTGAAATTATTAAAAAACTTATTGATAATGGTCACGAAATAGGATCCCATACTCATTCACATAGAACTCTCAAGGACTTATCGGAAGAAGAATTGAGATATGAAATTGATGAAAACTTAAAATACATTAACGAATTTGGAATAAAACCAAAATCTTTTTCTACGCCATATGGAATGAAAAGGCTTGTTAAAAATTCTCAGATTAATATTTTGAATGAATATTTTGATACTATTTGTTTTGGAGAACCTGGACTTCTACATAAGCAACAAAAATCATTAATTGAGAGATATCCATGGAAAGTTAATAAACCATTTATATATAACTTGAATAACTTAAGAACTGATACAGCACTGTTTAACAAACTTACTAAACGTAGTGGGTTGGGTTAATTTCAAAGAAATAGTTTTTTTATATAATATCTAATATTTCATTTAGACTTAAGTTTGGTTAACAATGAGCAATTTAATTTCAGCTGAAAATTATATAAATTTTTCAGATGTAATATTTTCTGCGTTTATCTCAAAGAAAAAAATAACTGATTACATTCAAAACGGATACGAAGTTATTTATGAAACAAATGAATTTTATTTAGTAAAAAAACAAGATTTCACTTTAAGAGAAAACGATATTATTTTTTGTAATACAGATTTAGTTTATGAACTTTTCAAAGTATTAAAACCAATTAATAATTTTTCAAATATTAAATTAGTTACCCATCAGTCTGATGTATCAATTAACCTAAAACATTTACAATATAAACCTGAATGTATTTCGGAGTGGTACGCTATCAATGTCGATATAGATAATAAACATTTATATCCTATTCCAATTGGGTTGGCTAGTTCCTTTCAAGAAAAATATTTAGTTGAGTCAAATATATTAAATATAAATAGTACAAAAATAGATAAATCTAATTTAATTTATATAAACTTTAACCCAAATACTAATGCAGATCATAGAAATGTGATTCTTGAAAAGTTTATTCAAGAAGATTGGGCTAAGGTAGATTTATTTAATGTACCGATTGATGAATATGCTTTAAATATTCAAAAAAGCCACTTCGTTCTAGCACCTTGGGGTAATGGAATTGATACTCATAGAATATGGGAAGCCCTTTATCTAGGGTCAATACCAATTACAAAATATCATAAAACATTTGAAAGCATCAAAGAGCTACCAATATTATTTGTTGATAGTTATGAAGATATAAATAAAACGCTTTTAGAAAAATATCTTAATGAAAATAAAAAGAACAGTATTAGTCCAATGTATTATGTAGAGTTTTGGAAAGAACTAATTAAAAAAAATAATTTAGATTCGAATGAAAGTATATTAATAAGTCAAAATAGAATATTGTTCTTGTTCCTTAAATATAATTCAAAATTAAAAATCATTTTTAAGAGCAAAATTAAATTAGCTAAATATTATTTCATGAAATTATTTAAGGTATTAAAAAAGTGAATAAATTTAGCCTCTTATATTGTCATGATGAGGGTTATAATTTACAGACTTTCATTTCAATTAATTCAGTTCTAAAAAATTCACAATCTTCTACTTATGATATCCATATTATTCACGAAAACCCTGATACGTTTATGGATTATTATGAAAAATTGATATCCTCTCCAAAAATAAATGAAATATTTTTGTATAAATTTAATGATAATGATAATTTTTTTCCAAATATTTTAGGAAAGCATGTTTCTGTCGCTACATACTATAGATTGTTTATTGAAAATTATTTACCAAAAAGTTTAAATTCGTTGATTTATTTAGATTCAGATGTAATAGCAATTAAAAATGTTGATGAAATATTTGAAAAATGTGAGAAGGAAATTTTAGAGTCAAAATTTACAGTTTCAGTGAGTATAGAGATGGTGAAATTAAACGAAAATCATGATGTATTTAAAAATTTAGAATTGTCAGGAAACAACTACTTTAATGCAGGAGTAATGTTTATCGATTATGAGAAATGGAAGAATGAAACTTCTGTACGTGAGTTTTTAGAACTTATTGATTTATATAAGGATAAAATTATTTTTTGGGATCAAGATGTTTTAAATAAATTTTTTGATGATAATTTTTTGATACTTAATGATAATTTAAATTTTCGGGTTTACGAACCAGTTGATTATAACAAACTTGATTCCAATGCAATATTGTTGCATTATTCTGGAAATGCTAAGCCATGGACAATCCAAGGTGGATATAAGAAGTCCTCACAATATTTTTTCAATTTCTATAGAGAACATAATTCTGATAAATTTTATTTTGAATTAAATAAATCTAGATTAGAGTCTTTGAAGTTATTATTGAAGTTATTATTAAGTAGAGAATTTTTATCTCTAAATTATAAATTTACATATTTTTTAAAAGGATTAAAAATTATTTTGAAAGGCATTGGTTAAATGAATACTTCTAAAAAGTTTAAGAAGGTTTTAGTTACAGGAAGCAGTGGACTTCTTGGAAGTTGGTTTATAAAGAGGCTTGTTGACGAGAGTATAGAGGTGAAAGGTATATGTTTAGATGAGTCAAGAAATTATTTATTAGATAGTTTAAATGTAACAAAAAAGTTTGAAAATAACTATTTTGATATCTCTGATTTTAAAAACTTGAACAAAATTTTTATTGATAATGATTTTGATATTGTATTTCACTTTGCTGCTCAAACACAAGTAAAGGATGCATTAGTAGATCCTTTAACAACTTTTAATTCAAATATAAAAGGTACATGGAATCTATTAGAAATATGCCGTCAAAACAATATACCAGCTGTTGTTGCATCGTCTGATAAGGCATATGGAATATCAAAAACTCTTCCCTATAAAGAGGAATTTAGGCTTAATGGAGAATTTCCATATGAGGTTTCAAAATCTATTACAGATTTACTTGTAAACACCTATAAAGTCAGTTACGAATTGAGTGTCTCTACATTAAGATGCGGGAATATCTATGGTGGTGGAGATTTAAATTGGGATAGATTAATTCCTGGTGTGATAAAGTGGCTAATTAATAATGAGCAACCAATATTGAGGACTGACGGATCATTTAAAAGAGATTGGGTTTATGTACAAGATGTGGTTGAAGCATATTATTTAGTAGGAAGTGAGTTAATAAAAAATCCCAAAAATGTATCAACTGCTTATAATTTCGCAGGTTTAGATTATCTTTCTGTAAAAGATGTATACACATCAATATGTAATGCAGTAAATGGTGAATTTGTCGAACCTAAATATGTGATCGATTCAGAATTAGAAATACCAGATCAATATTTAGATTCTTCAAAAATAAAAAATGAAATAGGGTTTGGAGCTAAATATTCATTGGAGGAAAGTCTCAAGGAAACAATTAACTGGTATAAAGATAATTTACAATTTTTAAAATAAATGAAGTATAAAATCTTAAATTCATATATTTCAACAAGATCTTTACCAAGAAATATAATTGATCAAGATTTTAATTTATTTTCACATGAACTCTCAAGAGAAATAAAATCTACTCATTATTTAGTAGAAAAAAATGTAACAGTGGCTGATACTTATATTGTAAAGCTTTTTCCAATTAAGATTTTTACTAAGTATGTTTATTTTTATCGTCCAAAATTAATTAAAATCATAAAAGATTTTATTAAAAATATAATTTTTATTAAAAATTCTGAAAAAGAAAAAATTGATATTACTCCATTGTGGATAACTGATAATAAAACTAGTGTATATTTTCATTTTCTTTGTGATGCTTTGGGTAGATATTTTTTGTTAGAAAACGACACCAAAGAAAAAAACCTTACAGTGATCATTCCAAAAAAATATGAAATTGGATGGATAATTGAAATATTAAATTATTTACAAATAAATTTTCTAATACTAGAAGAAAAAAAATCATACCAATTTAACAAAATTTATATACCTTTTTATCCAGCTCCATCAGGAAATTTTCATAAAGAAAATATTCTAAAGATTAGAGAAGCATTTATTAAAGCATTACCAAAAAATCTTTACTCTAGTAGCCCAACTAGAAAAGTTTGGGTAAGCAGAAGTAAAGCTAGAAGACCTGTGAAAAACTATATTGAAATAAAAGATTTCTTAATTGATAAAGGTTTTGAGATTGTTAATTTAGAAGACTTATCTTCAGAAGAAAAGATAAAATTGATGAGTGAAACCAAGATATTAGCTGGATTGCATGGTTCGGGATTGACAAATGTCTTATTTATGAACAAACATACATATTTGTTAGACATAAGAGATCCACAAGATAATATAAAAAATGCCTTTTTTTCTCTAGCTTCTGAAGTGAAGGTAAATTATTATTATTTTGAAAGAGAAAACATCGAAGATTATATTATTTCTAAAACCAAATTAGAAAATGCAATAAACCAGATAGAAGAGATGATTACTAATGAGAAATAAATCTGGATGCTTACTGATATTAGCATTTAATGAAGAAGAAAATATACAGACTGTAATTAAAAAGAATATTGACAAATTTAATGAAATTATAATTATAGATGATTGCAGTAAAGACAACACTAATAAAATTATCAATGAATTATCAAAGATGCATAGTAATTTAAAAGTTATACAAAATGAAAAAAATTTAGGACCAGGAAAATCTATGGAAGTTGGACTAGAACAGTTCCAAAAAACTTCTAATGATTATCTCATTAAAGTTGACGGAGATAATCAATTTAGCGATCAGGACATAGATTTTTTAATTGAGATTGTAAAAAACAATGATGTAGATTTCATAAAAGGAGATAGGTTTTGGGAAAAAGGAATAGTAGGGGACATACCATTAATTAGATACTTGGGTAATTCCTTTGCATCGTTTCTATTAAAACTTACGACAGGTGCATGGAAATTGAATGATCCATTAAATGGATTATTTCTTTTTTCAAAAAAAAGTTTAAAAAACTTCAAGTTACCAAAAATGTTTTATAGGTACGGATATCCCTTCTATGTTAACAACTTTATGACCCAAGAAGCGATAACTAATAATGTAAGAATTTATCAATTTAACAACACCATCTCATATAAAAATCATAAAAGTAATTTAAAAGCTTGGTCAGTCTTGATTAAATTGTTAGTTTTTTCTATACAAAACATTATTAATAAATTTAAATTAAAACTAAAAAGTTCTGATTTGCAGATATCTGCAATTTTAGATATATTCAATTTTTTTGTATTTTTATTAACAATATGGTCTATCTTCACTTTTTTTGAAATAAGATATTTTGACAGGGGAGGAAATCAGTCAGACTGGTTTATTATCTTTTTAGTATTTGGGTTATTTTTTATATTCAATTTAATTATTTCTCAAATGATTCAATCTAAATATTTATCAAAGAAAATTATTGTTTTGGAAAAATAAATAGTGGAAATAATAATTATCATTAACTTATGAATTATTTAAGAGATCATGAAATTTTTCAAGACGTTAAAATCTTTCAAGGCACAAAGCTTGTTGATGACCGAGGAATTTTTAGAAAACCATTTTTTGGTGATGATTTGGTAGAAATTTTAGGAGAAATAAAAGAGGTTATAGTAACAACAACAAAAAAAAATTTTTTCAGAGGTCTCCATTTTCAATTACCTCCTAAAGATATGAACAAATTAGTAACATGCATTGATGGGAGCGTTGTAGATTTTTTTGTAGATTTAAGAAGATCAAGTGCAACGTACGGACAAATTGGAAAGCTAAATTTAAATAGTGACTCACTTGAATCAATATTAATTCCCAAAGGATTTGCACACGGACTTGTAAGCACAGAAGAAAGCTCGACAATAGTATATTTGCAATCAGAAAACTTTGATAATAATTTAGATGCAGGTATAAACATAACAAGCTTTGGAGATGCAATAGATATTGAAAAAATTAATTTTTCACAGAAAGATAGAAACCTTCAATCTCTATTAGATTTTAAATCTCCTTGGACTTAAATGATTACCTTAGTTACCGGATCAACTGGATTTATTGGTAAAAATTTCTTATCAAGATATAAAGGAAAATTAGATGATTTGATTCTTGTAAAAAATACTTCTACTTTACCAAAGTTTATAAATAATTTTTACAACCTTGAAGACCTAAAAAGTAAATTATCAAATTTAGACAACAAAATTAAGATATACCATTTCGCTACTTTATATTCAATGGATGAAAGTGATAGTGAAAAAATAACTGAATCAAATATAGAGTTTGGAAAAAAACTATTCAAAATTATTCCAAAAAATAATATTGAAAAGATTATTTATACAAACTCGATGTTTTGTTTTGATAATGATAAAAAAAATAGTAGTTATGTTAAATCCAAAATCGAGTTTTCAAAGTTTTTAATCGATAATATTGATAACCAAAAAATATTTGAGGTCTTTCTCTCAAATACGTATGGTCATAATGACATAAGAAATAAAGCAATACCAAATATTTTTTATGCTGTTAACAATGGATTGTCCAATCCTATAAAAAGCAAATCAACATATATTGATTTTTCATATGTTGGTGATGTAGTCGATTACTTATCAAAAGAAAAATATGAAAAAAATATATTTAAATTGGTTTCAAATTATGAGTATTCCTTGGATTCTATATATCTATATTTGAATAAATATAGAACTAATACACTAAATATTTTTGAAGACTCTGTAGATAAAAGATTAATAAAATTTAGTGATGAATTACCTATAACTCCTTCAGGTTATGATGAAAGCAGTTTTGAAGCTAAATTAATTGAATGTTACGAAAAGTATATAAAAATTAATTGAGATTTAAAATAAATCTATTTTTTTTTCTTCAACTTTCCAATGAGGTTTGTCATTATATAAATGTTTTGTATTTTTTAATTTAAAAGATAGATTTCCGTTGAAATCAACTCCAAATATTCTGTAACTAAATTGAATATTATTTTGATTAACTAGAAAAGTTTTATTGTAATCTTTGTCAACATCTTTCCATTCCAGAGGTGTTTTTTGGTATTTATTGTGGATTTCTTGAAGAGAACTAGTAAATACACCTGGCCCCGTAGTATTAACAATATCGTTCGGATATCTTTTCGTTTCTATGTTTTTTGTAACATTTTCGATTGTCTTTTCTAGTATTGGATGCTCTTTAGAAAAAAATAGAGCCCACTGAACAAAAAGACCTTCATTAGTTTCTGCGGTTAGTATTGCTTCATCCTTTTCATTTATCATTTTTTCTAAATTTATATTTATCTTTGAATCAATATCTAAATAAATGCCACCATATTTATAAAGAATTAAGTAGCGCCAAAAATCAACTCTTGATGTGAGTATCTTTAATGATATAAAAGCATTAAAGATATTTTTTTCAAAATTTGACCTTACAAAATCTTCAATTTGTAGGTCATCATATAAAGTGAACTTGTAATTAGGGTTTAGAGATCTCTGCTTATGAAATATTTTTTCAATTTTTGGATGAAAGTTATGACTGTGCCAAGATTGATAAATGTTTTTTGGAATACTCATTATGCTTTAAATTTTACCTTCTAATATAAAAATAATTTTTTATAACTTTCTAAATAGTGTTTAAATGTGCTTTTTGAACTTTCTTTAAGCCCGAATGCACTATAGCCAAATTGATTTTGAGACAGTTTTGATAGTTTGTTCTGAATAAATTTTGGATGATCATATATATTCAATTTAAAAACATGATATGGGTACCTTTCTATTACCATATTAAACCAAGCATTGAAAGCCTCTTCTTCTGAGGCTCCACCTCTATCATCCCAAGTGCCAAAGTAAGAAAACCAAGCATTTGCAAACCTCTTTCTGTCTTTTTTAATAATTTCTTTAGTTCTAAAGACAGTATCGTAATTCCACAATGGCGCTTTAGCATTTGGGACATCATTCGCCTTAATTTCAACACCGTTTAATGTTGGTAAACATAAATCACCACCACCATTAAGCATTATATTTGGAAAATCTTTTTTATTCATAGCGAGGACATCTCTAGTTTTTATTTCGTATCTATCAGGAGTAAAGATTTTTCTTTTTGGAAATGCAATTGCTGGTTTATCTTTGTGTTTAAATATAAAATCTTTGATATATTTTGCATCATTTTCATGAAATAAATTATCGATTGGCATATTTATTACCCAGTCACCATTTGACTGATCAAATCCTTCTTGAAACACTTTTCCTATATAGTCCCACCTGAATTCATCTGGCCAATCATTTCCAACAACAATAATTTCATCAGCTATTTCTTCAAAGCTTGCCAAAGCTTCTTTCCAAGGATCTCTTCTTTCTTCAGGATTTGTGTAATGGGTATAAATTGTGATTTTCATCTATTATTTTTTGTCTTTATAAATACTCATATTAACTACTGAATAAATGAATAAAATGACTACAAGAAAATAATTTAAATTAATTTCTTCAACTTTATTTAGCAGATTTATAAAGTCTTCATTATCCGTAGGAAGTCCAAGTGAATTCATTGTGTTAATTAAACCTTCATAACCTAAGATAGATACTAAAAATTTAAAACTATATAAACCTAAAAAGCTTGTACTAAAGATAATCAAGTATGAGTTGAAGTTGAGTAAAGCTCCTAAATAACCCGTTAAGTAGTTTTCTTGGGTGTATCTTGACATTACACCAAAGGAGTTTAATTTTTCATCTAAAGATAGCTGAGTTTGCGGAGTTGTTTCAAAAAACAAAGTTGACATAATAGAAAAAACACCCAAACAAATAAAGAAAATGATAAATATGCGATTATCAATTTTTTTAAAAATGTAGTTAAAAAGGAGTAAAGAAATTGGCACTAGACATAACAAATATCTAAATCCATATGATGATGCAGGTGTTTTCCATGCCGTAATTAACAACAGGATGTAGCAGTGCGTTGCTAGTGACAAAAGGCCTAATTTAGCCTGAGTACGATATTTAAAAATAAATATATACAGGGAAATACAAAATCCAAAAAATACTATTGGAGTGAAATATAAAATTCCAAATTCCTGAGTAATTAATATATTAAAAAAATTTCTTACATGGACTAGTATTTCAAATTTAAAATCTCCTCCTGATGATGTATTTGTAGTTAAATAATTGGCTACAGATAAATTTTCATTATATATTTTAAAAGGATTGTAAACAACACTTCCATAAATAAAGTATGAAATTATTGAGTTAATGGCAACAAAGAAAGAAGAATAGATTATAAATCTATTATTTTTAAATAATTTTTTATCACTTTTAGTGATTTCTTTAATTATTAAAGGTATTAGAAAAATAAAATAATTTGTCCACTTAACTTGGTAGGCGAGAAATAATGAAAAACATATATAAAAAACATCAATAGATCTATTAGACAAATTTTTGTAAAACCTTGAAGATGTATAGATAATTAGTGAAATAGTAAAGATTTCATAAACATGAGTCATGCTGTATCTTTCAAATGAATAATATGTAATACCCGATCCAAAAAATAAAAAGAAACTAACAATTTTGTTGTGTTGAATTTTTAAAATATCAAAAGATTTAATTAAAATTGAAAATGATAAAGCTAAATAGAATATAGAAGATAAAGAATAAAGTGTTAATTTAAAATTTGTTACACTTCCTGCATTCATAAACCTATCTAATAAATTACCCAAAAACATAAATGGTG
>MDTG01120173.1_pt1 | contig 14453 bp, 14 predicted proteins | sample 811421 | NCBI WGS metagenome assembly MDTG01 (sample SAMN05326645, study PRJNA326480) | marine metagenome | isolation source: seawater | place: Pacific Ocean: South East | collected 2011
CTACGATTTACCTGCCCTCAAAAACATCTTTGACTTCGACTATGAAGGCGAGGTGCGTGACACACTGGTGATGTGCCGCCTCATTTGGTCTGACGTTAAGAACAAGGACTTCACGCTCTATCATGCAGGCAAACTGCCACCGAAGATGATTGGCTCACATAGCCTCAAGGCATGGGGTTACCGCCTTGGAGAACTGAAGGGCGACTTTGGTGAGCAAGAAGACTTTGATGTTTTCACTGAGCAGATGCTTGAGTACTGCCGCCAAGATGTGAAGGTGAATAAACGCCTGTTCTCAAAGATTGAGAGCAAGAATTACAGCGAGGATGCCATCAAGTTGGAGCATGAGGTACACCACCATCTGCTGGTGCAGGAGTACCTTGGGTTTCCCTTTGATGAGCAGGCTGGCTGGAAGCTGTATGGCGAGTTGTCTAACCGCCGCACAGAGATTGAGGCTGAACTTCAAGAGGTCTTTCTGCCGTGGCGTGAGGAGACAGAGTTCATACCCAAGGTCAACAATAAGAAACTTGGCTATGTGAAGGGTGAGCCTTTCATCAAAGTCAAAGAAACTGTTTTCAATCCCTGTTCCCGTGAACACATAGCCCGTGCGCTTCGAGAGCGATACGACTGGAAACCTGATGAGTTCACTGAGACAGGGCTTGCAAAGGTGGACGAGACTGTTCTCTCTGCCTTGGAGTACCCAGAGGCAAAGCTTCTTTCCGAATACCTGATGCTTCAGAAACGTCTGGGGCAGATTGGTGAAGGAAAGCAGGCATGGCTCAAGCTTGTGAAGAAAGGAAAAATACATGGGCGCGTCAATCATATGGGAACGCACACTTCACGCTGTACGCACTCACAGCCCAACTGTGGGCAGATACCTAGTGCGGGGGCTGTTTACGGCAGTGCTTGCCGCAGTCTTTTTACTGCTCCTAGCGGGTTTCGTCTGGTTGGCTGTGATGTTAGCGGTCTGGAGTTACGCTGTTTGGCTCACTATATGGCTCTGTACGATGGTGGCGAATACGCTTCTCAACTACTCAACGGGGACATACACACCACCAACATGGAGGCCGCTGGCCTACCTTCAAGAAGCCTTGCCAAAACTTTCATCTACGGCTTCCTCTATGGGGGCGGTGATGAAAAAATCGGCAGTATCGTTGGTAAAGATGCTAAAGCGGGACGAAGGCTCAAAGCCCAGTTCCTAAAAAAGACCCCTGCGCTTGCCAAGCTTCGTGACAACGTGAGCAAGGCGGCGGAAAACAGGGGCTACCTAAAAGTGTTGGATGGGCGAAAAGTGCCTGTCCGACATAAACACGCAAGCTTGAATACGCTTCTTCAAAGCACGGGTGCAATCATCTGCAAGCGGTGGCTCGTTGAGTTCCATCGCAAGATGCAGGCTGAAGGCTTTGTGCTTGGAGAGGACTATTACCAAGCGGCATTTGTTCATGATGAGCTTCAGATTATAGCCAAAAAGAGCATCACAGAGCGCGTAGGAGCTTTGTGTGTGGAAGCCATCGCGGACGCGGGAGAAGCCTACAACTTCCGACTACGACTTGATGGAGAGTATAATGTCGGAAAAAACTGGGCTGAAACCCACTAAGAAAGACCGAAAGAAATTTGATTTAGACCTTGCTTACGGACAGCTTCATGAAGACCGCATTGCGGACATGCTTCAGAACAAAAAAATCGAGGTCAAAACAGAGCGTGACCAGTGGTCAAAAACTGGGAACATCTGCATCGAGTTTCAAAGCTGGGGAAAGCCCAGCGGTATAAAAGCAACCGAAGCCGATTTCTGGTTTCATAATCTTGCTTTGGGTGATGACGTTTTTTGCACCTTGGTGTTTAGCGTTGATAACCTGAAGAAAATCGTTGAACGCCTCGACCACCATCGCGTTGTAAACGGCGGTGACCATAATGCGTCCCGCATGTTTCTTGTGAACCTGTCGAAGCTGTTCAGTACGGATACGGTCAAACTGTACGCTGACCTATCCACTGAGGAAACTGACACATGAATGTACGACTACTTGTTGATGGAGACATCATCGCATACCGCACAGCGGCGGCTTGTGAACACCCAATAAAATGGGATGAAGACCTATGGACTTTGCACACCAGCGAAGCAGAGGTCATGGCTGAACTGACGAAGAGCATTGAGGCTTTGAAAGATAAGTTCAAAACGGAAGAGGTAATCATCGCCTTGTCTGACCGTAAGAACTTCAGAAAGGAATTGAATCCTGAGTACAAAGCCAATCGTGCCAACACCCGAAAGCCTATGGGCTTGGGAGTTGCACAGGACTTCTTCAAAACCAAATACCTAGCAGTCATATGGCCTACGCTTGAGGCGGATGACGTTCTTGGAATCATGGCTACACAAAGCTTTGATGAAGATACAATCATCGTTTCGGACGATAAAGACCTGCAAACGATTGCTGGCTACCACTACAACAAAGGTGAGGTTATTGAGGTATCAGAACAACAAGCCCTCAAGAACTTCTATACCCAAGTACTGACGGGCGACACGGCGGACAATTACAAAGGTTGTCGTGGCGTTGGGCCAGTCAAAGCAGAGCGCATCCTTGCTGGATGCAGAACATCACTTGATATGTGGCAGGCCGTTCTTGGTGCTTATGCCAAAGCTGAACAGCCCAGTGAAGACGCACTGATGAATGCTCGTATGGCTTACCTGCTTCGTGCTGGTGATGTGAATGTCTCCTTCGGCAACGTCAAGCTATGGGAGCCGCCCTTGACCGCAGACGAAGGTTACACGAAGGAGATGGCACATGGCTCGTGAAAGTTACCACGACTACATGGGTCGCTCCATGAAAGAGATGCGGGAAAGCACTAATAGCAAACGCCAAAACCTTCTGGTTGCACATGAAGCCATGTGTGCCAAGGCGCGAGTTCTTATGGACAAGAAAAACCAAGACTACGCAGGTGACGCAGACATCTTCGCCAACTTTCGGCGGACTGAAGATATGGGTATCACCTCTACAGAAAAGGGCTTTCTGGTTCGCATGACCGACAAGTTTAGTCGGTTGGCTTCGTTCACCGAAAACAATGAGTTGGCGGTGAAGGATGAGTCAGTCGAGGACACTTTGATTGACATCATCAACTACGCCGTCCTGTTCCACCAATATATAAAGACGAAAAAAGACGAAAATGAAAAGTAATTATCTCCCCACAGACTACCAAACCTTTATCGCCACTTCCCGTTACGCTCGTTGGCTTCCTGAAGAGGAACGCCGCGAGTCATGGGGTGAAACCGTAGACCGTTTCATGGCAAACATTATTGAAAGACACATAACCGATAAGAAGACTGTCAAACAGGTTCGTGAGGCTATCCTTAATTTGGATGTAATGCCTTCCATGAGAGCCTTAATGACAGCAGGCGAGGCCGCAGACCGTGACAACACTTGTATATATAATTGTTCCTATCTCCCTGTTAATCATCCTAGAGCATTCGATGAGGCAATGTTCATCCTGCTTTGTGGGACTGGGGTAGGCTTCAGTGTGGAGCGTCAGTACATAGATGCTCTGCCAACAATCCCTGCCGACCTTGCGCCGTCCGATGACACGATTGTTGTCCAAGACAGTAAAGAGGGTTGGTCTAAAGCATACCGCAAGCTCATCTCATTCCTGTACAGCGGCGACATTCCGCAGTGGAACTTGGACAAGATACGCCCAGCGGGTGCGCGACTGAAGACCTTCGGAGGCCGCGCCAGTGGCCCAGAGCCGCTTGACCAGTTGTTCCGCTACACAGTGGACAAGTTCAAAGAGGCCGCTGGTCGCCGTCTGGACAGCTTCGAGTGTCACAGCATCATGTGCAAGATTGGTGAGATTGTTGTCGTAGGCGGTGTACGCCGCAGTGCAATGATTAGTCTCAGCAATTTGCAGGATGACAAGATGCGTACCGCCAAATCAGGCAACTGGTGGGAACACCGACCTGAGATGGCCTTGGCAAACAACTCAGTTGTCTACACCAAGACCCCCGACATGGAAGCATTCATGCGTGAATGGGTTGCCTTGGTAGAAAGCAAGTCAGGTGAGCGGGGCATCTTCAGCCGCGTAGCCGCACAAGCACATGTAGAAAACAACGGACGGCGAGAACACGACCACGAGTTTGGGTGTAACCCATGCTCTGAAATCCTGTTGCGTCCTTATCAGTTCTGCAACCTGTCTGAGGTAGTCGTAAGAGCTACAGACACACCGCAGACCCTCAAGAAAAAGGTCAAGATTGCAACAATCATTGGGACGGTGCAGTCGATGTTTACCTACATGCCTTACCTACGTCCCGTTTGGAACAAAAATACCGATGAAGAAAGGCTGTTGGGCGTGAGCCTGACAGGTATTATGGACAATGAATACACGAAAAATCCTGAACCATCCCTTCTGGAGAGCCTTCGTAGCGTGGCAGTACAAACAAACAGGGATTATGCAGAGCTACTTGCAATCCCTCAGAGTACGGCTATCACCTGTGTCAAGCCTAGTGGTACTGTGTCACAGCTTGTTGATTCCGCCAGCGGCATTCATGCTCGTCATTCTGACTACTATATTCGCAATGTACGAGGCGATAACAAAGACCCGCTAACACAGTTTATGATTGAGCAGGGGATACCTTCAGAACCTGAGTATCTCAAGCCAGACAACACCACAGTGTTTAGCTTTCCTATGCGTTCACCTCACGGTGCGATAACTCGTACCGAAATGAGTGCCATCGAACAGCTAGAGATTTGGAAGCTGTATGCTATCCACTTCTGTGAGCATAAGCCGTCTGTAACTATTTCAGTTAAGGATGAAGAGTGGATGCATGTCGGTGCATGGGTTTACGACAACTTCAGCATCCTATCGGGCATCTCATTCTTGCCCTATAGCGACCATGTATATCGCCAAGCTCCTTACCAAGATATTGATGAGGAAACCTACAAAGAACTAATGGCAAAAATGCCTGCCAGCGTTGATTGGTCACGCCTTCGTGAATACGAGAAGGAAGACAACACAATGGGTAGTCAGACTTTGGCTTGTTCAGGCGATAGCTGTGAGGTTGTCGATATCGTTACAGTGTAACGGTTTTTGGACATTATCGGAAAAACATCATGAAAGTGTTTTCTAGTACTCCGTTTGTCTCTGTGGAACTGCTTACCTACATGGAAGAGCAGTTCCCTGACAAACTTCCAAAGGATTCCCAGATACCTATAGATGCCTTGCGTATTCTACAGGGGCAACAAATGGTTATCGAAAAACTTAGACAACTCCACAATAACGAGGACGAAGAAGAAAATGTGCAGTCGCCCTAAAGCTCCCAAGCCACCACCGCCCCCTCCCGCTCCACCGAAAGCGGCGGCGGCAGGCCCAGAAGACATACAAACCTTCGAGTTTGAAACCAACCTAGCTACACAGAACAAAAAGAAGCGTGGCAAGAAACGGTTCCGTATCAAACCAGAGGAAAGCGTCAACATGGCGGGTAGCGCAAATTTCGGCGGCACTGGCTCTTCCACTAATACTGGTGGCCTCTCCATCCCAAAAAAGGCGGCATAAGTTATGTGTGACGGCGGCGGAGGCGGCGGCGGTGGCGGAAGCTTCGGCGGCGGTGGCGGCGGAGGCGGCTTCGGTGGAGGCGGCTTCGGCGGTATGGGCGGCAATATTGGCGGCTTCGGCGGTGGCGGCGGAGACATAGGTTATGGTGGCGGCTCTGGCGGCTCTGCTATGTACAAAGGCCGTATTACTGACCAAAAAGAAGCAGAGGCCATTGCAGATAGCTTAAATGCCCTTGCAAGGCGTAAACGCAGAGGCAAACGCAGATTTAGAAGTCAGATTGTCCAAGGCGAAAACATAGGACTAAATATCCCAGCGCAAGGCGCGTCAGTAAACGTACCAAGTTAAAATGGATAATAAAAAGAAAACTGTAGCGCATCGCTACGCTCAACTAGAGTCAGAGCGGCACACGTTCCTTGAGAGGGGGCGAGATGCTTCGGAGCTAACACTCCCAACGCTTCTGCCACCGCAAGGGCATTCTAGTGCTACCGTTTACAAAACACCCTACCAATCCGTAGGGGCGCGTGGGGTCAACAACCTAGCTTCCAAGCTACTTATGACCCTTCTACCACCTAACTCACCTTTCTTTCGCCTGACGATTGATGACTTCGACATTGAAGAGTTAGCGGGACGTAAAGACGCTCGTGGTGCTGTCGAAGAGGCATTGGCACGGCTTGAGCGCACGGCACAGCAAGACATTGAAGCCTTGGCTGTTCGTGTCCCCATTCATGAAGCACTGAAACAACTAATCGTTACTGGTAACGCCCTAGTCTATATGCCACAGGAAGGCGGCATGAAGGTGTATCGCCTTGACCGCTATGTTGTTAAGCGTGACACAATGGGTAACGTGATGGAAATCATCACTAAAGAAAGTGTGTCTCCACAAGTTCTGCCCAAGGCCGCACAGGATATAATCTACGGTGAGGGCAACAACTACAATAAGGAAGACATAACCAACGCAAAAGACTGCGACCTCTACACACATGTCTGTCGCCGTGGTGACAAGTTTGACATACATCAAGAGGTAAAAGGTGTTGAAATACCTAAGACCCGTGGCTCATACCCAGCAGAACGCCTACCATTTATACCGCTACGGTTTACCCGCATTGACGGTGAAGACTATGGTCGTGGTTATGTAGAAGAATACATTGGTGACCTCAGAAGCCTAGAGGCTCTGACCCGTGCAATCGTTGAGGGCGCGGCGGCATCAGCCAAGGTATTGTTCCTCGTGCGTCCTAACGGGACTACGAAACAGCGTGTCCTGTCGCAAGCACCAAATGGTGGCATTGTGTCAGGTGACAGCAATGATGTTAGCACTTTACAGGTGCAGAAGCAGGGCGACTTCAGGGTAGCCCAAGAAACATCGTTGGAAATAGGTAAGCGACTTAGCTTTGCTTTCCTGCTTAACAACTCAGTACAACGTAAGGCAGAGCGTGTAACCGCTGAAGAAGTGCGTTTCATGGCGCAGGAGCTAGAGACTGCTCTTGGTGGTGTGTACAGCATTCTTTCTATGGAGTTCCAACGCCCCTTCGTAAACCTACTGCTGGCTCGTCTGGAGCAACAAGGCAAGATGCCTAAGATGGCAAAGGACACAGTCAAACCACAAATCGTAACAGGACTAGAGGCTCTTGGGCGCGGACAGGACTTGAGCAAGTTGGCTCAACTTCTGCAATATCTGCAACCTCTAGGACAAGATGTCATTTCTCAAGAACTAAACGTAGCCGATTACATAGACAGATTAGCGGCTTCCTTGGGAATTGATACTGGTGGACTAATCAAGTCCCCAGAACAACGGCAAGCTGAACAACAAGCCTCACAACAGGCCAATCAGCAAGCCATGATGCAAGAGGCCATGAAGAACATGGCTGAACGTGCCGCCCCTAATCTCGCTGAGAGAGGCATGGATTATTTAGAGGGGCAACAGCAAGAAATGGAAAACTAATAAGATGGCTGAGACAGAAACACTAAATACACATCAAGAACCCGCCCCTGAAACGCAAGAGTATGTCGATAACATGGTTGCGAAAGGCGAGGCGGCACTTAATGCTGGTCAGGACGAACAACAAGAACAACGTCCCGACTGGCTTCCTGAGAAGTTCCAAGACCCTGCACAACTAGCACAAGCATATGCAGAGCTAGAAAAGCAGTTCAGTTCTCGTGAATCTCAGGAAGAACAAGAATACGAATTTGAAGAGGGTGATGACGAAGACTTTGAAAATGTAGAAGCCGCAGATGAATATCTGAAACAAAACGGCGTTGATTTTCAAGAACTGTCTGAAGCCTTCTGGGAAAACAACGGATTATCTGAAGAGCAGTATGACTTGCTGGAAGCAGTAGGTATTCCTTCAGATATCGTAGACCAATATATTGACGGTCAAATGGCTGTCGTTAACCAAACACAGGCGGCTGTCTTTGATGCCGCAGGTGGCGAGGAAAGCTATGCCCAAATGATGAACTGGGCAAGTAATACGCTTTCTGAGCGCGAACAGGACGCTTATAACGCGGCAGTAAATAGCGGAGATACAGAATCCGTTCTGCTCGCGGTGCAAGGTCTTAATGCTCGTTTCCGTAGTGAATATGGCGATAACCCGACCCTCGTACAAGGTCAGGCCGCTGATGTCACGGCGGGTGCTTTTCAGTCGGTTGCAGAGATTACTGCGGCGATGTCAGACCCAAGGTACGAGAAAGACCCCGCTTATCGGGGTGCTGTTGAAGCCAAGCTTCAGCGGTCTTCGGTAATTTAAGCTGTCTCCATTTCAAGTGTCAGTCGGTGGGGGGCTTCTTGCCCCCTGCCGCAACTTGTCTGAAGCCAAAGCAGAACCTTTGACCCCGTGCGCGGGACAATCCTTGGTGAAGTGAGTAGTGAATGCAGGAACACTTAATCGTTACAATGTAACGAAACCTACATCAACACTAGAATATCATATGAGGTGATAAAAATGGCAATGCAAGGTGCATCCAATCCAGCCTATGACGTATCCCGTCTAGGTCAAACAAACCTCTCAGGTGATGTCCGTTCTCTCTTCCTGAAATTATATGCAGGTGAGGTTCTGACTTCCTTTGAGGCCAAAAACATCATGATGCCTCTGATGCGTACTCGTACCATCAGCAAAGGCAAATCAGCTTCGTTCCCAATGTTGGGCCGTACAACTGCTGAGTACCACACCCCTGGAAATGAAATCACGGGCGGTCAGGTACGCGCTTCTGAGCGTATCGTCACGATTGACGATTTGCTGATTAGCTCTCAGTTTATTGCCAGCATTGATGAAGCCATCAACCACTACGATGTACGTTCAACGTACTCGAAAGAAGCAGGTATCGCGTTGGCTACTGAGGCCGACAAGAACATCCTGCGTCAAGCTCTGAAAGCTTCGCTGGCTACTAATGCCACTCGTGCGGCGGCTCTCGTTCAGGACTACACAGCGTTCTCCGAAGAAGACTTTACTGATAACATTACTATCGGCGCGGCTTCTGGTGATGTGACTGACCCATCTAAATTGGCTAAGTCAATCTTTGACGCTCGTAAAGAAATGGACAAGAAAAACGTACCGCAAGAAGGTGCTTTCGTTGTCCTTGGCCCAGACCAGTACTACGCTCTGTTAGACGTAACTGATGGTAACAAGCTCGTATACATGAACCGCGACTTCGGTGGCACAGGCTCTGTATCCTCTGCTGTTGTACCGCAAATCGCTGGTATGCCTGTATACATGAGCAACAATCTTGTTGTGTCTGACCTTGTCGAAACCTCTGGTGGTTCTAAAGGTCAATCTAAAGGTAATCGTCCGCTTGCCAACACTGCTGGTTCAGGCCGCACGACTGCTTACGACATCACCAACACTACGACTGACGGTGTCAACCTCGTTGACGTTGCCGCTAAAGTCAAAGGTCTGGTAATGACTAAAGATGCCGTAGCAACCGTGAAGCTTCTCGACCTTGGTGTTGAAAGCGAATACCAAATCAATCGTCAGGGAACTCTGATGGTTGCCAAGTATGCAATGGGACATAATATCCTACGTCCTGCTTGCTCTATTGCACTCCTGAGTGTATAATTAGGATGAATGGTTAACTCCGTTCGTTACAGTGTCGGGGGATGCTCTCTTTGAGGGTGTCCCCCTTTTTTTCATTTGAGAATCTAATGTCTACAGCCACGAAGCGCGACCCTGAAAAATGGGCGAGGGCAAAGGCTCGTGCAAGGGCAAGAATGGGTGGAAAGCACTCTGCCCGTGCGATGCAACTTGCCGTGAAATACTACAAGGATGCAGGGGGGACTTACTCTGGCCCGAAGAAATCCACTAACAAATTACGGCGATGGTCGAAACAAGGGTGGACGTATGCAGGAAAGCGCGGTGCGTCCCGCTACTTACCAAAGAAAGCGATTGCAAGTCTTTCACCATCCGAAAGGGCGGCAACGAATAGAAAGAAGCGAGAAGACACTGCCGCTGGAAAACAATACTCAAGTCAACCCAGAGCTATCGCTCAAAAAACAAGAAGATATAGGACAGCGTGATGCCAGACCTAGACGGAAAAACATACGCATACAACAAAGAAGGTATGCGGAAATACAAGCAAGACAAAAAGAAGAAAATGGCTAGTAATCGCCGCTATCTAAAAAGGAATAATAACTATGCATGAGAAAGGCCACAAAGGCCCGTTTAGCAAGGTGGGTAGTAGTCAACGACTGCGAAACCAAGCCACCCGCGCACGAGGCAACCAGATTGGTAAAACGCTGAAGCGGAATGACCAGTTCAAACAATACTACGGACGCGACCCCAAGTCAGGGGCGGTGTTTCTGATTTCACATAGGAAGGGGCAACCCGCGAGATACAAGCGTGTAAACATGCGGAAACAAGGGCCATCTATAAACCCACAGAAAGGGCAACGAACAGGCCGTGACTTTACCATCGCAAAAAGAGGTAGTCCTACTGATGAACGCCGTGGACGAGTAGTCCTCGCAGGGCCAAAGGTGAACCCAAACAGAAAGCAAGAGAAAAAGGCAGAAGCTCCAAAGGCAGACACACCAAGGCCCAAGGCTCGTCCAGCCACTTCTCCCAACGCATCTGGTAAATCAGGTCGCTCCTCTTTCCAAAAAGCTTATGCAAAAGCACGGGCGGCTTACAAAAAAGGTGGCGCGGCAACTTTCAAGTTCAATGGCAAACCCTACACCGTTGCTACAAAAGAAGAGCTTAAAAAGGCTGGTGGCAAGTACGGCAAGAAACTTCAGGCTATGCTCAAGAAGAACCAGAAGAAAAAGCCTGAGTCGGTTGCTACATGAGTACACCTGCATGGCAACGCAAAGCGGGGAAGAACCCAAAGGGCGGTCTGAATGCCAAGGGCAGAGCATCATACAAAGCTCAAACAGGCGGGACACTGAAAGCTCCCGTAAAAGGCGCACCGAAAACTCCAGAACAAATAAAGCGGAAGGGAAGCTTCCTAGTAAGGATGGGGAGCGCAAAAGGGCCACTGATGAAGAACGGGAAGAAGACCCGTTTGAAGCTCAGTTTAGAGGCATGGGGTCACTTTGGTGACAAAGCCTCTGCTGTAGCAAAAGGCCGTAGGCTTCTCGCCCGTTACCAAAACCTAAAAAAGAAAAAGGCTTAGACAATGGCTAACGCAACAACCACGGAGCTAGAAGCTGTAAACATCATGCTCTCGTCTATTGGCGAAGCACCTGTGAACTCTTTGAGTTCTGGGTTGGTGGATGCAGAGCTTGCTCAAACTACGCTTCATAATGTGAGCCGCGAGGTACAGGCGGCAGGATGGAGTTTCAACACAGAATACAACAGGTCATATGCTTTAGATGGCGCAGGAGAGTTGTTGCTTGGTAATGATGTACTGAAGGCTGACATGTGTGCAACACGCACAGAGAGCTTTGACTTGGTTCAGCGTGGCACAAAGATGTACAACAGAGCCGAAGGTACATACGTTCTTACAGACGGCCCAATCAAACTAGATATCGTTGTCTTTCTGGATTACACGCTTCTTCCTGAAGCCGCCCGTAGGTACATCACCATCCGCGCCGCCCGTATATTCCAAGACAGAACTATTGGCTCACAAGAGCTTCATGGTTACCAACTCAGAGATGAGCAAATGGCTTTGACTGAGTTGCGAGACTCCGATGCTGAAAACGCTGACCACTCAATCTTTGACAACTACAGTGTCGGCTCAGTCATAGATAGGCTGGGCGGAAAGGTTATCTAAATGCCGCTCATATCTTCGGCTCTGCCAAACCTCATCAATGGGGTTTCGCAACAGCCGCCTGCCCTGCGCTTACCATCTCAAGGTGAGGTTCAAGAAAACGGATTATCAAGTGTCGTTGACGGCCTCACCAAAAGGCCAGCGACCCGACACATCGCTACTCTCCCTAATATACCCGCGTCTATCTCTTCAGCTTTTCTGCACACGATTAGGCGCGGAGATAACCTAGAGTTCTACAGCTTGGTCATAACGAGTGGTGCTATCTTCGTTTATGACGAGGTAGGCGTACAACAAACTGTTAACCCAACAACGGGCGCACTGAACTACTTGTCGGGGCTTTCAGACCCAGCCAGCCAAGTAACAGCAACAACGATTGCTGACTTCACCTTCATCGTTAATAAAAACAAGACTGTTGCTAAAAGCACCGCTACCTACCCAGCGCGTAATCCTGAAGCTTTGGTGTATATCAAACAAGCCGATTACAGTTCAGAGTACGAGCTTTCGATAACTAAGGGTGGTGTCAAAAGAACTCAAAAGCTGACTACAAAATCAAGTTCACAGGCTGATACAGCCGCCACTCAAACGGCGGAACAGAGCATTCAGACTGACCGTATCGCAAACAGCCTTCGGCACAACGCTACGCCCTCTTCAGGCTTTTTTGATAATATCCAAAATGCGGCGGCATTTAGCGGATTGACCTTTAGTGTTTTTGGCAACGTCATATATATTCAAGGCAACTCAGCCTCAGATGACTTTGAGGTTTCAGTTAAGGACTCCAACGGTAACCAAGACATCTTTGCTTACAAAGGTCAGACAGGCGATTTTAAGAAACTGCCGCCTGATGGCCCAACAGGTTTTGTCATACAGGTGATTGGCGACAACGCGAAAAACCAAGACGATTACTACGTCCAACTTTCTGAAGGAACAAACGGCACAAAGTTCTACAAAGAGTGTGCCGCTCCGTCCTCAGAAAAAGATTTCGATAACACCACAATGCCTCATGTTCTGATAAGGGAGGCTAACGGTACGTTCACCTTCAAGCCGAATACTTGGGATGAGCGCAAGGTAGGGGATGAAGATACAAACCCCTTCCCAAGTTTCATTGGTTACAAAATCAATGACATCTTCTTTCACCGCAACAGGCTGGGCTTTTTGTCAGATGAGAATGTCATCTTCAGCCAGTCGGCGGAGTACTACAACTTCTTCAATACAACCACACTCACCTTTGTGGAGAGTAACCCGATTGATGTTGCGGTATCAAACAACCAGATATCAATACTGAAGCAGGCAGTACCATTCTCAGAATCCCTTCTGCTGTTTTCTGACCTCAACCAGTTCCGTTTGTCGGCTGGCGAAATACTTGCGGCAGATACTGTGGCGGTGGATGTGACCACACAGTTTGAGGCCGACCTTTTGTCTAAGCCTGTAGGGGCTGGCAAATACGTTTACTTTGCTACCAAACGGGGTGACTTCGCAGGTGTGCGCGAGTATTACGTTGAGACAGATACAGAAACTAATGATGCCGCAGATGTCTCAGCACACGTTCCAACTTATATCCAAGGCCAGATTAGAAAGCTTGCCGCCTCATCAAACGAAGATTTGCTTCTGATGCTGACGGATGGCGAGAAGGATGTTGTGTATGTGTACAAGTGGTACTTCAACAAAAATGAAAAGCTCCAGTCATCTTGGTCAAAGTTCAAGATAGGTGAGGTGTTCAAAGCAAAAGACAGTGGCGCAAGTGTAGAAATCCTACAGGCAGAGTTCGATGGCTCAGAGATTGTGATGCTTGTAAAATACTCATATGCTGAAGGAATACAAAGCGGAAGCAATGTTTTATATAACACAAAAGTAGATGTTACTCTTGAGCGTCTTCAGCTTTCTCGTGATGTTACCGAAGACCAAACTGATGACAAAATACCCGTGTTACTCGACAGACGTTTCGAGGTCGGGTCTGGCGGTTCTTATACATCAGGACACAATGTTCCTTACTATTACTTAGATGATGCAGGGTCACGACAGAGTTTCAACGTGGCTTACGATGGTGTAGCCGTAAGGTTTCCGCCGAGTCCGTATACTGGTCTTCCTGTCCCCACAAGCAACACCCTACACATAGATGACTTCCTGACCTTTGTGTCACAGGATGGCTCAGAAATACCCGCAAAAAATGTCCCGCAGGCGATTGCAGATGGTAAGAGAGTTTGGGGTGGACTGAAGTACACCTTCAAGTACCAGTTCTCAGAGCAGGTCATAAAGAACAACAATGTGGCTATAACCACAGGACGAATGCAGATACGCAACTTCCACATCGTTTTCTCTGACACTTCGTTCTTCAAGGTCAAGATTAGACCTGATAATCGCAACGAAACCGTCAAGACATTTACTGGTCGCATATTAGGGTCTGAGCAAAACAAGCTTGGCGTTACGCCTATTGCTACAGGCTCTTTCAAAGTTCCTGTGCTGGCTGAGTCCTCAAAGGTAACAATCACTATTGAGTCTGACAGTCACCTGCCATGTGCGTTCCAGTCGGCGGAGTATGAAGCTATGTACAAGGACAGAACCCGCAGGCTTTAATGGCATACTATAGACCTTCAGTTTACGAGGATTGCAAAATCCTTGCCCCACGACTACGCGAGGTTGACTTGAGAGAAGTTCAAGCGTCCAGCGGCTCTAATGGTTTCCAATCATTAGCGTATTCGTATTGGGCTTCTTACGAGTGCAACACTATCATCAGC